>Ga0208629_100062_pt1 | contig 59411 bp, 61 predicted proteins | sample LakWasMet19_HOW5_2_FD_183865 | JGI IMG/M metagenome (GOLD analysis project Ga0208629, IMG submission 183865) | Freshwater sediment methanotrophic microbial communities from Lake Washington under simulated oxygen tension - Sediment Metagenome... | ecosystem: Environmental > Aquatic > Freshwater >... | reverse complement strand
TCGCAGTAAAGGTATTGATTGCGAGATCATCTTTATGCAGGCGGAAGAGGCGACTTTGCTGAAGCGTTACAGTGAAACGCGTAGGCGCCATCCATTGACGGATCTGAATATACCGTTAAAGGAAGCATTAAAGCTTGAAAAAGAAATGCTGACCCCAATTGCCAAACATGCCAGTGTAGTGATTGATACCAGTCGCACGCATTATCATCAATTACGCGATTTAATTAGAGACCAGATTGGTGAGCGAGATATAACGCATATTTCCCTACAGTTTCAATCATTTGGATTCAAACATGGCGTGCCGTTAGACGCTGATTTTGTGTTTGATGCGCGCAGTCTGCCAAATCCCTACTGGGTGCCCGATTTACGAGGGCTAACCGGAAAAGATCAGCCCGTCGTTGATTTTCTTAAAGAACAATCACTGGTTGGAGAGCTTCTTAAAGATGTCATCGATTTTCTACAACGTTGGATTCCAAGATTTGAAGCAGAAGGTCGAAGTTATCTAACTGTTGCGATCGGTTGTACTGGTGGGCAACATCGTTCTGTTTATCTAGTTGATGCCTTAGCCAGACATTTTAAAACCCCCTCCTTGAATGTTATTGCCAGACATAGAGAGCTAAATTAAGTTCCTATTTTTAGAATATTGCAGGATATTTTTAACTGAAAAGAACCGTCAAAAACCTTGGTTAATAATCCTTTTTCAAAGGGCAACATGATGGGAAGATTTCGACAGTAAATCATGTTGTGGACTACAGCTTTTGGGCCATAGTCCACATGCGATAAGCTCAAATAAATACGTTGCTAGCGTGCGCTTTGCAAAGCAGCTATGCGTTCTGCTAAAGGTGGGTGGCTCATGAATAAGCGACTCATGCCGCCACCGTTAATGCCAAAAGCGGCTAGTTGACCTGGAAGATCTTCTGATTCGTGACTGCGTTGCAACGCCCGTAAGGCGCCAATCATCTTTTCACGACCGGCTAAGTTAGCACCACCCGCGTCTGCGCGGAATTCCCGATAACGAGAGAACCACATGACCAGCATTGAAGCCAGAATGCCCAATGCAATCTGCGCCACCATTTGTGTAATGTAATATGCCGGACCGTAACCTCGTTCGGTTTTGAATACTACTCGGTCGACCACATGACCGATTACAGTCGCGAAGAAATATACGAAAGTGTTAACAACGCCCTGCATTAACGCCATGGTGACCATATCGCCGTTAGCGACATGGCTGATTTCATGGCCGACAACCGCTTCAACTTCATCGGCATTCATGCTTTGTAATAAGCCGGTGCTGACTGCAACTAAGGCATTATTTCGATTCATGCCGGTCGCAAAAGCGTTTGCATCCGGGGCTTGAAATATACCGACTTCAGGCATGCCAATGCCCGCTTGTTTAGCTTGTTTGGCGACAATGTTAACCAACCATTGCTCAGTTTGATTCTCTGGGTGCTCGATCACATGCACGCCCATAGAGCTTTTTGCGGACCATTTTGACATTGCCAGCGATACCACCGAGCCAGTCACGCCAATGATTCCAGACATAATTAACAGTGCATTCAAATTAAGATCTATGCCCTGTGCATCTAAAGTACCGCTTAAGCCCAATACATTAAATAAAACACTAATTACAACCAAAATCGCCGCATTGGTTGCAAGAAAAAGAAAGATACGCATCATGGTAAAGACCTTTATTGTTAAGTTGGACCGAAACTACTATGGGGGAGCAATAAATGAATTCAACCCCTTTGCAGTGCTAATATACCGCAAAGTATATTTTTGGAGAGTGTAGCGATGGTTTTTATAAAGTTACTGATTATTCTGTTTGCGTTGAGTTCGAGTACTGTTTTTGCTGTGCAAAATACCCATCAAGATGTACTGAAACATCTGCAATTGCCTGATGGTTTTAGCATCTCAATTTTTGCGGACAACGTGCCCAATGCTCGTAGTTTGGCATTAGGCGATAACGGTGTGATTTTTGTCGCTAGCAGGCAAGAAGGTAAGGTTTACGCGCTGCGCGATGAAAATGGCGATGGCGTGGCCGAACAAAACTATATTATTGCTAGTGATCTGTATATGCCTAATGGCGTGGCTTATAAGGATGGCTCACTTTACGTGGCAGAGGTGAATCGCATTATTCGTTTTGATGCGATTACAGCGCAGCTGGCAACCCCGCCAAAACCTAAAGTCGTCTTCGATAAGTTCCCGTCTGATCGGCACCACGGCTGGAAATATTTGCGTTTTGGGCCAGACAACAAGTTGTACACAGCTGTTGGCGCACCTTGCAATATCTGTAAGCCGGAAAAAGACATTTATGCATCCTTGGTGAGGCTGAATAGTGATGGCAGCGATTTCGAAATTATCGGCCATGGTATGAGAAATTCTGTTGGCTTTGATTGGCAGCCTGGCACCAATGCGCTGTTCTTTACCGAGAACGGCCGTGACTATTTAGGTGAAGATATTCCACCGGATGAACTCAATCAATGGTCAGCGGTTGGTGATCACTTTGGTTTTCCTTATTGTCATGGCGGCGACATTCCAGATCCTGAATTTGGCAAGGATAAAAGATGTACGGAATTCAAACCGCCCGTTTGGAAGTTTGGCGCGCATATGGCAGCCTTAGGCATACGCTTTTATTCAGGTAAACAATTTCCTGGCGAGTATAAAAACCAGCTATTGGTAGCTCAGCACGGATCTTGGAATCGCGCTGAACCGCAAGGCTATCGAGTAGTGTTGATTAAGTTTAAAGAAGATCATCCCATTGCAGAACAGGTTTTTATTACTGGCTGGCTTGGTCAAGATGGTAAAGCGTTGGGACGCCCGGTCGATATTCTTCAAATGCCTGATGGCAGTGTTTTAATCAGTGATGACACTCTTGGTGTTATTTATCGAGTCACCTACAAAGGCAAATGATGAAAAAGAAATTTGAAATTCTTGACCAGGAAATTGTTTATCCTGGCTTTTTTCGCATGGAAAAATACCGCCTTAAACATACGCTTTACGACGGTGGCTGGAGTGAAGAAATCAGCCGTGAACTGTTCGTCAGAGGTAATTGCGTTGCTGTGCTGTTGTATGATCCAACGGCAGATAAACTGGTTTTAATTGAACAGTTCAGAGCTGGGGCGATACTCAATCCTGACCGTGCTTGGCTGGTAGAGATTGTTGCCGGTGCAATCGAGGCCGGAGAAACCGCTGAGGAAGTCGCCTATCGCGAATCTATAGAAGAAGCTGGCTGCACAATTGAACAAATAAAAGTGATTAATGAATTTTACACCACGCCTGGCGGTTCGTCTGAGCGAATTACGCTATTTTGCGGCAAGATCGATAGCTCTCAAGTCGGAGGGATTCATGGTTTGGATCACGAACATGAAGACATTTTGGTGCGGGCGGTTAGCTTTGACGAGGCGTATCAAATGTTGCTCAATGGAGAGATAGAATCGGCAATTCCGATTATCGCTATTCAATGGTTGGCCCTAAATAAACAGCAATTACTGGCAGAGTGGGCAAGTTAGTATGGCTAGGCTCACAGGGGCGTGGATAGGCCTGGTTTTTTATATTTTTATCGGGTCGATTACTGCCAATGCAGCGATTCCAAAAAGCGAAGTTGCTAATACGCCTCCATCCAAAACATCCCAATTACCCACGCAAGCCTCCAGAATACGACAGCAAAACGGCGCAGCTTTAGCTCCTAAGCTTGTTAATATTCCGGCTGGATGTTTTCAGATGGGTAGCCCGGAAAACGAAAGCGGACATAGCGCGGATGAGGGTTTACATCGAGTTTGTGTTAAAGGCTTTCAGTTGGCTAAATATGAAACTACTTTGGAAGAGTTTAAGCGATTTGTTACTACTGCAAATTATCTAAGTGACGCTGAAAAAAATGTTTCGGAAGTGGGCTGCTGGAGTTACGAAAAAGCGCCCGAAAAATCTTGGGATTGGCGCGCGTGGGCGAGTTGGAAGCAACCCATTCAAGGTGCTTTCGTGATCAAAGATCATCCAGTGACATGTGTGAGTTTTAATGATGTCCTGGCTTATATTGCGTGGCTGAACCAAGAGACAGGCCAGCTATATAGATTACCCACAGAAGCCGAGTGGGAGTACGCTGCTAGAGCAGGGACCAATACTGCCCGCTATTGGGGAAGTAATCCTGATATTAGCTGCGGCTACGCCAATGTCGCTGATATTACCCAGTCAGGGCCGGTGCAATGGCCGGCAATCCACAATTGTCAGGATGGGAATTTTTTTGCGACCAAAGTGGGAAGTTTGCGCGCCAATAGTTTTGGCTTGCATGACATGCTAGGCAATGTCTGGGAGTGGACGTGTTCCAATTACGACGAGAAATACACTGGTGTTGAGGAGCTCTGTACTGCCAAGGGCGGCGTTGGTGACGAAGTGTTTATCTCAATTCGAGGAGGCGGTTGGAATGCCGATCCGTCAAGATTGCGATCGGCTTATCGAACTTCGGTGACGGCCTGGACACGCCAGGCCAATCTCGGCTTTAGGCTAGTAAAAGAACGTTAGAATTCTTCTTTGCCCTTTTCGGCAGTAGGATCAACAGCAGGTGTGCTTTCTTGAACAGCGGGTTCTGCGGTAACGGCTTCATCAGCGGTTTCTGAAGCTTCAGCGGCAGGTGTTTTATTTGCAACCGGTCTTGGTTCAAGTAGAAATTTCGCATCAGGACCCATGGGCACTGAAAAGTCGTAGGTTGAAATAATTCTTTTGGTGTAGACATCAACTACCCGTAACGACACGTAGGAGTTTTTCTTGCCAGGTGCGTAAACGCCGCCAACAACCAGAACAGCAGCTTGGTGTTTTCTGATTAATGCTTTAGTTTCATCAGAAAGTGCCAGTTCTCCTGCATCTTTCATAACAAACAAATCGATAGGCATTTCCATGCCGATGATTTCATGTCCCGCATCATGAAAGGCCGAGCCTATTTGCTCGGAAATAATGCGTCCAAACGCTGAGGTTTGATTCAAGTTATCGACGTTGAGCAGTGTGCTGACAATAATAATAGATTTTGGCGGTACTATTCGGGATAGCTTTTCTCTGAGTTCACAAGTTGCTTTTTGGCTTTCTGCAATCAGGTTGGTGTCTCTGACTTCTTGATAACGATTCCATGAACAGCCGGTCAACGTAGCAAGCAGAAGGGCCGGAAGAAAAATTGTCACTTTTTTAATCATTTAAAAATCTCCTAACGATAATGATGGTGCTCTCATTTTCCTCGGCAAACTAAGACAAACGTCGTAAATGAGGAGCTGTAGCGAATAATAACTTTGCTGGGCTCAGTATAGCAATAAATGCGGCGTGTGCTTTGACTAGTCCATCAGTAACTTGCAAGGCAAATAATCATATAAGGCGCATAGAATTGTGAAGCTTTCAGCGTCGTATTTATTAAGTGTTTAGTTTTTGCCAAGCAATCGGTTTTGTAGATAATTCACAATATTGATCGAGGAGTTTGCGAAAATAGTCGCGCGCTATTTCTTGCCCCCCTAAGCTCTCCAAATGCGATGTATGCACCTGGCAATCGATTAACTGATAATCCCATGAGACAAGTAATTCAACTAAATACGCGAATGCTGCCTTGGATGCATCTGTGTAGGTATGGAACATTGATTCGCCAAAAAACACTTGCCCCAACGCGACGCCATATAATCCGCCGACTAACTCGCCGTTCAGCCATGTTTCAACAGAATGAGCAACGCCTAACTGATGCAGTGCTCTGTAGGCTTGATGAATATCGCTGGTTATCCATGTGCCTGATTCTTTTTCACGGGGTTGAGCGCAGGCAAAAACCACCTGATCAAAAGCTTGATCAAAGGTGAAATTAAACAAACCTTTGCGCAAGGTTTTACGCAGACTCCGAGATACTTGTAATTGATCTGGAAATACCACCAGTCTGGGATCTGGCGACCACCACAAAATGGGCTCGCCAGCGTTGTACCAAGGGAAAATGCCATCTTTATAAGCGTTCAACAAGCGTTTTGTTGATAAACAACCGCCAACTGCAATTAGCCCATTGGGTTCAATTAATGCAGCCTCTAATGGCGGAAACGGTTGCGCAGGATTGGTTGGGTCGAGCACAGTCAGGTGCATAAGGCTGGCTAGAAGTAGGGGCTAATAAATTAGCCGGTCAGAACCTAATGTCCTGACCGGCAAGAAAGTTAAGCGGACAATTCGTCCAGGAATTTTTCGGCATCCAGCGCGGCCATGCAGCCTGCGCCTGCAGATGTAATGGCTTGCTTGTAGACGGCGTCCATTACGTCGCCGGCTGCAAAAACGCCTTCAACGCTGGTGGCGGTAGCATTGCCTTCAATACCGCTTTTAACTTTAATGTAGCCATGATTCATATCCAACTGCCCGGCAAAAATTTCGGTGTTGGGCGTGTGGCCAATCGCAATAAAGGTGCCGTGAACATCAATTTCTTTGGTTGAGCCATCAATAGCGTTTTTAATTCTGATGCCGGTCACGCCCATATCGTCGCCCAGCACTTCATCAAGATTGGCATTCCATTCAATAACAACATTGCCTGTTTTGGATTTTTCTATCAATTTGTCAGAAAGAATTTTTTCCGAACGAAACTTATCGCGGCGATGTACCACAGTCACCGTAGAAGCAATGTTGGATAAATACAGCGCCTCTTCAACAGCAGTGTTACCGCCGCCGATGACGGCGACCGGCTTATTCCGATAGAAAAAACCATCACAAGTAGCGCATGCAGAAACGCCTCTGCCTTTGAAAGCTTCTTCTGAATCCAGCCCTAAATAACGTGCAGAAGCACCGGTAGCAATGATTAACGCGTCGCAAGTATACGTACCGCTATCGCCAGTCAGAGTGAAAGGACGTTTTGATAAATCAGCGGTATGAATGTGATCAAACACGATTTCAGTGTCAAAACGCTCGGCATGTTTAAGCATTCTTTCCATTAATGCCGGGCCTTGTAAGCCTTCAATATCGCCAGGCCAATTGTCGACTTCAGTTGTGGTGGTCAGCTGGCCGCCTTGTTGCATACCGGTGATGATTACCGGTTTCAAGTTGGCGCGAGCAGCATAAATTGCCGCCGTGTAACCGGCGGGGCCTGAGCCGAGGATCAATAACCGGCAGTGTTTAACATCACTCATCAAAAATCTCCAAAAAAGCTTAAGAATTGCAAATGCCTTGGATTATGGCGGTGAAACCGTTAATCGTAAACTCTTAAATGTTCACAATGAGGGCTTATTAGAGTATTTTCAATTTAATGTAAGCTGTGCAGATATTGTTCTATAATCCTGTTTTTTTTATACTTTTAATTGTTGGGTTGATTCCGATGGCCGCTGTGATGGAAGAAAAATCATTTCGAGGTTTACGAGAAATTGCGTTGTTAGGATTTTCCGCCTGCGCGATATTTTTTCTTATTTCCCTAGTTACCTTCAGTAACGAAGACGCGGGTTGGACGCATAGTGGTTCCATACAGGCAGTGACCAACGCCGGCGGTGTCTTTGGCGCATGGCTGGCAGATTTTATGCTTAGCTTTTTTGGGCTGGTGGCGTACTTATTTCCGATAATGATTTTTTGGTACGGCTATCTGGCTTACCGCCAAGGCAGCGAATTTGCCGACAAAATGCTGCTGGCCTTAAATTTATTGGGTTCCGTTGCCACTGTCGTATCATCTTCTGCATTGTTTTATTTGCATTTACTTAGAACACACGTTGAATTGCCTGGTAATTCTGGAGGCATTTTAGGTCAAGAAGTTGGCGAGGCTTTATTGGTCAACCTCGGTAACTCTGGCGGAACGTTATTTTTAATCGTGTTGATGTTGACCGGCATTACCTTGGTTACCGGCGTGTCCTGGCTAAAAGTGCTGGATCTTATCGGCAAATACACCGTGTTAGTGTTGCGGCTTATTGGTGTAGGAGCGCTAAAAGTATCCACAGCCCGCGAAGAAGGCAATCCGATCACGTTCAGCGGTGGCCCAAAAATATCACCAATCAAGAAGAAAACACCCGCAAGTCCTGCACCCGTAATTGAAAACACGGCGGTTGGTTTTGTCGATAAAACAGACACAAACATCAAAACCGCGAAAAAGGTCAAGACCAATTACGATCCCAGCAAAGGCGTACTACCGTCATTGGAGCTTTTGGATAAGCGCGACACCCGAGTGAGAGGCTATTCAGCCATAGAGCTGGAAGAAATGTCCCGTCTGGTTGAAGACATACTCAACGATTTCAACGTCGTGGTGGAAGTGGTCGGGGTGTTGCCTGGGCCGGTAATTACCCGCTTTGAATTGCAACCCGCGGCCGGGGTTAAAGTTAGTCGTATCAGCAGCTTGTCCAAAGACTTGGCCAGAGCGTTGTCGGTCACCAGCGTGCGTATCGTGGAAGTTATTCCCGGTAAATCTGTGGTCGGTTTGGAAATTCCCAACCAGGAACGGGAAATGGTGACACTGCGTGAACTGCTGGTCTCTGAGCCGTTTACCAAAGCAAAATCATTGCTGACGTTGGCGATGGGTAAAGATATTTCCGGTACGCCCATGGTGGCCGATTTAGGCAAAATGCCTCATGCTTTGGTGGCCGGTACCACCGGTTCCGGTAAATCGGTTGCTATCAATACCATGATTCTCAGCTTGTTGTACAAAGCCACGCCGGAACAAGTACGGATGATCATGATCGACCCGAAAATGCTGGAATTATCGGTTTACGAAGGCATTCCGCATTTGCTGACACCGGTAGTTACCGATATGAAAGAAGCCAGCAATGCTTTGCGCTGGGCGGTGGCCGAAATGGAAAGACGCTATAAATTAATGTCGAAAATGGGCGTTAGAAACCTGGCTGGATTTAATCAGCTGATAGAAGAAGCTGAAGCCAGAGGCGAGTCTATTCGTGATCCGATGTTTCAGTTACTCAATCCGTTTGAAGATGGCGAAAACTTTCCGACGCTGACTACCTTACCCAGCATCGTCATCGTCATTGACGAATTAGCCGACATGATGATGATCGTCGGTAAAAAGGTCGAAGAACTGATCGCTCGATTGGCGCAAAAAGCCCGTGCGGCAGGCATACACTTAATATTGGCAACCCAGCGGCCATCCGTCGACGTATTAACCGGCTTGATTAAAGCCAACGTACCGACACGGATTTCTTTCCAGGTGTCATCACGTATTGATTCCCGCACCATTCTCGATCAAGGCGGTGCGGAAACCCTACTGGGTAATGGCGACATGCTGTTTTTGCCTTCCGGCACCAGCATTCCTATTCGCGCCCACGGCGCCTTTGTCGATGATCACGAAGTCCATCGCGTGGTGGAATTCTTAAAACAAACCGCACCGCCTAATTACCTGGATGACATCACTCGCGAATCTTATGATTCCAGTGACGGTTTTAGCTCTGGCGGCGGTAGTTTCGGCGGCGGAGATTCCGAAGGCGATGCCTTATACGATGAAGCCGTGCGCTTCGTCACAGAATCGCGTAAAGCCTCAATTTCCAGCGTGCAACGACGCTTTAAGATTGGCTACAACAAAGCTGCAACGTTAGTTGAAGCCATGGAAGCGGCCGGTGTGGTTAGTGGTGCTGAGACGAATGGCTCTCGAGTGGTGCTGGCGCCGCCACCGCCTAGGGATTAAATGATTTTGTGTAGGCAGGAATAAGACCGCTAGCGAAGCGTGGGCGTTTTCCGACATAAGCGTCGGGCTGCCAGAAACGCCTGCTCTCACTTACGTTCGAACAAGCTTATTCTGGCCTACAGGGCTACCTAACATAAAGTTAATTTTCTTTAAAGAAGATTTAGATGAAAGAAGAAGCAAGGGAAGCGATAGTAAAAATGTTCTGTAACTCTTCCAATATCGCTATTGAGACGTTGGAAGACAATCTAAAAGTAGTTTTATCAGAAGTGCATGCCCCTTTTTTGCTGTTCATTGAATGCCTTGAGAGCAGGCAGTTTATAGAAAGAAATAATGCTTTTGACGGCTTCTTTATTAATATGCTGCATAGATCTTCAAATACATTTGGAAGTCTGGTTGCATTAATGTCTACCGGCTATTTACAGGATGCAGAGATAATTGCACGCACTTTAACTGAATCATCATTAACAATTCAGTTTTTGTTAAACGGAGATTCAGTCGACAATCTTTCAAATTATTTGGCTAGCTATTACGATGGACAAAAATCGAAAAACGATAAATGGCAATATCTCATAGGTGACATAGATATCCACCCTCACAACAAGCTAATAGAAGAAAAAAATTTAACAGAAAATGATGCAAAAGAAATTTGTAAATACTACATAGAGTCAGTTGGCGGGCAATGGCCAAATAAACCTAAGTCTGCTTCAATTGAACAAGTTTACAAGGCGTTAAATAAAGAAATTGAATATCGAACAGTATATCGTGCTATGTGTGGCCAGTCGCATCAAAATCCAGAAGATCTTATAAATAGTTTTTTATATTCGATCACAGATGATCTTGAAATTGAAGCCCGAGCAAAGATAGAAAAACATACTTTTAGTATATTTATCTGCTTGTGGGGAATGCGGTACTTTCTAGGCGCACTTGAGTCACTTGGAAATTACTACAATTTTGAATCTGTAACAAAACAATCAAAATTATCTTTAGAGCTTGTGGAGCATATCCATGTAGAGGTTGCTCAGTCAGTTAAACAGTGTAAAGTTCCGAATGGATGGGTTAATTCTATAATTGACGGAATTTAATAATCGTACGGACTTGGCCAGTTTGCTAAGTTTCCTTGTTTCCTTCCCCCGCAAATTTCCGATGATACTCAGTGTTAATAACATAGGAAAAATAAAATGAATAAGATATTTATACTTATCGCTGGAATTCTTCTTGGCGGCTGTGTAACTACAGCAATAGACGTAAGTCCTGCGCAAAGTTATAAACCAAATGGTGCAAAGGAGCTTTGGCGTATAACTGGTAATCTCGATTCAAAATTTAAGGAAGGTTTAATTCAAAATAATACATTTCGAATTCTTTATGTATATATCAATGGTAACCTAGTAATAAGAGGGGGGCTTTCTGAGAATGCAACAGGCGAATTATCAGGTGGCTATCAAGGACACGAAATAATCTCTTCTTGTTCAAGTGAAGTAAAGACTCCAAACTGGTTAGATGTTCGCTGCATGATACTTATCGATAATGAGCGAGCTGTTACGCTCACATTTTAGCCAGCCAGCCAAGCATGCAGGTACCTCCTTGCCAGTCAAGACTAAACTGTATAATTAGCTTGATAAGTCTTTCTGGTTTTCAATACGCCAAAGCTGTAAGTCCGATTATCCAAAAAATCCCCGCCTGGACTTTTTCAAGCGAGGATTTTTTGTGCCCGGCTCATAAACTATCTACCTAACTTTAGTTGATGATTATTCACTGTTAGTTGAAGATCAATGGTATCGGCGTGGCTTACTTTGACGTCATTGAAGAGTTGGAGTTGCAGCCATCATCACCACACCAAACTTGATCACCACAACCACTCAGTAATAACACTGCCAGAACGACCACAATAACTTGATTGATTTTCATAATTCTTATCACCTCAGTCTTTAGTTAAATTGTCCATGTACCCTGACATACGTACATGCCATCTTATAAAGTCAAGGCAACTTGAGTCGGATAGGGCAGATGCATGCTGATAGTCGCCAGGCCGGATGATTTAATGGGGCAGAAAAAACATCGCGTCAAGAGACAAACTGATACGGATGATTTTCTTGTGCGGTTGCGGCTGATAAAGTGATTTTTTCTAAAGGTTTGCCGCAGTGGTATAGCAGATTTGTCGACTGTTTCGGATGTGTGATTGTCGTGCGGATTAATTCGGCAGGGAGGGCAAATATTGTATTTTGCCCTCCCTGCCAAGTTAGGTTGGTTGCTTAGGGATTAAACCTGAAAAGGATAAGCAAGATAAGCACGGTAACCAGCAAACACCGACAACCCCAGAAAAATAACGCCGCTGATTTTATGTAGCAACACTAGGGGGATTTTTTGCAAGATAGTGCGACCTGCCAGTACGCCTAGTGCGGACGTTGATGCCAAAGCCACAGTTGAACCCAGCCACACCGCCAAAGGTATCGCGGTACTGCTCAACGCCACTACCGCAAGTTGGGTTTTATCACCAAATTCTGCGACGGTGATTAGTAAAAACGTGGTGAAGAAAATGCTGTGGCCGCTTTTTTCTTTAACTTCCTCGTCGTCTTCATCTTCTTGCATTCGCAATGCATGAATACCAAAAGCCGCAAACAACAAGGCTACGGTGCCGGCAACAATATAGTCGGGTAGCCAACTGGCAATGGCGACACCAAATATCACCGCCAAGGTGTTTAACATGGCAAAGGCACTGATGGCACCGAGAATCACAGGAAAAGCCCGATGCCGCGAGGCTAGCGTCATGCATACCAGTTGACTTTTATCGCCAATTTCTGCGGCTGCAATCAGCGCAAAACTGGTCGCGGCGCTGGCCGACATTTGGGCAATGTTACCGTTACTCAGCTGTGTCAAAGCATTTTGGTAAAACGCTTCAAGGTTTACAGTGGTCAAGCTGTTAAGCAAAACGTGAAGCGACTGTTGCAGATTATCCATTCGCCATTAACCCAGCATGTTATCCAAAGCCATCATGATGATGAAGCCAATCATCAACGCAAAGGTAGCGTGACGTGAACGGCCATTGGCATGAGTTTCCGGGATAATTTCTTCGCTGATCACAAACAGCATTGCACCTGCGGCAAAGCCCATAGCAATAGGCAAGATTGGTTCAAACACAGTGACCATTGTCACGCCCAGCAAACCGCCTACTGGCTCAACTAATCCGGTCAACGTCGCAATACCCACCGCACGCCATTTGTTGTAGCCCAGTCCAACTAAGGGCAGCGCAACCGCTAAACCTTCGGGGATGTTTTGCAAGGCGATGGCAATTGCCAATACGATGCCGTTTTTCATTTCCCCAGAACCAAAACTCACGCCCACGGACATGCCTTCAGGAAAATTGTGGATGGTGATGGCGATAATGAACAGCCAGACTTTTTTCAAAGAATTGAGGTGTACATCAGACACTGAATCAAAATGTACATGCGGTAATTGGCGGTCGGCAAAATGCAAAAACAACGCGCCAACTAACATGCCCAAGGACACAATATAAATACCGTTGCCTGGCCAGATTAAGTTGCCGTAAGCCATACCCGGCACCAACAAGGAAAACGCGGTCGCCGCCAACATCACGCCAGCCGCAGCGCCCAGCATGCTGTTAAACAGGTTTTTGGATATTTTTGTGAAAAACAGCGCGGGTAAGGCACCGACACCGGTCGCTAATCCTGCTAAAACACTGGCTAGAAAACCAACAACGACAATCTTGCCGAAGATGATATATAACAAGCCGAACACGACAACTTGAGATAACAAAAACAGTCCTGCAACCGTCAGCCAGCGTTGTAACGGCGGCATTGCCTGCAGTTTTAGATAATGTTCGCTAGCTTTAACCTGTGCTATCCGAGAATCGATAGCATGCTGAAACTTATCGGCAAGATTGCGTGTTGAAGTCATAAGAATTTACCCGCGTTAGGTGGATATTGAAAGTGGCGGGCATTATAGCCAAATGCCTGTAATGATTGTGGATATATAAGGTGTTCTTGGATAGCTTAAATACAGGATTTTTTCTGATAGGGTAAAAACTTAGGCTTGTCTGTGTTCAATAGGCTTCGGGAAGCAAGGAATAAATCGATTTCGCCCATGGTTCGACAAGCTCACCACGAACGAAATCAATTGGTTACCGATCATCCTGAGCGTGTCGAAAGATTTAAACAGCACTTCCTTAGGTGTTCGCCACGCTACATATAAGAGTCTAATAATACTGGCAACAACTGCCCGCCTACGTTAATATCATCATCCGCTATCAGCATCTCCTCGATAGAATAGAAATGTCCTCAAGGGATCTTTGAAAAAGTTAATTCCTTTCCTGGTTCGACTTATTTCATTAAGAACGGAATCCATGTAAACCATCCGTCTGTCCTAGATCACCTTTGTGGTGAAGCTTAATTGATATTCCTGTTTGACGTGAGCGATTGCCAGCAGTGCCTGAGACGCTATTTAGGCCAACAAAGAATTAGACAGTGATTTAGGGAGGTATTTATTTCCAGCAATTTGTTTTTTGAAGCCAGGCAATTATCTTGCATCAGGGATGACCGGGTGTTGTTCAGTGGGCTCGACTTCGCAGTGAATGGCGGACAAGTATTGTTAATCGAAGGCCCGAACGGCAGTGGTAAAACCTCGTTATTGCGCATTCTTACCGGCTTACGTAGTCCTGATGAAGGAGAATTGGTTTGGTGCGGCACGGCGGTGAGTGAATTAGAGGCGGTGTTTTATCAGGATGTCGCTTATGTCGGGCACATGAACGGTATGAAAGATGACCTGAGTGTTGAAGAAAATCTTAAGTTTGCCCAGGCCTTGGCGATCGCTACCTTGGGGATTGATGAAGCCTTGCAGAAGGTAGGTTTAGCCGGTTATCAAGATACGCCGATTAGGTATCTTTCCGCAGGGCAACGGCGAAGATTGGCTTTAGCCCGCTTGTTGTGTACCCGCAAACGCTTGTGGATATTGGACGAACCGTTTACTTCTTTAGATAGAGCCAGCATTAGAATGTTTGAAGACTATATCGTCGCCCATGTTGCAGAAGGTGGCATTGTGATAATGACATCGCATCACGACACTGGCTTGCCGGAGCAGATAGTGCAAAGAATTGAATTACAGTCATGAGCGCAGATTCATTATCAAATGCTTTTTTGTCGGTAGTCCGCAGGGACTTGCTGTTGGCTTATCGGCACCGCGCAGAACTTATCAACCCACTGGCTTTTTTTGTGATGGTAGTGACCATGTTTCCGTTGGCGGTGGGCGCTGACGTTGAATTGTTAAGGCGCATTGCCCCCGGCGTGATTTGGGTGGCGGCGTTGTTGGCCTCATTATTGTCGATGGATGCAATATTCCGCTCGGATTTTGAAGATGGCAGTTTGGAGTTAATGGTGATGACACCGCATCCGTTGTCGGTATTGGTGTTAGCCAAAGTCACTGCACACTGGTTGTTATCCGGCGTGCCCTTATTATTGGTGTCGCCATTATTGGCGGTGATGTTTGATATTGAAAGCGATGTGATTTCGGTATTATTGATCACTTTGTTATTAGGCACACCAGTGCTCAGTTTGATTGGCGCTATTGCCGTGGCATTAACTGTCGGCTTAAGAAAAGGCGGCGTATTGCTGGCAATCTTGGTGTTACCGCTTTATGTGCCGGTGTTGATTTTTGCCAGCGGCGCAGTTGATGCCGCTGCGTCTGGATTACCAGTCTCTGGACAACTTTATATGATGAGCGCCATGTTATTTTTGGCCATCACCTTGACCCCTTGGCCGACAGCGGCTGCATTAAAAATGAGTTTAAGTTAATTATGATAATGAGATTTCTGCATAAATTTTCTTCCCCCCCTTATTTTTACTCGATAAGCGGGCGCCTGTTACCTTGGTTGACAGCGCTGTTTCTGGCGTTGTTGGCTTACGGACTTTATGGGGGATTAGTGACGGCTCCGGCCGATTATCAACAGGGCGACAGTTTCCGGATTATTTACGTACACGTACCAGCCGCCTGGATGTCGATGTTTATTTATGTGGTCATGGCCGTTAGCGGCGCGATTGGCTTGATTTGGCGTATCAAGCTGGCTGAGATTGTATCTATCAGCAGCGCGCCGATAGGGGCAAGTTTTACATTATTGGCACTAATTACCGGGTCACTTTGGGGTAAACCCATGTGGGGCACTTGGTGGGTGTGGGATGCCAGGCTGACTTCTGAATTGATATTGCTGTTTTTATATCTGGGTGTTATCGGCTTATACAGCGCTATTGAAGATAACCGCACTGCGTCCCGGGCCGTGGCGATACTGGCGTTGGTGGGTGTCGTCAATATCCCCATTATCCACTACTCGGTAGAGTGGTGGAGCAGCTTGCATCAAGGCCCGACGGTCACTAAATTCGCTAAACCTTCCATACATATCGATATGTTGATTCCTTTACTGGTGATGGCTGGTGCTTTCAAGGTGTATTACGCAATTGCGCTATTACTGCGCTGCCGCAACGAATTGGTGCAGCGCGAGCAAGGCAGTCGTTGGTTAGATGAGATTTTGGAGAATAAATGAGCGATTTTTTACACATGGGCGGCTACGCCTTTTATGTATGGACGTCCTACGGCATCGCTTTTGTAGTGATGTTGATCGGCATTATCAAACCTTTGCTTGTCCACAAGCAGCAATTGCGAGGCTTAAAACTTAAGCGCCAACGAGGTCAACGATGATTAACCTGTTAAAAATGAAACCGCAGCGCAGAAATCGGTTGTCATTAATTTTGCTGATGGTTGCCGGTGTGTCGGTGGCAGCCTGGTTTGGTTTACGATCGTTTAACGAAAACCTGATGTTTTTCTTTTCCACCTCTGATGTTGTCGAAGGCAAAGCGCCCAAAGATCATTTGTTCAGATTAGGCGGTATGGTAGTCAAAGGCAGTGTGCAACGCCCGGGCGAAGGCTTAACAGTTAAGTTCATGTTGACGGATATGGCTAAAGAAGTGCCGGTCGAATACACCGGGATCTTGCCGGATTTGTTCCGCGAAGGCCAAGGCATTATTGCTAACGGCAAGCTGGCGGAGAACGGCGTATTTGTGGCCCAAGAAGTATTGGCTAAACATGATGAAAACTACATGCCGCCGGAAGTGGCAGGCAGTATGAAAACCGCAGCCGGCCAGTCGAATGGTAAAGGGGAGAGCGGTAAATGATCGTACCGGAAATTGGACTTTTTTCGTTAATTACCGCCTTGTGCATGTCGCTGGTATTGGCTGTCGTGCCCCAGGTGGGTGTGCAAAAAGGCATCGCCAAATGGATCGCCGTCGCCAAGCCGGTTGCCATTGGTCAGTTCGTTTTTGTGTTGGTGTCTTATCTGTGCCTGACTTATGCGTTTATCACGCATGATTTTTCCGTCGAATATGTGGCATTAAATTCCAATACCCACTTACCGTTTATATATCGTATCGCGGCAGTTTGGGGCTCGCATGAAGGCTCATTATTGTTATGGATGCTGATATTGTCGTTGTGGACAGTGGCCGTTGCTATCTTCAGTAAAGCGTTACCCGTCGAATTAATTGCCAGAGTGTTGGCAGTGATGGGCGCTGTGGCGGTAGGCTTCATGCTGTTTATCATTTTTACCTCCAATCCTTTTTTACGGATATTTCCGATCCCCGCCGAAGGTAGGGACTTGAACCCGCTGTTGCAAGATCCCGGCATGGCGATACATCCGCCGATGCTTTATATGGGCTATGTCGGGTTTTCGGTAGCGTTTGCTTTTGCGATTGCCGCCTTATTGAATGGCAAGCTGGATGCCGCCTGGGTACGCTGGACTCGTCCATGGACAGCAATGGCCTGGACGTTTTTAACCACAGGCATTGTGTTAGGCAGTTGGTGGGCTTATTACGAATTAGGTTGGGGCGGCTGGTGGTTTTGGGATCCGGTTGAAAATGCCTCGTTCATGCCTTGGCTGGTCGGTACCGCATTGATCCATTCCCTGGCCGTCACCGAAAAACGCGGCATGTTTAAAAACTGGACCATTTTGCTGTCGGTGTTCGCATTCTCGTTGAGTTTGCTGGGTACTTTTCTGGTGCGCTCCGGCGTATTGACCTCTGTGCATGCCTTTGCCAGCGATCCTACCCGCGGGATATTTATTCTGGTGTTTTTAGGCATCGTAGTCGGCGGATCGTTAACGCTGTTTGCCTGGCGCGGCCCGAAAATTCATACGGAAGGCAACTTCGAGCTGGTCTCCCGCGAAGCATTAATTCTTGCCAATAATGTGTTATTGGTGGCGACCGCAGCAACTATTTTGCTGGGGACTTTATATCCATTGGTTATCGATGCATTGGGCCTGGGCAAAATCTCCGTAGGGCCGCCGTATTTTAATAGCGTGTTTATACCGTTAACTGCACCGCTGGCTGTGTTTGTCGGTATCGGCGTGTTGGCACGCTGGCGTCAGGATAAGGTGTCTCGTTTTGCCTCCTTGCTGTGGCTGCCGTTGCTGGTAAGCTTGGTGGGTGGCATAGCGTTGGCATTGTTGCAGGATTTCTTTTCCTGGGCGGCGCTAAGCGGCTTAACGCTAGCAGTGTGGACCGGTTTGACCGCTTGGTCAGCCGTACAAACCCGCTTAAAAGACAAGCCCAACAAATTGGCGGCCTTGATCAATATTCCACTCAATATCTGGGCTATGTCTGTTGCACATTTTGGTATTGCCGTATTTATTGTTGGTATTACGCTCACATCAATTTATACGCAGGAAAAAGATATTCGTTTAGCACCCGGGCAAAGCATGCAGCTGGCAGGCTATGACTTTGTTTTTCATGGCGTGCAAAAAGCGGCAGGGCCCAATTACGATGCCAGCGAAGGGCGAGTGAGTGTGACTAAAAACGGCGCACCGGTCGCTGAATTAGAACCGCAAAAAAGAATTTATAGGGCCTCAGGTATGCCTATGACCGAAGCAGGAATTGATGCCGGCATTACCCGCGATTTGTTTGTGGCCTTGGGCGAGCCATTGGATGACAACGGCAGTTGGGCGTTGCGAATTTATTACAAACCCTTTGTGCGCTGGATTTGGATAGGCGGCTTGTTTATGGCTTTCGGCGGGCTGTTAGCCGCGACCGACAAGCGCTACCGCAAAGACAGCAAGACCAAGGAGGCATAATGCGTTACCTGTTACCTTTAGGGGCATTTATTGTCTTGGTGATTTTTTTAGGCATAGGCTTAAAACTCGATCCTAAAGAAGTGCCTTCACCCTTGATCGGGAAGCCTGCTCCGCAGTTCAGCCTGCCGCAATTACACGCGCCGGAGCAAAACTTTTCCCCGGAGCAAATGAAGGGCAAAGTCTGGTTGCTAAATGTCTGGGCGTCCTGGTGTGTATCCTGCCGGGAAGAGCATATCCACTTAAGCGAATTTGCCCGCACCGGCATTGTCGAAGTGGTGGGACTCAATTACAAAGATGAGCCGGAAGATGCCAAGAAATGGCTAAGTCTATTAGGTAATCCCTATCTGTTAAGCATCAGTGATAAAGAAGGCAAAGCCGGTCTGGATTGGGGCGTTTATGGCGTGCCCGAAACGTTTGTTATCGATAAAAAAGGCTTGATTCGCCACAAACAAACCGGCCCGGTGAATCCTGAAATACTACAAAACGTGATTTTGCCTTTAGTGCAAACATTAAACGGCGAGGCAAGTTAATGAAGCTAGCAATGATTTTATTGGTCTTGTTTAGTTGCAGCCTGCATGCAGAAATCAAGATTTATGATTTTAAAGATCCAGCGCTCGAACAACGCTATCAAGGTTTAACCGAAGAGCTACGTTGCCTGGTGTGCCAAAATCAAAACATCGCCGACTCGCATGCTGAACTGGCGGAAGATTTGCGCGGCAAGGTTTATGAATTACTGAACAAAGGCGAATCCGATGCGCAGATTGTCGAATACATGACCAATCGTTACGGCGATTTTGTGCTGTATCGGCCACCATTAAAAAGCAAAACCTTGATTTTGTGGCTGGCGCCAATATTGACAGTGCTGTTGGGCGCATTCGGTTTTTGGGCGGTGTTAAGAAAGCGAGATAAGCCTCAAGAACACTTAAACGATGCAGAACGCCGGCGTATCGAAGAATTATTAAAAAGGAAGAGCGAGTAATGTTTCAATTCGGGATTTTTGCGGCGTTACTGCTGCTGGTTGCACTGAGTTTTATTTTGATACCGCTGTTCACTGCGCGTGGTTTGGCTAAAAGTGACGAAGAACAAACCAACATTTTGTTGGCGCAAAACAAATTGCGGGAGTTGGATGACGATTTGCTTAGCGGTAATTTGACCCAAGAACAATACGATTCAGCCAAGGAAGAATTGGAAGTCGGCCTTTATCATGACCTGCAAGCCGGTGGCGCTGAGATAGTTGTCGATGAAAATAAAGGTCGTTGGCTGGCAATTCCATTGTTCTTATTCGTGCCTTTAGTCGCATTGGCGCTGTACAGCATTATTGGCGATCCTCGGGCGTTTGATAGCAATATTGCCACTAAGCAAGCTCAAAATCCCAAAGAGGTAGGCGATAAAGCCTTACAAATGAATGCCATGGTGGAAAAATTAGCTCAGCGCCTGCAAAAAGAACCGGGCGATGCCAAAGGCTGGTTAATGTTAGGCCAAGCCTACAAATTATTGCAGCGTGGATCGGATGCAGTCGCAGCGTTACGTAAAGCCTACGAATTACAGGGCGATCAGCCTGAAGTCATGTTGCAGCTTGCTGATGCTATTGCCACCACTAATGACGGATCGTTAAAAGGTGAGCCTGCCGCACTCGTTAGTAAAGCTATCGCGTTGGCACCGGATAACGAGATGGGCTTATGGTTGGCTGGTATGGCAAAGGCCGAAGAAGGCGATTTTGCACCGGCGGTAAATTACTGGACCAAGCTGCAACAACATTACAAACCTGAAGATCAAGCTTACCAAGAGTTGCAAGACTACATCGGCAAAGCCAATGCAAGATTGGGCAAGCCTGCGGGCATTGTTAATTCGAGTGAACAGCAAGCAGCAGCTACGCCTACTCAGCAAAAAGAGGTTAAGGCAGCAAGTAGCGTCAAAATCAAAGTGACATTGGGAGATGCATTCAAAGGCAAGGTCAAGGCTGATGATTATGTCTTGATATATGCTCAGGCGTTGGTTGGTCCTAAAGCGCCCTTAGCGGTGGTCAAACATCAGGTTAAAGATCTGCCGTTGGAAGTAGTGCTGGACGACAGCATGGCGATGATTCCGACCATGACGGTTTCCTCAGTTGAAAACATTAAAGTGACAGCACGCATCAGCGCCACAGGCACTGCAACCCCGCAACCCGGTGAGGCCTTTGGCGCAATTGAAATCAAAGGCGCCGATAGAGCGGGCGTTAAGTCAGTTGTTATTACCGATATCATCAAATAATGATTTATCTGCTCATGCGTTTGCAATGTTTGATACTGACAACCGGGTACGAGCGGGCTGTATTTTTATGACAGCTCGCTCGGGCATTATCCACCTCGATGAGTTAATTTTCGACAATCGCTTTGTGCATGAATTACCGGGTGATCCTGAGTCTTCAAACACGCGGCGTCAGGTGGAAGGTGCCTGTTATTCGCGGGTATCACCCACACCTGTGGCAGCTCCTAAGTTAGTCGCTTACTCACGAGAAGTGGCTGATCTGTTGGATTTGGAGGCTGAGATCTGTGAATCTGCTGATTTTACCCAGGTGTTTTCTGGTAATCGGTTGTCGGCAGGCATGGAACCTTATGCCATGTGTTACGGCGGCCATCAGTTCGGCAATTGGGCTGGACAGTTGGGTGATGGTAGGGCTATCAATCTTGGCGAAGTGGTTAATCGTCAAGGTCAGCGCTGGGTGCTGCAGCTTAAAGGCGCGGGGCTTACTCCCTACTCAAGAACTGCAGACGGTTTAGCGGTATTGCGCTCATCAGTCCGTGAGTTTTTGTGCAGTGAAGCCATGCATCATTTGGGCGTGCCGACCACTCGAGCGTTAAGCCTGATCACTACCGGTGAACAGGTACTTCGGGATATGTTTTACAACGGCAATTCCAAACTGGAACCTGGCGCGGTTGTTTGCCGGGTTGCTCCGTCATTTACTCGGTTTGGTAATTTCCAGATTTTGGCTGCGCGCGGCGATGTTGATCTACTGAAAAAGCTGGTCGATTACACTATCCGTACCGATTTTCCGCATTTGGGCGAACCTTCGCCAACGGTTTATCTCAGCTGGTTTGAGGAAGTTTGCCGCAGAACTGCGCAAATGATTGTGCATTGGCAGCGGGTGGGTTTTGTTCACGGCGTGATGAATACCGACAATATGTCGATTTTAGGGCTTACCATTGATTATGGCCCTTACGGCTGGCTGGAAAATTACGATCCGGGATGGACGCCTAATACTACTGATGCCGGTGGACGCCGCTATCGCTTCGGCAATCAACCACAAATTGCCTTCTGGAATTTGGGGCAACTGGCCAATGCTATTTATTCGCTCGTTGGCAGTCCAGAGCCGTTACAGCAAGCTATGAATAGCTATGTTTCAGCCTTTGAACAAGGTTGGCAGGCAATGATGGCCGGCAAACTAGGCTTTGATGAGTTCGATGCTAAGATCGATGATCACTTGATTGATGAATTGCAAACTCTGTTGCGCGACGTTGAAACGGATATGACGATTTTTTATAGGCGCTTGGCATTGGTTGAAATGAATGCAGAACTCGCCGATGAGGTGCTTATGGCACCGTTGATGGCGGCCTTCTATGTACTCGAACAGTTAACTGATCAATATAAAACGCGATTAGGTAGCTGGCTTAGGCAATATATAAAACGCGCTCAGTGCAATGAAACAACTGATGAAAACCGCCGTCAGCGTATGAATGCGACTAATCCCAAGTATGTCTTGCGCAATTATCTGGCACAGCTGGCAATAGATCAGGCGGAGCAGGGCGATTACTCGCTGGTTAATGAGTTGCTGGAAGTATTGCGTCATCCCTATGATGAACAGTCGGATAACGAAAAATATGCCGAAAAACGTCCTGATTGGGCACGGCAACGGGCGGGTTGTTCAATGTTGTCGTGCAGTTCTTAGGTTGGCATAGAACAAAAATTAGTATTGCCTGATAGTATTGGCTTGACGATCTGCGCTGTACCAAGGAAATGCAGCTTGCTCGTAATAGCTGCCTTGCGTTAAATCAAATCCCGCATTAACCGCCAAAAATTCTGACCTTTTTTGATCAACATCCAATAAAACACTTTGTCCGCCCGTTGATTTAACCAGCGACGTTAGTTTTCGCAATCTTAGCGGTATCGTGCTATCGCAAACACTATTCAGGCTTTTGACTGACAGGCCGACATAATCCGGGGACAATTTTTGGATAAATTCAAAGGTTTGCTCTTTCACCAAATAATCAAATCGCAAGGCAAGACGATAACCGCGGCGGCGATAATTCTTCAGGCCATTGGTAAGTTCTTGATGATAACGGGCATACTGGCTATTGGCGGCAAGCGTTATCACGACGTTTTTGGTAGTGAGTCCGCATTGTTCAATCACTTCACCAAAATATGCGCCGTGGTCATGTTTTATGCTCAATATGTGTCTTGGGTCCACGGTCAAAAACAGGCTGTCTTGTAAGTGCGTTAACGGCAAAAAATTTAACATGTGGACGGTTCTGGACAGGCGGTCAAAATTGACGATCGAGTCGAACTCGACCCCAGGTTGAGGCGTATCCGCTAGTAAATTTTCAATATCATTGGCATACAAATGCTGGGCTTCACAGGTAGACACATTCAATTTGGCAAAATACCCGATAGTTTTGGTGGTTTGCTGGGTTTTTCTAATCGGTGCAAACGTGCTGTTTATTCTAAGCGGACCAAATAGGCCGCTGACTGTGCCGTTCTCCAGGATAAATGGCCGAAAACTGACACGGTGTTCTTGCTCAAATCTGTCATTAAAGTATTCCACCAGGTTTTGTAATGGCATCGCGATATGCTCCTAAATTGTGACTCGATGAGATGTCGTAGTGAGTGTTTTCCATCTTGAGTGTTTGCAACGTAAAGTTGATCAATTCAAGAATATTGCCCAAGAAAAAAAGCGGGCCTAAAGCCCGCTTTGAAGACGTCCTTGTTTTTGGGAGGAGAGACTTTAACGATCCTTCATGCCAGCCTTACACAGTTGAACTCAAGCAATCTCATTGGGTACAGGTAATGATAAATGCTGTATTTTTGTGGCGTAGCGCCGTTGAGATGTAGCTTAGTTTAATTCGTTTATGTAATAAAACGATATATTTAGATGAATACATCTAAATATAAGATTTATTGGTTGATGCTGAAGGTTATTTAAAAAATTACCCGCACTGGGTTTGTCTTAGTGCTTAATGTCTATAACGCCAACTGAGTTGATAACGCTAAAGTTAAAAACTGCAAGTTACCGTCGAGTCTATGCGTAGAATTAATGCAAATTTTCTAAACACCAAATCTAAAATGCTTATTAATTCCGAATTTACCGCTGCCTGGTGGTTAAAAAATCATCATTTACAAACTATTTATCCGGCCTTATACCGAAAAATATCCTCCCTTCCATATCATCAGCGAGAGAGATTAACGACTCCCGATGATGATTTTATTGAGGTTGATTTCTGTGGCATAGGCACTCAACCGTTGATCATCTTGTTGCATGGCTTAACCGGCAGTTCTCAATCAGGTTATATCAAAGGCCTGCAGCAGATTCTTTTAAGTCAAGGATTCCGTAGCGCAGCGCTTAATTTTCGTGGATGTAGTGGTATGCCTAATAACAAAGCACGCAGTTACCATTCGGGAGATACAGAGGATATAAACTTTTTGTATAAAACCCTGCGCGAACGAGAACCCAATACACCTTTAGGGGCAGTTGGTTTTTCATTAGGCGGTAATGTGTTATTGAAATGGTTAGGTGAACAAGGCAATTCAGTCGATCTTTTTGCGGCCGTAGCCGTGTCAGTGCCGCTGGTGCTGAGTGTTTGTGCAACAAAGCTTGATAGCGGCTTTTCAAGACTGTATCGAAAAAACTTGCTTGAAGAACTTAATGATTACATGCGAGCCAAACTGATACATTTGGAAAATATTGGCAGTGTTGAAGAAGCCATCAAGATTAAGAATCTGGGTGACTTGTCCTCAATCCAGTCATTTTGGCAATATGACGATCAAGTCGTCGCAAAATTACACGGCTTTAATGATGTTTTTGACTATTACCAACGCAGCAGCTCAAGACAATTTCTTAAGTCTATAACGGTACCGGCCTTGTTAATTCAGGCCGACGACGACCCATTTATGACTGCTGCTGTGTTGCCAAACCAAGATGAATTGTCACCATCGGTCATTATGGAGATAGCCTCTGGCGGCGGACATGTCGGGTTTGTTGCAGGTAAAAACCCATTTAAGCCTGACTTTTGGCTGGAACAACGCATTCCGCAATATTTAAAGCAGCAAATCAATATTGGTTAATGTCTTGGTAGCCCCAAAAGATAGTTAGCGCTGCTGGCGCCATCGATAATAAATATCACCATCATCGCACTGCCAACTCAGGCGTCGATCACCATTGTCAGCTACTTGCGGCTGGCAATGGTGATCAATTTTGAATTGCTCCCATTGCTCCTCGTCCATATTGGCATCGACATATAAAGTGATCAACTTAATAGTGATCACTGTAAAAACTATCACCAACATAACTGTAGATAGTTGCTGTCTAAGCAGCAAGCGTCTTAGCCAATTGAAAATGATCATTGCAGTTCATCCCAAACTAAATCCAGATTAAGTAATGTGATTTAAACCGTCATCTTGTCAAACAATTAGCGTGTCGATAATTGTTTGACAAGATGACGGTTTTATTTTAATGTTTTGATTCGATACTAATAACTATAACAGGAGTCGAACATGTCTAACGCAGTTTTCTATCACGCAGGATGCCCGGTTTGTCTGGGTGCTGAGCAATTATTGGTCAACGCACTTGATCATGCCAAATACCAATTAGAAGTAGTCCATCTGGGGGAACAACCAACACGTATTAATGAAGCCGAGGCGGCCGGCGTCAAATCTGTTCCCGCCGTGGTTATTGATGGGCAGGTATTTCATATTAATTTTGGTGCTGCACTGGCAGACCTAAAATCTTGAGGAGCAACTCATGTCTGAACAAAATCAAGCACAAGATAAAGACCATTTTGTACTCTATGTAGCGTTGGTGACGGTGTTTGCGGTGGGTGCGCTACTGATGGTAAAGCTCAGTGAAAACGACAAATTTGCTCCGATTAAAGATCAAATTAATGAAGAAAACCAACAAATGAACATCCGTGTTCTTAATCAACGCGGAGAATAAACGATGAAAATTTATGCTATTGCAGGTGTGTTGCTGGCCTATTGCTTTGTAAATCCGCTCGGTGCAACGGAATATATTTATCGAGATCTAATGGCTAATACTTTGCCTTCGGCCCAATGTGAAACCGAATCCAAAGCCAAACAAAGCGCCGCCAAGCCCTATAACATTGATAGATACAGCAAAAGATTCTGTCAATCTCAAGGTTATGGCTGGCATGTTGACGAGGTAAAAGAAATAGGAAAATCCGCATGCAATGAATGCAGCGATAAAAAAGGCCTGCAAAAATGTTATCAGGAAGATGTTGTCGTGACCTGCAAGCGTATCAAGCCGGGTTCAGTCGGTATGTTGCCTGGCAAGGGTTAGAAGAGGGAAATAACATAGATATTTGATTTTAGACAAGCTCAGCACGAACGCGGAAAATGTACTGATTTTTTAAATAGACCACCGTTCGCATTTATAACCACAGGAGTCACAAGTGCCCTATGGGTACTGAGCTTGTCGCAGTGCGATTTTTTAGAGGTTCTTTAAGGTAAAAACTTAATGGCGGCAATCACAATGCCGCCCACGGATAACGTCGTGGCAAAAGACCAAATCATAAAACGATCAATTCTTATCGTAAGCGCTTCGAAACGTTTTTCTGCCTGCTCAAAACGCTTGTCAACTTGCTCAAAGCGCCTGTCGACTTGTTCAAAGCGCTTGCTCATCTCTTCGCGCATCAAATCGAAGCGCTTGTCCATTTCCTCGCGCATTAAATCAAAACGTTTGTCCATGTCCTCGCGTAGGCCCTGTATTTCCTCGCGTAATTCAATATCTAAATGGGCAAAGTGATTAGTTTGGGCTTTTAACACTAATACCATCATTTCTTCAGGGCTAATGGCTTTGCCGTCGCCCACCAAGTTCATAACCCGTTGGGCCTGATTATCTAGCCATTGTTCAAAAAACTTATCGTCAAACATTTTTATAACCTTAATGAGGTTGCTCTTCATCAATATGTTGAGCAGTATGCCATAAAGAAAAAGGGTGTAATCGACTTTGTTAGGTGAAAAGTGTCAGGAATTTTTACTCTATTGAGAGGGATGTATATGCCTATACGGCATTTTATCGAACAGTTATTGCGAGCTATAAAATCACATTAGATGGTGATTTAAGCGACAGCTGGAAATAAATGCAAGGAAAGACAATAGTAGCTATCTTGATTGAGTTTGTTGTTCTATATTTCGAGTATTGTTAATTAAAGAATGTAGGGGCTGTGCCATTGATACAGGCAAGTTTACAATCTTAACACTGTGAAATATTTTTAGGATGACGCGTATGAAATCAGAAAATCCCCCCCAAAAAGCCAATATTGATCAATGTATTCGCAATTTAAATAAGCTTCATAAACAGAGATTGGGTTTTATTGGCCCATTTATAGGTATGCTGCTAATCCTATTGTTTGCCATTGCCTTGCTGCCTTTGTATCTATTCCTTCTTTTTTTCAACGTCGTGTATTTTTGGATCAGAAGACAAAAAAATATTGATCCGAAGTCGTACTTTAATTATGACCGCCACAACATCGCGCATTTACGCTTTGCGGACAAAGTGTGGTGCGAATATTGTGAGTGGGCGAATGGCACCCTGCAATGGGCATTAGCCATCACAAATGAGATAGAACGTCGATATTGCCCTATCAAAAATCAATGTGATCCGCATTGTGAAAAAGCTAAAGATTGGCGGCAGGAGTTTTTAAACTATGAGCACAAACCTGAAGATATTGACCGCTATTATCAAGATAGATACCTGCAAGAATCGAACTTAGATGATTAACAGGAAATATATATAACGAATATTTGAGTAGTTTTAATCAGCAAATCCCTTCAAATAAATAGGTAGGAAAGTAACATGCCCCAATTTAATTATGATCTGGCTTTTTCTAGGAATAACGGTATTACCAACGCCGAAGAACAAACACGCTTAAAAAATGCCACTTTTGCTATTGCTGGCATGGGTGGTGTGGGTGGTGATTATTTGATTACCTTAGCACGTGCTGGTGTGGGCAATTTCAAAATATCGGATTTTGATGAGTTTGAAATAAAAAACTTTAATCGTCAGTATGGCGCGACTATGTCCACTGTTGGCCGCAAAAAAATGGACGTTATGCAAGAACTTGCTTTGGATATTAACCCAGAAGCCAATATAAAAACTTATCCTGAAGGCATCAATGAAAATAATATTGATGATTTTTTAACCGGTGTGGATGTATTTGTGGATGCGGTTGAGTTTTTTGAAGTAAAGGTGCATCGATTGATTATTAACGCCTGTATGGAGCGTGGTATCCCGGCTATATTAGGTGCGCCTATGGGCTTTGGTGTGGGGCTGTTGGTGTTTACGTCGGAAGGAATGTCTTTTGATGACTATTTTGATATTAATTATGAAGCTCCGTTGGGATTGCAGGCATTGAAATTAGCATTAGGCTGGGCTCCTGCCGGGTTTCATCTTAAGTATATTAAACCTGCGGCATTTGATTTAGATAATCGTAAGGGGCCCAGTTTTGCTAGTGGTTGTAAGCTGTCCACTGGCATGATAATTACTAAGGCGATAATGGCACTGCTATATCCTGAAGAACTTAAGCCTTCCCCGCATTACACTTGCTACGATGCTCGCTTAAATAGGCTTAAAAAAGGGTATTTGTGGATGGGTAATCGCAATCCTTTACAGCAATTAAAGTTTTTTATAGCAAGGAAAAGATTAGGTATTTGATTTTCAAACCCTTCGTAAAGATAAATTTAGTTTAAATTTTTTTAGCTCCGCCATTTAGGTAAAAACTTAATGGCGGTAATTAGTATGCCGCCCGCCGACAGCGTGCTAGTAAATGCTAAACCATAAAATGATCAATTCGCATGGTTAATGTTTCAAAGCGCTTGTCCATCTCTACGCGCAGATCTTGTATTTCTTCACGTAATTTAATCTCCAAATGTGCGAAGTGATTGGTTTGAGCTTTTAGTGCCAACGCCATCATTTTTTCACGGCTAATGGCTTTGTCGTTTCCCGCCAGACTCATTACCGTCTAGGCTTGAATATCCAATCATTGTTATCGTCAAACATATTTGATCTCTTTAAGAGGATGTTGCTGGTTGTTTGTTGTTATGCTGAAAATTAAAAAGCCGTGATCGGCTTTCTTATTCTTAAAGTGTCAGTTTTTTTTACATATTTGAAGCGATAGTGTTTTTCCAGGAAAAGAGTAGAAGTCAGTAAAAACAGTGTCTCCAAATTCAAAGTGGAAATAAAGTATGAGATTAAGTCGAAATTTCAGTTGGGAGTGTAAAAAAAAATCTTCAAAAATCGGCTAAATCGAGAAAATGTGTCAGGATTTTTTACAACTTTGAAGATTTGATAGATGTGATTTTTTTAACTGATTGAAATTTAATGGTTATTATGGCTGGCATGATTGCTGCTTAAATATTATTGAGCGATGTGAGCTTGCCAAGTAAATTAATTTACGGGTGTATCAAGTAACTTTCCCAAAACTTAACTATTGAGATAAAAACATGAACTTTAAAAAAATATTATTCGCTAGTGGTCTTGCTCTAGCATCAATAACAACAGCTTCAGCGGCTTCTGTTCTTGGCATAACTTGGAACGAAAATGCCTTAATTGACCTAACTGCTAAAGCCAATCTATGGGAGCAAGCCCCTACTGACGCATTAGGCGTGCCTAATCCTACCATAACAAGTTATGGAAATTTTTATAGTATTAACGGTTCTACTGATCCAGTATATGGTGGTGGTGTGAAAGTATTGACTTTTACATTTACAGCGGATTTTGTGTCAGTTACTCCTGCTGGTGCTTTTGTTTACAACAATGGTCTGATTAATATCTACTCGACTGATGTATCTGTTTATAATCCTGATCCTTCAACGGCTGCAGGATTGGCTACTGAAACATTGGCGAATGCTACTGGTACAGCTGCGAATCTATTTTTAAGTTTGGCGTTGACCGCTGATAATTTAACAGGTACTGCAAATAATTTTGGAAATCCTAATTCTATTAATGGAACAGGTATTGGTTGGTTAGAAGTAGTCGGTGGTGCTGCTGCTGCTAACTTTGACACAAATGGAATAACGTCTCCTTTAGGTATTATCTCTGACCTGAACTTCTCAAGTTCTTTTAATGTTGTGCCACAACCTGGAAATCCTGCTACTTACCCTGCCGGTTACCCACTGACAGGCAATCTTAATGCTACAGGTACTACTATTGCTAAGGTTCCAGAACCTGCTGCTGTAGCTCTTTTGGGTTTAGGTTTAATGGGATTTGGTTTACGTCGTCGTAACCAAGCTTAAGAATATATCTTTTAAAAAAGCCCCCAAGGTTGAATTGGCCTTGGGGGCTTTTTTATGTGTTAATTTATAAAATGATAGCATGTACAACCTCCCTTGAATTTAACTGTAAAACTAATCCCATAAGTTGTTATTAGGAGTTCCTTAATCTAACTATCTCCGGCTGAAAAGGTATAGATGAACTTTTGGAATTACACGTTAAATTGGCTTGGTTTTGGTCCAAAAAGCTTAGAGTAAATGATGTTGATTTCAAATTCTCCTTGTTATAGGTCGAATGTTCTGGGGTACTTTGGTGAAAGTGCCTTCAAAATGTGCTTGATGTTTTTAACAAGATAGCCTCTATGAAACTTTTACAAACGACTTTATTTCTCGTCGATATGATTTTGGTGCTGATTTTTTTGCATATCCCAGCCGAAACAGCATGATGAGCTGGTCGGTTTTTTTGTCGAAGTCGGGAGTGAGTTTGGCAAAATCATCTTCTAGCGCAGCCAATGTTTTAAGTTGAGTTTGAGAAAAGCCCTCTCCTTCTGCCAGATGTAAGCGGGCAAGAAATAATGCCAACGCGCCAGCGGGTTGAACGCTAAGGCCTGCTTTGTTAGCTTCAATCCAGAAGCGTTGCAAGATCCTGCCGGATTCAATGTAATTCGCAGGTCCTTTATGTACGATAGAAACAATGTGGGACGATGACTTCAAAGGGAGCCAAGTACCACGAAATGCCATGATGTGATGTAGACCGACAAAGTTGAGTAATCGAGTCACGGGCCAGAGTCTAAGTAATTGCAATATGGGAATCATAAACGATTCTAAGCCCAAGGTTGCTGCAGCCAAACCATCCCTGGTTTTCTTAGCGGTTTTTCCAAAACGTAATACCTTGTAAAAATCGCTATGCACTTGTTTATGAATAAAGCGAATGGTGTCTGTTGCCGTAATAGCTCGAATAATTGCATTTTTGTCTTTTGGTGTGTGGTAGGTATGAAGTTTATGGTGGCCGTCGAGCTGAACTAGGTTAATCAATTCATCAATGATGGAGTCAGGTATTTTTTTATTAAAATGGTATAGATTTCTATTGCAATGGCGATTAAATATGACCTCAATAGCTTCATCTGTATCGACTTGGTTAGTTGTAGATGTGAAAGTAAGCTTGGCTACATTGTTGTTAGCGAGTTCGTTTAAATAGGTGATATTTGTTTCCAAGCCATAAGCTTTGGCTGCGATAACTATATTTTCTATTACAGCACCGGCGCTAATTTGGCTACCCACTTGATTAACATCAAAAAATAGTCCCATGTTCGCGGGGTCAAGCGATAATTCAACCCCATCTTTTAATATATTGAATTTCCACGGTTGGCCATTGTCGGCTGAAGGGGCTTGAATGCCAGCTCCTATTAGTTTAAGAATTTGTTTATTAGTGACTGTGTTCATAGATGCCTCAATCTCGATTAAATATGGACTTAAGTAAAGTGTACAATTAAAAACTATATTTGGTGTTTTTCCGATAGATGATAATGCTTTGATTTAATTGTAGTGGTTGCACGCAGTTAAACAAGGCATCTGTTTACCGGATATGGTTTGGCTGTTTGGAAAACGAATTGGTTGCTATAAGCGGAATTAAGGTTGGGGTGGAAATTAAATTCGTAGCGTGAGCTATGGGCTTATTGATGGTTATAAGGTTGACTATTATTTTTTGATTGGGTGATGTATGGAAGATGGTGTCAGATTTGCGGTAACTGAAGAGGAATTGAGAGCGGCTTATCAGTTGCGCTATAAAGTGTATGTAGAACTGATGGGTAAATATAAGGATAAGGCCAATCACGAGCTTAAGGAGTTACGCGATGAAGATGATGAGCACGCAAAAGTAGTTATTGCTATTAAAGATGGCGAGGCTGTTGGGACGCTTAGGCTTCTTTGGGGGGGTAATATGCACTTTAGCCCATCAATAGTAGAAATCTATTCTTTAGAGCCGTTCCTGAAAAAAATAGAGGAAAGACAGATTTGTGTAGTTGAGAGATTAATGGTGGATGAAAGGCATCGAGGTTCTAGTGCTACTTTACGCATGTATAAGGAAGTAATGCAGTTTGTTCTAAAAAATGAGGTTGAAGCCGTGTTTCTTGATTGTGAACCGCATCAACTAAATCCTTATATGAAATTGGGTTTTAGACCATTTGCCAAGACTTGTTCTTATCCCGGCGTGGGACTTGCAATACCGATGGTGCTGATTTCTGGTGATTATCAACACTTACAAAGTGTAGGGTCTCCGTTTGCGTTACTAGCCAGCGAAACAGATTTAGAACATTACCGCTATGTAAACGAATTACATAAAATTATTGATAACAACAAGATTGTTATTAGCCAGGCAATATCTGATCAAGCAGAATTTATCCGGCAAATTTATGCGGATGCGCGGCTTTTCGAAAATAATAATCCCAAAGTATTTGATTCTTTGACTGAGGATGAAGTCGAACGTGTAATAGAAAAAAGTCATATTATCGAGTGCTCGCTGGAAGATCGCATTATTGCGAAAAACAATGCCCAGAAAACCATGTTTGTGGTGCTTTCTGGAATGGTTGAGGTTTATAGGGAAGATAAGTTATTGGCGGTAATTTATCCGGGTGAGGTGATTGGTGAAGTGGCTTATTTTTTAAAGCGCCCTCGTTCCGCCAACATTATTGCAGCAACCAATGATGTTAGATTGTTGAGCCTTGATGAGCCATCGATGTCGCGCTTGCTAAAGTTTGAGCCGGTGTTAGCGAACAAGATTTTAACTAATTTATGCCGGGTATTGTGTTCCCGATTAATCGGTGGCGTTGAAACTTCGGATTTAAGATCAAATTGATATTACGTACTGCATGGCTGCATTGATCATGCAGCCAACTGTCGCAAAAACCGCCCATCGAATTATCGATGGGCGGTTTTTTTATAGCCTTTATTTTGCTTTTAACTGTTCAAGTAAACTAACTGCGGCTTTTTTCTCTGAAAAATCCTGTTCTACTTTCACAATAGTTTCCAGGATTTCTAAAGCTTTTTGTTTGTTGTTATTGGCGACGTATGCTTCAGCTAAGTGAAATTGAATGTCGTTAGCTTTGGGCGCCAGTCCGGCAGCTTTTTCTAATATTGTCAGTCCTTCTGCTGGTTGGCCCTGTTTAAGTAGAATGTAACCATAAGTGTCAGCAATTGCAGCTGATTCTGGGGCTTTTTCAAAGGCTTTTTTACCAAGTTCGATCGCTTTTGGATCTTTTTGTTGTGAATACACCCACGCTAAATTGTTTAAGGCGAGTAAGTCATCTGGTCGCTCAGTAAGCATTGCCTGATAATGATTTTCAGCTTGTTTGTAGTCGTTTTGTTGTTGATAAGTGGTTGCTAGCTTGAAATGAATACCAATATTTTTTGGATTTTTTGCCAGTTCAGTATTAAGCAGTTTGATGGCATCGGCTGGTTTTTTTTGCGCACTGAGTAAGTCAGCAATTGTGAACAAAATTTTGTCATTCGCTTGTTGTTGATAGGCTTTTTGATAAGCGGCAGTAGCTTTGTCCAGTTTTTTGTCTGCTAAGTAAACATCGCCCTGCAAGACTTTGCCTAAAGGCAATTTAGGAAATTGACTGTCTAATTTAGTGGCCAGATCAAGCGCTTCTTTAGTGCGGCCTAGTTTAATTAAATAGGCAGTTTTGAACAGATTGGCTTGCGGGTTGTTGGTGTCAATTTTTGCAGCTTCGTCCAGCAAGGCTATAACGTCTTTGTCTTTATCGGTTTGTTCGCTAAGTAGTTGAGCAATTAGCAGGCGGTGACTAATGTCTTGTTTGTCGTTGTTAATTATTTTGCGCAGGCTTTGTTCGGCCAAGTCTTTTTTGTTGTTGACCAGTTGCGCACCAGCTAGAAGAGATAGGGCGATATTGTTATTGGGATAGCGTTTAATTAGGTCTTCGCTGAGCGGCAGGATTTTTTCGGGTTGTTTTTCTGAAGCGTAAAATTTGCCCAGATTTTTAACAATTTCAGCTTCTGCATTAATGTCACCTTTAACCTTTTCTAACGCTGCAGTTAAGATATTTTCTACTTCAACAGTATTTTTTTGCTTTAAGGCTACGTCGGCTAATAAAAGATAGGCGTTGATAGATTTGTCGTTAATTGCTAAACCCTTATTGGCATATTCTTTAGCTTGATCCAGTTTATTTTCTTCCAGATTTAATTTTGCTAATCCCAGATAGGCCAAGACGTTTTTGGGATCCAAGCTAATAGCTTTTTGATAGCTTTGTTCAGCGGCCGGTAAATCTTTTTTTATAGTAAAAACTAAGGCTTGAAGATTGATGAAGCCGGCTTCATTCGGGTTGCTCTTCAATAGTTCGGATACTTTTTTATCAGCTTCGTCGACTTTGTTTTGTTTTAGCAGATTCAGCACTTCCAGGTAATCGGACTTCTTTTTATTAATTTCAGATTGCTGCAATGATTCTAAAATAGAAGGTGAGCTGTTTGATTCATTGGGTAATGGAGAAAATTGTTCCGAGTCACTGCCAAAACTGTTTTGTTGCCGATCTAGGAGATCGTAAGTAGCGGCAGTTATGCTCGAACTAGCCGTTAATAGCCCCAGGATTATTGCGGCCAATGTCTGTTTGTTATGTGTGTTGTATTTTTTCATGATGCCCTCTTGGATTAAAGATTGCTTTTTTGTGGGTTAATTACGAACGGGAGCTTAGCGTGATTTCTCTGCCGCTGCGGCCATAAAGAATAGCTGGTGTTGCTTGTGTTTGATAGCCCTTTTATAGCAAGGGCTATTCATATCCAGGATATTAGGATTAATCAATGAAACGTTTAGTTAAATCTCCATAAGCATCAATGCGTCGGTCGCGCAGGTAAGGCCAGATGCGTCTAACGTGTTCTGATCTGTTGCTGTCAAGTGTGCAGGTTAAAAGCGTGTTATCTATATCATTGGCGCGAACGATGAATTCACCTTGTGGTCCTGCGATAAAACTATTACCCCAAAATTGAATGCCTGCGTCCGAATCTGGTGCTTTTTCAAAGCCGATACGATTACAGGAAATAACCGGGATGCCGTTAGCAACGGCATGAGAACGTTGCACAGTTACCCAGGCATCCAGTTGGCGTTGTTGTTCTTCTTTGGAATCTTGCGGATCCCAGCCGATCGCGGTGGGATAAATTAAAATTTCCGCTCCTGCTAGTGCCATTAATCGTGCCGCCTCAGGAAACCACTGATCCCAGCAAATCAGCACACCCAGTTTGCCGATTGAGGTTGTTATTGGCGTAAAGCCCAAGTCGCCGGGGGTGAAATAATATTTTTCATAAAATCCCGGATCATCAGGAATATGCATTTTTCGGTATTTGCCGGCGATACTGCCATCTTTGTCAAACACTACTGCGGTGTTGTGATAAAGCCCGGGGGCTCTTTTTTCAAAGATAGTGGAAACAATCACAATGCCCAGTTGTTTGGCGACGTTGCTCAAAATTTCCGTGGTTGGCCCTGGAATCGATTGTGCAAGATTAAAGTGCTGATGATCTTCGTTTTGGCAAAAATATGGCCCTAAATGCAGCTCAGGCAAAACTACCAAGTCAGCATTGGCTGCAGCGGCTTCATGGATTTTGGCGATAGAAAAATCGAGATTGCTTTGCCTGTCTTTGTCGCAGGGCTGTTGGACGGCGCTAACGATGAGAGTGTTTTTCATAGATTTAAGAACTTAGTTAGTTTTCAATGGCGATATTTTATAACAGCTTGGCTTAGCTTTTTGAGTATTCAGTCAACAAGTTTGGTGTTTTTGGTCAAATACACGCGGCACGCTGGGTTTTGCCTGTTTGCTTGTTATAATGACCACAATTTGTAAACGTAACAGTTCTGATCGAGAGATTTCATGATTCAAGGTAGTATCGTAGCGTTAGTGACACCGATGGATGAAAGCGGTGCTATTGACAAGGGAAGTTTAAAAAAATTGCTGGAATTTCATATCGAGCAGGGCACAGATGCGATTGTGGCGGTAGGCACAACCGGTGAGTCGGCGACCTTGGATGAAGACGAACATTGCGACGTCATCAAAACAGTTGTTGATGTCGTTGCCGGTAGAATCCCGGTGATTGCCGGTACCGGCGCCAACGCAACGTCTGAGGCTATCAATTTAACTCGAAAAGCTAAGCAAGCTGGTGCGGATGCCTGTTTGATCGTAACGCCTTATTATAACAAGCCGACTCAGCAAGGTTTGTATTTACACTATAAAGCCATTGCTGAAGCTGTCGATATTCCTCAGATTTTATACAACGTACCGGGGCGTACCGCTTGTGACATGCTGCCTGACACCGTTGGCAGGCTATCGCATATCGATAACATTGTCGGTATTAAAGACGCTACCGGTGATTTGTCCAGAGTGCAAAAATTCCGCGATTTGACCAGCGCCGATTTCGCGCTATACAGCGGTGATGACGCTACCAGCCGGGAGTTTTGCTTGCTGGGTGGTCACGGCACAATTACGGTTACCGGTAATGTCGCGCCGCGCTTAGTGCATGAGATGATCAGCGCGGCAATTAACGGTGACAGTGCGACAGCCCTGGCTATCGATACAAAATTACAGGCATTACACAAAGATTTGTTTATTCAATCAAACCCTATCCCGGTTAAGTGGGCAGTGGCTGAACTGGGCTTGATTTCAAAAGGGATTCGATTGCCGTTAACTTGGCTAACGGAGGATTGCTTTGATGTCGTGCGCAGTGCGATGCGTAAAGCGGAAGTAATTTAATGTCAATTATGAAGCGCAAGCTGTTATCTCGGTTTTTCATACTTGTCATGCTGATGTTTTTATCGGCCTGTAGTTATGTGCAATCGCTATTTCCAGATAAAGAAAGAGATTATCAGTTCACTACGGAAATTCCATCATTAGTCTTACCGCCTGATTTGAATCGCTCAGCTAATGCAGCTGTGGCAGCTCCCGCTCCAGCTAAAGTACCTGCGTCTGAAGTAGTTGCTGACGGATCAGCTACTACAGAGGCGGAGGTTTCTCAGGCTACTGAGCCCACCGAGGCAGAGCCGTCTGTTGATCAAAAAACTATTCAAGTCGAATTGGTTAAGTCTGAGCAAGGCGAAAACCGGTTACGTATCGGTGCGCCATTAGCACAAGCTTGGCGTATTGTTGGTAAGGCCTTAAGTCGTAAATCCATGGAAGTGACCCAGCGGCTTCAAGCAGAAAACTCGTTTGTTGTGCAATACAATCCCAATGAAGAAAAGGTTGAGGATGACTCTATTTGGGATGAGTTGAAGTTTATGTTTGGCGGATTTGAACCCGGCGATAAAGAATACGTTGTTGAGTTACAAGATATTGACGAGCAAGTAACGGAAGTTTTAGTTACTGACAAAGAAAAACAATCCAGCGCTGGCGATGGCGTTGGATTAAGTTTGCTGACATTGATTAAAGATACTATTAAGTCTGATTTGGCCGGTAAATAATTATCGACAATTGGCATTTGAATGAGTTTGCTCTTCGATACGAGCTGGGTTTGTTATTTTTACAATCCACCGCGACAGTAACCAAAGTACACGGGCCTTAAGCCATTTACCTGATAGCCTTATCGTAAGCTGTGTTTCGCGATAGGCATTAAATTCACATAATATTCGTTTCACACATGTTAAAACTATCTGGCCCTTCCGCATTATCTGATTTTCGCATTAATAAACTTTTGTCTGAGTTGCAGCTCGTGGAACCTGCTATTAAAGCTGTCTCGGTTCGGTTTATACACTTTGTCGATCTTATTGATGAACTTGATGAAAACCAAACGACAATACTGAATCGTTTACTTGCTTATGGCAGCGAGCAAACTGTGGTTGAGACAGCAGGATTACAATTTTTAGTTGTCCCCAGAGCGGGCACTATTTCTCCTTGGTCGAGTAAAGCGACAGAAATTGCTCAGCGCTGTGGATTGACGCAAATCAAACGCCTCGAACGAGGTACTGAATATTCGCTGGTAGTGGATAGTTCGTTGTCAACCGAAGTCAAAAACCGGTTGGCGGCATTGCTACATGATCGGATGACACAAACGGTTGTCGAAGCTGGTGTTGAGCCTGATATGTTTGCTCAGCATGAACCGCAGCCATTGCTAAGAGTTGATGTGATAGCGGAAGGCCGTGAAGCGTTGGTAAATGCTAATGCGCAACTTGGCTTGGCATTATCGGCTGATGAAATCGATTACTTGACGGACAGCTTTCAAAAATTGGGTCGTAATCCCACCGATGTTGAACTGATGATGTTTGCACAAGCGAATTCAGAACATTGTCGTCACAAAATATTTAATGCCAGCTGGACTATCGACGGTATCGAACAAGCACAAACCCTGTTTGGCATGATCCGCAATACCGCACAGCAAAGCCCGCAAGGTATTTTGTCTGCATACAATGATAACGCCTCGGTTATTGAAGGCTCTGCAGCAAAAGTGTTTGTGCGCAATGCCCAGACCGGTATCTACGATTATGTGCAAGAAGATGCGCATATCTTGATGAAAGTGGAAACCCACAACCATCCGACGGCAATCTCGCCCTATCCCGGCGCGGCTACTGGCTCCGGTGGAGAAATTCGTGACGAAGGCGCCACCGGTCGAGGCTCGGCGCCGAAAGCCGGATTAACTGGGTTTTCAGTATCGCATTTAAAAATCCCGGGATTTGCGCAACCTTGGGAAGCGGACAATGGTAAACCGGGACGTATTGCCTCTGCGCTGGATATTATGCTGCAAGGTCCACTGGGTGGAGCTGCATTCAATAACGAATTTGGCAGGCCAAATCTGACCGGCTATTTCAGAAGCTTTGAACAACCTGCGCCAGGTGGCAAGCAACACGAATTTCGCGGCTATCACAAACCGATCATGATTGCCGGTGGCGTGGGTAATATTCGCCCGATGCTGGTTAAAAAACAGCCCATTCCCGCAGGCTCACTGATTATTATCCTTGGCGGTCCCGCCATGTTGATTGGCTTGGGCGGTGGCGCGGCGTCTTCACAAGCGTCAGGTGCTGGTTCCGAAGATCTCGATTTTGCTTCTGTGCAACGCGAGAATCCAGAAATGGAGCGTCGCTGCCAAGAAGTTATTAATCATTGTAACGCCATGGGTGAAAACACGCCGATTGTGTCTATTCATGATATTGGTGCAGGTGGCTTGTCCAATGCGGTGCCGGAAATTATTCATGATTGTGATCGTGGTGGCCGCTTTGAATTACGCAACGTTCATAATGCCGATTTGGGCATGTCGCCGATGCAAATTTGGTGCAATGAAGCTCAAGAGCGCTATGTCGTTGCTATTAAGCCTGAATCTCTACCGCTGTTTGAAGGGTTTTGTGAGCGCGAGCATTGTCTTTTTGCGGTTATCGGTGAAGCGACTGAAGATGAGCATTTATTGCTTAACGATGCTTTGCTTGGCGATAATCCGGTCGATATTCCTATGTCGGTGTTATTCGGCAAATCCCCCAAATTACATCGTCAAGTTGAGCATCTTAAGCCTGAATTACAGCCATTAGATTTAAGCGCCGTCGATTTGGCCGAAGCCATTAAGCGCGTGCTGTCATTTCCTGCGGTCGCTGATAAAAGCTTTTTGATTCACATCGGTGATCGTTCGGTGACTGGTTTAGTGGCGCGCGATCAAATGGTTGGACCTTGGCAAGTACCGGTGGCTGACGTAGCGGTGACCGCCTCAGGCTTTTATGCCTTGACCGGCGAAGCCATGGCGATGGGTGAGCGCACACCGCTTGCGGTTATTGATGCCCCGGCATCAGGGCGCATGGCGATAGGCGAGGCGCTAACCAATCTGGCCGCCGCATCGATAGATTCACTGAAAAAAATCAAACTATCTGCTAACTGGATGGCTGCGGCTGGATTTCCCGGTGAAGATGCCGCATTGTTTGATACCGTCAAAGCAGTAGGAATGGAGCTATGCCCTACTTTGGGTATTGCGATTCCGGTTGGCAAAGATTCGTTGTCGATGAAAACCGTTTGGCACGATGGCGATGCTGAAAAAGTTATGACGGCGCCGTTGTCGTTGATTATTACCGCCTTTGCACCGGTGAGCGATATTAGCAAAACGCTGACGCCGCAATTACAACGCGTGGAAGATGAAGACAGTTCGCTGATGTTGATTGACTTGGGCGCAGGTAAGCAGCGCTTGGGCGGCTCGGTGTTAGCGCAAGTCTATAACCAGTTAGGCAATGACAGCCCGGATTTGGATCAACCCGAATTATTGAAAGCATTTTTTGATGCCATTCAAACGCTAAATAGCGAGGGGCGGTTGCTGGCTTATCATGATCGCTCGGATGGCGGTTTATTGGCGACAGTAGCGGAAATGATGTTTGCCAGCCGCTTAGGCGTGGTTTTAAATATGGATAACTGGGCTACCGATGTACTCGAATCATTATTTAATGAGGAACTCGGGGCCGTATTTCAGGTACGTCAAAGTGACAGCAAGGCAGTTGTCGAGCTATTAACCCATCTTGGTTTAATTGATTGTGTTCATTTGGTTGGTAAGGTAGTTGATGCTGACCAGCAGCTGATTATCCGTCAAGCGGGTGAGGTGATTTATTCAGCAAGTCGAGCGCAATTACAAAGCTACTGGTCGGAAGTCAGTTACAGAATGCAGGCGTTGCGCGACAATCCAGAATGCGCCAAGCAGCAATTTGAGCGTATTGCCGATGATGAAGATCGAGGTCTTAATGAGGTGCTCTCGTTTAGTTTGAATGATGATGTTTCCGCACCGTTTATATTGACTGCCGCCAATAAGCCTAAAGTGGCTATTTTGCGAGAGCAGGGCGTTAACGGTCATGTGGAAATGGCGGCAGCGTTTGATCGGGCTGGATTTAGCAGTGTCGATGTTCACATGAGTGACATTATCGCCGGTCGAGTCAGTTTGCAGGATTTTACCGGGCTTGCGGCTTGCGGCGGCTTTTCTTACGGGGATGTCTTAGGCGCGGGTGGCGGTTGGGCCAAGTCAATTTTGTTCAATGCCAGAGCGAGAGATGAATTTGCAGCATTTTTTCAGCGCCAGGATACTTTTGGCTTAGGCGTTTGTAATGGTTGCCAAATGATGTCCGGATTAAAAGAGCTGATCCCCGGTGCAGAGCATTGGCCGCGATTCATGCGTAATAATTCTGAACAATTTGAAGCCAGAGTTGCACTGGTGGAAGTGCAAAAATCACCTTCTATTTTGTTTACCGGTATGGAGGGTTCACGTATGCCAGTGGTTATTGCGCATGGTGAAGGTCGTGCCGAGTTTGCAAGCGATCCCGCCCAGGTTTTGGAACAGCAAACCGTGGCATTGTGCTATGTCGATAATTTTGGTGAATTAACGACAGATTTTCCTGCCAATCCAAACGGTTCACCTTTTGGTATTACAGGTTTAACTAATACGGATGGTCGTTTTACGATAATGATGCCCCATCCTGAACGCTGTATCAGGACGTTACAAAATTCTTGGCATCCTGATGATTGGGGCGAGTATGGCCCTTGGATGCGTTTATTCAGAAACGCCCGAGTGTGGGTGGGTTAGAATAAGAAACAGACTCTTACTTATATCGGACTGAGGCTCTTCAAATGGATGAAAATACTAAGTTTATAGTAATAAATGCGGCGATTTTGGCGGCGATTTTATCGATATTAGTGTTTCCGGATGTGCTGTTTGGGTTGTTCTTTGAGCTGTTACATTTGTGCTTGGAATTTGCGCATATTTTGTTCGAGTTTGTGGAGTCTACGCTGGATCACGTTATTGAACACCTATTCGAGACCGATCTTCACGCAACTCAAGTTATTGTTTTTTACATCATATTATCGCTATTATTCTTTGGTATTGTTGGTTTGTGGCGAGCAGTGCGTAATGCATGTATTCGAGTTAAACACAATCTACTTACCTTCTGGAACTGGGAAAAGTCGACCTGTTCTATCTATTGGCTTGGGCTAACAGCAGTTCAAAAAATCAGCTTGTATCTAATCTTAGGCACTGGGTTATATCTAGCCTCTTTTTTCTTGTTTTGACTTAGGCGAATGCCTGGATTTGTGCCCGAAACCAAGCAGTGTTGGGTTCAGGCAGTGTCGCAGTAATTGATGATATAGCGGATCAATTGCTAAATTAAGCTCAATACCCCCCCATTCCATTCCCCAAATACGAACCTGCTGCAGCCCCTAAACCGGCTGCAATCGGGTCGCCGCTGCCTAATTCATAGCCCAATACGCCTCCGATAACGCCACCTGCCAGCCCTTGATGCGAGCGTGGATCTTGGTAATTTGAATAGCGCGGAGGCGGCGCATAATATTGGGGTGCAGGTTGGTAATACACCGGTGGTGGAGGCGCGTAATATGCCTGTGGTTGTGGGTAGTAAATTACTTGAGGTTGAGAATAGTAATCTCTGTGATGCCCATGATGACCGTGGTGGTGACCATGATGATCACCGTGCTCGCCCCAGCCATCGGCAAAGGCAGCTGGCGAACTAAGTAAGGCGACTGCCGCCAAAGGAATTAATAACAACTTTTTCATAAGAATTTTCTCACTAAGTTGATTGAATAAATTAACGTTGTCCCGCAATGCCATTGCCCAAGTAAGAGCCTGCTGCAGCACCCAAACCAGTAGCAACCGGATTGCCATTGCCAAGCTCATAACCTAATACGCTGCCTACTACACCACCCGCCAGACCTTGATGTGATCGTGGGTCCTGATAAGTTTGGCGAGGTGCTTGTTGCGGGTAATAGTTCGGCGCGGGTTGTGGGTAATAATCTGCATGTTCCTGATAATGCCCATGATGTTTATGGTGTCCTTTACCGTGGCCTCCAGAGGCATAGACGTTGGATGAGGAAAAGCCGGCAATAGCTAAAAGTTGTATCAGTAAAAGTAAGTTTTTCATTAAAGTTCCCTTTGTTAATTAATAGTTTTAAATCGCTCAGGTTCATTAGCTGATCGATTTGCGTAGATAGTATGCTGACCATCCTGAATGGATACTTAATCAAATTAAATTGTTTGCCGACTGATTGTGAATTTTGTGATGCAGTTGGCGGATAAACATTAAGATTTAATTAATGCACTGCGACAGCATTTGATTGCATCAGGTTCGTCAAATCGCCAATCATGCTTGGCGTCGATTATAATGTCCGGCTGGTTCACACTACTAAAAATGGCATAGCAATAAATGGAACAATTTATCCCCGGTCAACGCTGGATTAGCAATACTGAGTCAGAACTTGGACTTGGACTCATTCTGGAAGTCAGTTTTAATCGCGTAACAGTGCTTTATTTGGCTAGTGACGAAAGACGCATGTACGCTCAAGACAATGCGCCGTTAACACGCGTCAGATTTTCAGAGGGTGACGTAATCGAGTCGATGGATGAAGAAAAAATAACTATTACTCGTGTTATTGAGCAAGATGGCTTGCTGACTTATGTGGGTAAGACCGATGACGATGAAGAGTTGGAGCTGGAAGAAGTTGAGCTCAATCACCATATTCAATTTAACAAACCTCAAGATCGCTTGCTGATAGGTCAAACCGATCCCAGTGCTTGGTTTTTGCTGCGTTATCAGACCTGGGGCAGGTTACAGCAACACCAACAATCACCGGTTAAAGGTCTGTTAGGTGGCCGCACGTCGTTGATTCCTCACCAACTATTTATTGCGCACGAGTCGGCGAATCGCTTGGCGCCGCGCATTATGCTCGCTGATGAAGTGGGCTTGGGCAAAACCATTGAAGCAGGTTTGATTTTGCATCACCGGTTAATCAACGGCTTAAGTAAGCGGGTTTTGATTATTGTGCCGGAAAGTTTGCTGCATCAATGGTTAGTGGAAATGCTTCGACGGTTTAATCTACGGTTTAGTATTTTTGACGAAGCTCGTTGTCTTGAAGAGCTGGGGGATGACAGCATTCTGGCTGGTGCTCAGGAATATGATGACGAAGAAAGCAGCATTACACGGCAACGAAATCCTTTTTTAAATGAGCAACTGGTGCTTTGCAGTCAGGGTTTTTTTGCCAGTTATCCGAAACGCCAACAGCAAGCCGTGCAGGCAGGCTGGGATATGGTGGTGGTGGATGAGGCGCATCATTTACAATGGAGCGAAGCAGCACCTAGCGCAGAATACTTGTTTGTTGAGCAACTTGGGCAGACCTCGCCCAGCCTGATATTGTTGACAGCCACACCGGAACAGTTAGGCAAGGAAAGCCATTTTGCGCAACTCAGGTTGCTTGATCCTGACCGGTTTTATAATTTTTCTGCCTTTGTCGAAGAAGAACGCCAGTTCGAGCCTGTTGCCAACGCGGCTAAAGTTTTGCTTGCCAATGAACCGCTTGATCAAGAAACGAGAGAAAATTTAACGCGCTTACTTAAGCATGACAACGTCGATGGTTTGTTAAAAAATCTTGATGATGCCGAAAAATCAGCAGCGGCACGCGCAGCCTTGATTAAGGTATTGCTTGATCATCATGGCACCGGACGTATTTTATTTAGAAACTCCCGGCAAACGGTACAGGGCTTTCCTGAGCGCGAACTGCATGGTGTTGCCTTGGATGATGGCTCATCAACTGCGTCGGCTTTGCCACAAGGTACTGACTTACAGCAAGATCCACGCTATTTGTGGTTGGTTGACCAAGTTAAAAAATTGGCAGGACAAAAAGCGCTGTTAATCTGCAAGCAAGCGCAAACGGCGATTGATTTGGAGCAGACCCTAAAAAATCGTGCCGGTATCGCCGCGGCTGTGTTTCATGAAGGCATGACAATCATTGAACGGGATCGTGCGGCCGCTTATTTTGCGGACCAAGAGAGCGCGGCTCGCTTGTTGATATGTTCGGAAATCGGCAGTGAAGGCAGAAATTTTCAGTTTGTACATCACCTGATTTTGTGGGATTTACCGTCTAATCCGGATTTGTTGCAACAACGCATCGGTCGTCTTGATCGTATCGGCCAAAAACACATCATCCAAATTCATGTACCTTATCTCAGCAATAGCACGCAGGCCTTGCTGTATCGTTGGTATAACGAGGGGCTGAATGCTTTTCGCTGCAACAGCTCTTCTGCACAACGGGTCGCAGACATTCTGCATGATGAACTGGTCGACCTACTTGAAGCCGGCACGGTTGTCGGTGTCGATGCTTTTATTGAGAAAACCCGCGCACTCAGTACTGAACTTGAACAGCAAATGCACAATGGCCGGGATCAACTGTTGGAATTAAATTCGTGCCGTAAAGAATTGGCGGATGATCTGATTGAGCAACTGAATACCTTTGAAAAGGAAGGCGTGCTTTGGCCGTATATGGAAGATTTGTTTGAGTGCTACGGCGTCGATACAGAATTTCATTCGCCGGACTGCTTTATTATTCGCCCCAGCGATCATTTGCGGATTTCGCATTTTCCAGGTTTAGACGAAGACGGCATGACCATCACCGTCAATCGGCAAATTGCCCTGGAACGTGAAGAGTTTCAATTCTTGACATGGGAGCATCCGGTAGTGACTGCGTCGATGGATTTAGTGTTATCCAGCGAAACCGGCAACGCGGCAATCAGCGTGGTAAAACATGAGCAACTCAGGCCGGGGCAGTTTTTGTTGGAGTGCTTGTTTATTGTTGAATGCAGTGCGCCTGCAGAATTACAAATTGGCCGGTTTTTGCCGGCCACGCCGATCCGTATCTTGATTGATCAACATAAGAAAGATTTGACCGACACGGTCGAGCATCGTGATTTAATCGAACCCGGTATCAAGTTTGATAAGCAAAAAATCACGGCCTTTTTGGGGACTCAACGCACACATGTGGCGTCGATGTTGTCGATTGCCGAACAAAAAGCCAAGGCCGACATGCAAGTGCTGATTGTGGATGCCACCACGGCCATGCTGGAATCATTGAGCACCGAAATAAAACGCTTGGCCAGACTGCAAAAAGTTAATCCCAGCATTAAAACCGAAGAAATTGAGCAACTTAAAGACGTTGCTATGTTAGCGCATGAAAACATCCAGGCCGCGCAGTTAAGGCTGGATGCGGTGCGCTTTATTATTACCAGTTGAGATTCACATCATGTTGCAAATAGGCAAGATCAACACCCTGAAAATAGTCAAAATACAGGCCAGTCAACTCTACCTTGGCAGCGAGGCGTCGAATAAAGTGTTGTTGGTGGATAAAAGACCGCCGCAAAACTGCCAATTGGGTGATGCGCTAGACGTATTCGTTTATGTTGATGCAGAAGGGCATTTGGCGGCAACGTCGACCGTGCCTTTGGCGCAAGTCGACGATATAGCCTGGCTGAAAGTGGTGTCGCTCAATTATGTCGGAGCGTTTTTGGACTGGGGGCTGCCGAAGGATTTACTGGTGCCTTTTAGTGAGCAGCATCACGAAATGGAAGTGGGCAAGTCGTACTTGGTTAAAGTCTTTTTGGATGAGCAAAATCGCATTGCTGCCACTACCAAAATTGATCGCTACCTCAGTGATGAGTCGGTTTATTTCAAAGTCGGAGAAAAGGTATCGTTAATTATTGCCGATAAGACCGATTTGGGTGTTAAAGCCATTATCAACAATACTCACTGGGGTATGTTGTATCAAAACGAGCTGTTCCAGCCGGTCAAAAAAGGCCAAAAATTTGAAGGTTACATCAAGAACATCAGGGAAGATTTTAAGATTGACCTTGTTTTACAGCAACCAGGTTACGGCAAGGTGTTGTCGCTCACGGACAATATTTTGGCTAAGCTCAAACAAAATCATGGCGTATTGTTGATTAGTGATAAAAGTCCGCCGGAAATCATCTACTCAACCTTTGGCGTCAGTAAAAAAGTATTTAAACAGGCCATTGGCGCGCTTTATAAAAAGCAATTAATCACTATCGACAAAGCCGGTATTAAGTTGAATTGATTGGAATTTCAGGGGATTTTGAAAACCACTGATTTATAAAACGGCGTTCGCAGAGGGTTTGTCGAGGTCATGGACTGGGTTCGGCATACTCACGACTAGCTGACATGCTTGTATTAGGGGCTTCCAGCACTGATCGTAACGGTAGGGCCTTTAGACAACCCTAAGTGCGATATAATGTCATTTGTCTAAAGTTATCCAACGTTTTCTCATGGCCCAATTTCTTGAAATTCACCCTGAAACCCCTCAACGGCGCTTGATACTGCGTGTCGTGGATATTATTCGCGAAGGTGGTATCGTTGCCTATCCGACCGATTCATCGTATGCGCTGGCATGTCATATAGGCGATAAAACGGCCATGGACAAGATTCGGCGCATCAGGCAGCTTGACGACAAACACAACTTTACGTTGCTTTGTAAAGACTTAGCCCAGGTGTCTAACTTTACTAAAATCGGTAACGAAGCTTATCGCTTGATAAAAGCGTTAACGCCCGGCCCATTTACGTTTATCTTGGAAGCCACTCGCGAAGTGCCGCGCAGATTGCAACATCCGAAGAAAAAAACCATAGGCATTCGAATTACTGAACATCCTATCGCGATGTTGCTGGCGCAGGAACTTGAGGAGCCGCTACTGACATCGTCCCTGATTTTGCCCGGTGCAACGGATGCCTTAACTGATCCGTATGACATCAAAGATGCCTTAGACCACGAGTTGGACGCCATCATTGACGCCGGTAATATTGCTTCAGAACAAACCACAGTGATTGAAATAACCGCCAGTGGCGCTGCCATTATCCGTCAGGGTAAGGGTATTGCTTCAATGTTGGATTGAGAAACAGAACATCATGAATGAATTAAACCTGATCCAGATTATTGCCGTGTGGATTTTGCCGGTGATTTTTGCAGTTACTGTTCATGAAGTCGCGCACGGGTGGGTGGCCAAAATATACGGTGACAACACCGCATCAATGCTGGGACGGTTGACCTTGAACCCAATCAAGCACATTGATCCGGTGGGTACCATCATCATCCCTGGCTTGTTATTGGTAACGGGTACTGGTTTTGTTTTTGGCTGGGCCAAGCCTGTGCCGGTAGATGCCCGCAATTTTAAAAACCCTCGTCGAGATATGGCGGTGGTTGCATTGGCTGGGCCTGTATCCAATCTATTAATGGCGTTAGCTTGGGCGCTAATCGCTAGATTTGGCGTATCGATTGGCCTCGAATATGCCGTTGAAATGGGCAAGGCCGGTATTTCTATTAACGTCTCTTTAGCTTTTATTAACTTGTTGCCCATTCCGCCGTTGGATGGCAGTCGAGTGTTGGCGCGCTTCTTACCGGCTCGCTTGGCGTGGCAATACGAAAAGCTAGAGCGTTGGGGATTTTTGATCATGCTGGTATTGCTGTATACAAAAATTCTTAACTTGTTGTTGGCAATCCCAATGTATATGGCGCTAAATGTGTTTTATGGCATTGCTGGATTTGTGAGTTAATTTTTGCAGGCTGCAGATTTTCGAATGCAAGAAGATACGGTGGAGCTTGTTTCCGAACCGCCAGCGCTTGCCATCGTCAATGGCACACCTTTTCATCTGCTCCCGGACGATTTATATATTCCACCTGATGCGCTGGAAGTGTTTCTGGAGTTATTTGAAGGCCCGCTGGACTTATTACTGTATTTAATTCGGCGCCAAAACGTCGACATCGTCAACATTCCGATCGCCCAGATTACCCATCAATACATCGCTTACATTCAAATGATGAGCGAGTTAAATTTGGAGCTGGCAGCTGAATATCTGGTGATGGCTGCATTGTTGGCGGAAATAAAATCCAGAATGCTGTTACCCCGGCAGCCTGAGCTGGAAGACGAAGAAGAGGATCCAAGAGCGACTCTGATTCGCAGGCTGCAAGAATACGAGCAGATTAAACAGGCTGCCGAAGAACTGGACCAGCTACCCCGCGTTGAGCGGGATATATTCGCGTGCACTATCGATACTTCGACGGTGCAACAGGGGCAAATAAATCACCCTGATGTCCAATTAAAAGAAATTCTGCTGGCATTTCAAGACGTACTGAAACGAGCCAGTAACTTAACTCACCATCAAATTACCAAAGAGCCCTTATCTGTCCGTGAACGAATGGCAACCATTTTGGCAAACCTTGAAGGAGAAGATAGTCTCCTTTTCTCGCAACTATTTATCCGAAAAGAAGGCCGACACGGAGTCGTCGTCACGTTTTTGGCCATCCTCGAACTCAGCAAAGAGCGACTCATCGACATCATCCAGTCCGAGCCCTTTGCCGAAATCCGAATTATCACCGCAGCCAGCAGCGGTTACGCCTAAACCACCCGCGAAACCGCGAGTACGCAAACCCGTCACTGACAAAGCCGCCAATGAAACCATTAACATCATCGCCGAGCCGTTACCGAGTGATCCTATCCCGGCGAGCAAATTACGTTGTTATGCTAGATTCGGCAGCCGGTCGCGTAGGCTTCCAACTGACAACGCAGTCAATGAAACCATTAATATCGTCGCCGAGCCGTTACCAAGTGATCCTATCCCGGCGAGCAAATTACGTTGTTATGCTAGATTCGGCAGCCGGTCGCGTAGGCTTCCAACTGACAACGCAGTCAATGAAACCATTAACATCGTTGCCGAGCCGTTACCGAGTGATCCTATCCCGGTTAGCAAATTACGTTGTTATGCCAAATTCGGTAGTCGGTCCCTTAGGCCCCCTATCAATTGCGACACTCCCAGTACACGCGGGCAGCCGGAAGCTGGCAACTGGCCGGTAACTGAGCTGGTAACGTCCATCATTGAAGCACCTGAATGTAATATGGAATTAAAGCGCATCGTTGAAGCCATTTTGTTTGCTGCCAATCGGCCAATGACGGTCAAACAAATACAGCAAGTATTTCCGGAAATTGAGCAGCCGGATTCGTTAGATATTCAATTGGCGATTGATGCAATCATTGAAGAGCATAAAACAAGGCCGGTCGAATTAAAAAAGCTGGCTAGCGGCTACCGTTTTCAAGTGAAACTTGAATTATCGCGTTGGGTGTCTCGGTTATTTGAAGAAAAACCGCCGAAATATTCACGCGCTTTACTGGAAACCTTGTCGATTATTGCCTATAGACAGCCGGTGACACGCGGCGAAATTGAAGATATTCGTGGTGTCAGCGTCAGTTCCAGCATCATTCAAACTTTATTAGAACGCGAATGGGTACGCGTAATAGCACACAAAGAAGTACCGGGCAGGCCCGGCTTATACGGCACCACCAAACAATTCCTAGATTATTTTAATATTGAATCATTAACCGAACTGCCAACCTTACAAGAAATACAAAACCTTGATTTGGCGGCAGATAATAGTCAACTACACAAGCAGGTAGACAGTGAGCAACAACAAACCAGGCAACAAGCCACCGAAGAGTCCATCGAGGACACAAAAATCAACGCAGCGACCGCAGAAACCAACCAAGAGCAAGCCGGGCTCAGCTAAACGTTATCAAGAGCAGTTGGCTGAAAATAAAGCTAAATCTGACATTAAACCTGCCGCTACATCAGCAGCTAAATCCGCCCCTAGGCCGAAAAAATCCGAGCCAGTCGATGGCGGCGAACGTATCCAAAAAGTACTGGCGCGCGGCGGCGTTGGTTCCCGGCGAGAAATTGAGCGCTGGATAGACGAAGGCCGACTGACCTTAAACGATCACCCCGTTCAGCTGGGTGATCGTTTAAAAACTGGCGATCGCTTACTACTTAACGACCGAATTATCAATTGGGAAAAATTTGCCCTGCAACCCACCCGCGTGCTGCTGTATCACAAACCAACAGGTGAGGTAGTCACTCGTCGCGATCCAGAAGGTCGCCCGGTAATTTTTAGCCAGTTGCCGAAACTGCTCACCGCACGCTGGATTGCCGTCGGACGTTTAGACATTAATACCTCCGGGTTATTGCTGGTCACCAATAATGGCGAACTGGCGAATCGCTTGATGCACCCATCGTCCCAAGTTGAACGCGAATATGCCGTGCGTATTTTAGGTGATGTACCGGAGGCCACCTTAGCGCTGCTCAAACAGGGCGTGGAACTGGAAGACGGCAAAGCCAAATTTGACGAAATTCGTTTTTATGGCGGCGAAGGTGCCAACAAGTGGTATCACGTTATTGTCAGCGAAGGCCGAAACCGCTTAGTCAGGCGTTTATGGGAATCACAAGGCGTTACCGTCAGCAGATTGATTCGTGTGCGTTATGGACCGGTAGTATTGCCGGAACGGCTAAAAGCTAAAGCCCATTACGAAATTAACGGCAAAGAGCTGGAATTGTTATTTGAATTTGCCGGCATGACTCCGGAAAAATTTCAGGATGAGAAGCCCGAGCCAGCAGCGCCAGTGCCGCAAAGAATGCGCAAGCGGGAACCGAGGAAATAGTTACAAGGCGGTTTCGCTTTATGCATAACATTCAATACATCCGACACGGTCGACTAAAACCCCACTCGAAAAAGAGGCGGTAATGGTCGACGAGATCATCCCGATTAGGCGGATGACTGCTGGCGCGAATTCGCTGTATATCATCCGATACGAGAAGATATACAGAAACCATATAATTACTTGTTAGGCCTCAACATGTGACCTAGCCAAAACTGCACTCAATGAACTATGGCAGCACCGAAAGTCTTCATCTCTTATTCGCATGACTCCCCAGATCACAAGCAATGGGTACTAGAGTTGGCCACTCGGCTTCGTGCCTGTGGAGTCGATGCGACGCTGGATCAATGGGACCTTGGTCCTGGGAGTGATTTGCCTCACTTCATGGAACAAAACATCGCTAACTCTTCTCGAATTCTCATGATTTGCACTGAACGCTATGTTCAAAAAGCAAATGCCGGAATCGGAGGCGTCGGCTACGAAAAAATGATTGTCACCGCAGACTTGATGCGGCAAATTGACTCTAGCAGAGTGATTCCGATCATTCGCCAAAAGGGAACATTTGAACTCCCCATCTTTCTCGCATCAAAGCTCTACATTGATCTATCCACTCAAGATCAATTTGAAACAGGTTTTGATCAATTGCTTCGCGATCTGCTAAATGCGCCCCTCTATGTAAAACCGCCACTAGGGACAGCTCCGCATCTGCCTCCAGCGGAAAAGGCGCAACCCACTCAACCAAGCCCTTTGACGCAGTTCATGTTGGCGATCTGCAAAGTATATGAAGAAGGCTACAACACAGGTGGCGTAAGCACTGAATCAGTAAGAATGGCAATGGGAGTTTCAAAGCTCCTATTTGATCATGCTCGCGATCTCGCCATTCGCGAAGGTTTCGTGTCCTCGAGTGGGACAATGGAATATATCTGGGTTAAGGAGAAGGGGCGACAAGAAATGATCAACTTATCCTTTAAGTCGCAATAACGATCATCATGTCTATGCGCTGCGGCCTAACTGATTGTTCAACAGGACGTCTACCAGCTTCGCTGGCAGCCGGTTAGGGTGGGCAAACGGCTGTATCGTTTGCCCACGCAGACTTTGGCATAATTGGTGGGCAAGCAAAAAGACGCTTGCCCACCCTACGAAAATCCCCGGTAACGTGGATGAATGGTGGATTCGCCGATTGGTAAACCGTCATTTTTGGACACACTAATGACGGTTTGCTATCGCGAAACCACGACGCCACTGCCTTACAAGTCACGAGTGTTGTAAAATCAAAAATAAGAGTTTTAATGGAATATGAGTGGGACGAAAACAAAGCACCGCAAAGGATTGGAAATCGGCGGAGGCCCTAGTTGAGCGGGCTGTGACATGAATCGGGAAAAATCAAAGCCCGCTTTTCAGCAGCCAGCTAAACGATCCGCTTCCGTAAAGGCAGTAAAACTCGCGTTGCATCCGCGCAATCTGCATCGGGGGCGTTATGACTTCCCGCAACTTATCACAGCCAGCCCTGAGCTAGCGGCCTTTGTGTCGGCCAATACCTATGGCGATACGTCCATTGATTTCGCCAACCCGGTTGCGGTTAGGGCGCTTAATCGCGCGTTGTTAATTGATTATTATGGCATTAGCGGCTGGGATATTCCGGCGCAGTATCTTTGTCCGCCGATTCCGGGCCGGGCCGACTATCTGCATTATTTGGCTGATTTGTTAGCTGAAAATAACTTAGGTCTAGTGCCGTCTGGCGCGCGGGCACTCGATATCGGCACCGGTGCGAACGGTATTTATCCGCTGCTTGGCCAGCGTTGCTATGGTTGGCAGTTTGTCGGCAGTGATATTGATCCGGCCGCGCTCGCCAATGTGCAACGCATTCTGGATGCCAATCCAGGATTAAGTGAGGCGATTGAGCTGCGCTTGCAATCTTCCAGTAGTTTGATTTTTAACGGCGTTATTCAAGCTGGCGAAGTGTTTGATGTGACGCTTTGCAATCCACCTTTTCATGCCTCAGCTTCCGAAGCACGCGCGGGGTCGCAACGCAAATGGAAGAATCTTGGCAAAGCAGTCGCCAGAAAACCGGTGTTGAATTTTGGCGGGCAGGGCGCGGAGTTGTGGTGTGACGGCGGCGAGGAAGCGTTCGTCTGTCGGATGATTGCGGAGAGCGCTGTATTTTCTGGCAGTTGCTTATGGTTTACCACGCTGATTTCAAAGTCTGCCAGTCTGCCCGGCGTCTACCGCGCATTGAAAAAGGCGAGAGTGCAAGATTTTAGAACGATAGAGATGGCACAGGGACAGAAAAAGAGCCGCTTGGTGGCATGGACTTTTTTGGATGCAGAGCAGCGCCATGCGTGGGGCCGTGAGCGTTGGCAATGAGAAATTAACGAAAAAGATCTGGACTTGATTCGAGGTTAAAAGAGTCGAGCCAGTGCCGAAAAATCCCGGCAAAGAGAACATAAGCATTAGGGAAACTCTAAAAACTGCACTTCGACAAGCTCAGTGCGAACGGTGATCTACTTAAATTAGTAACTTATCCGTTCGTGCTGAGCTTGTCGAAGCATGAGTGGATAATTTTTAGAGTTCCCATTAGATTTATAGGTGGCTTCTGTTGCACTTGCCTATATTCGGTCCCGCCGGACAGCCATGTATTTATAGAATGTTGGGATAAAAGACTATTGGGTGAAATATCAGTTAAGAATCAATATTTCACCCTGTGCCCGCTCACACGAAACAATTTAAAGATTCAATTTTGGCCGATAAAAGCTTTCAGCAGTAATGCGGTGTCGGCCATGCCTTTGTGCAAGTGTTGTTCAATCTCAGCCATGGTGATTTCGCCTTCGGTTTTTCCGGCCGCCCAGTTGGCAACTACCGCGATAGCGGCGTAATCGATGTTCAGCTCTTTGGCTAATGCGGCTTCCGGCATGCCGGTCATACCCACTAAATCACAACCGTCTTGTTCCATGCGTTTGATTTCTGCAGTAGATTCTAAACGTGGGCCCTGCGTACAGCCATAGGTGCCGAGCGGGCTGATTTTTAGCTGGGCTTGGCTAGCTGCGGTGATTAATCTTGAACGCAGTTTTTGGCTGTAGGGGTAAGTAAAGTCGATGTGCGTCACGCCTTCTTGATCATTGTCGAAGAAGGTATGTTCGCGGCCGTAGCTGTAATCGATAATCTGGTCCGGAATGGCGATATGCGCGGGTCCCATTTTCTCGGAGATACCGCCGACGGCAGCCACCGCAATTATTTGATCCACACCCAGTTGTTTTAATCCCCAGATATTCGCCCGGTAATTGATTTTATGCGGTGCGAAGCGGTGCGGGTTGCCGTGTCTGGCTAGAAAAATGACTTCTTTATCGTCAAGCTGGCCAGTGATGAATTCTGCGGATGGCGCGCCATAAGGCGTGTTGAGTTGCTCGCGTTTCACGATCTTTAAATCGGCGAGTTGAGTCAGCCCAGTGCCTCCGATGATGGCTAGTTTACTCATGCATTGTCCTCATTTTCTTTACAGGCAAAGATGCCTGGCGCGTTGCGTAAATAACCTTTGTAATCCATGCCGTAACCGAATAAATAGCGGTTTTCCACGTTTAAACCGACAAAGTCAGCAGTGACCGGTTTGTCATGATCGAGGATTTTGTTCACTAACACAGCGCTGTATATTGAGCTTGCGCCTTGTTCACGGCAAAACTCATAGATAGCATGCAGCGTAAATCCTTCGTCCAGAATGTCATCAACGATGAGTACCGTGCGATCTTTAAGCGGCGTGGAGGGTTTAAGCAGCCATTGTACGGTGCCGCCTGAAGTGAGATTTTGATAGCGGCTGGCATTGATGGCGTCAAGATTAAGCGGCATGCTCAAACGAGTGAGTAATTTGCCGCCGACAGCGATGCCGCCGTTCATTACGCAGAGTAATAATGGATTGCGGTCTGCCAGCAGGATGTTTATTTGCTTGGCCATGTTATCGATGGCTGTTTCGACTTGCTGTTCGCTGTAAAGCAAATCAGCAGTTGCTTGTACATGTTTGATTTCTTTAAGCATATTAATTAAGTGAGTTGATAAGATTAGAAAGTTGGTGCCATTTTTCAGTGTGCAGCAATTGTTCTCTGTTGAGCGTTGGCTTGCCTTGCATACGATTAAGGCGTTGTTCTCTGACTGGGTTTTTAGTAACGGGTAATGATTCCAGCACTTGCTCAGCGGCTGATGGATTGTTGCAGACCAAAATCATATCGCAACCGGCTTGTTGAGCCAATTTGGCGCGTGTGGGGAAATCGCCCACAGAGGCGGCGCCCTCCATGCTCAAATCGTCACTAAAAATTACGCCGTCAAACGCCAATTCCTTGCGCAAAATGGTTTGCAGCCAAAAGGCCGAAAAACCGGCCGGGTTTGGGTCTATCTGTGGATATAGCACATGCGCGGGCATAATGCCTTCCAAGCCTTCGGCGATCAGCTGCTTAAACGGCAGCAAGTCTTTGGCGCGGATAGCATTCAGATCTCTGTCATCGATTGGCAGCGTCAGGTGTGAATCCAAGGCCACGGCGCCGTGCCCCGGAAAGTGCTTACCGGTTGCCGCCATGCCCGCTTCATTCATGCCGTTTCTGAATTCGCTGGCCAACTTTGTTACTTGAGCAGGATTGGTGGCAAATGAACGATTGCCGATGATTTCGCTAACACCGCAATCAATATCCAGCACTGGTGCAAAACTGAAATCGACGCCGACAGCCAGCAATTCCGCCGCCATCAGCCAGCCTGCTTGTTTTGCCAAATCAGGCGCATCAAGATAGCGGGCCGCAGGTGGCAAGCGGGTAAAACCCTGTTGAAAACGTTGTACCCGTCCGCCCTCTTGGTCTACGGCAATCAAGATGTCGCCATTGCGTGCAGCACGGATATTTTTGATTAATTCGGTTACCTGTTCAGGGTCTTGATAATTACGTGAAAACAGGATTACTGCGCCGGTGTTGGGATGGTTCAGTTTTTCTTTGTCAACGGCATCCAGAGTTAGGCCCTGGATGTCTAACATAATCGGGCCGATGGCGAGTTTGTTTGTCATTACGTGGGTTCGGATAAAAAATTTTACAGTTGACCTATACTCAAACCACATTTTTGATGAGTACGGAGTTAGCTATGCGAATAATTGTTTTATTGTTAAGCCTATTACTGATGCCTTTCTTTGCTGTTGCTAATAGTGGTGGCGGCGAAAAAAAGGAAGAGGGCTCTGGGCCGGTTATAGAATATCTGGAAATGACCCCCAAGTTTACTGTTAATTTGAACGAGCCCCGCAAATACCTGATGATCAATGTTCAGTTGTTGGTTGAAGGTGCAGAGTCCGTCGCTAAAATAAAAAAACACATGCCAGCCTTACGACATGAATTGATTATGCTCTATACCGGCCGTGCTTCCGATCAATTGCAAACCATGGAACAGCGTGAAGCGTTACGTCAGGAAACCGTAATTACGATACGAAAAGCCCTGGAAAAGCTGGAGAACAGTGATGGTTTCAGGGATGTATTTTTTACGGAAATACTGGTCGATTAATGTACGGGTTGTAAGGATGCCCCCAAGCGGTCTTTGATAGAGGCCAAATGTTGCCTGATTTGCTGTTCTGACAGAGGAACAGCATCAAATTTTCCCCATACCGGCCCTGGCCAGGCCTTATCTGTCCGATACCGGACAATATGATGAATATGCAGCTGCGGCACCATATTGCCGATGGCTGCTACATTCATTTTGTCAGCTTGATACATTTCAGCCAGATTTTCAGCAAGATAGCTGGACTCTTCGATCAATAAGCCGCGTTCGGCGCGGTTAAGTTGGTAAATTTCACTGATGTCAGCTTTTTCCGGTACCAAAATAAACCAGGGATACAGGCTGTCGTTCATCATCAATAATCGGCATAACTCAAAACGGCCAACGGAAATGCAATCTTGCTGCAGGCGCGGGTGTAAAGTAAATGACATAGGTGTTTTGTAAGAGTTGTTTCAGGTTTTTGTGCGTTCAGTGTAACTTATATCGAGCTATAAATTGTCACTTGGAGAGATCGCCTTATGTCTGCAACCGCTATTGCTCAACCGTTATTGGATGAGAATAAGCTGACCGTTTCGTTTCGTTTATTGCTGGGGCTATATGCCATCATCCCGCTTTGCTTACTCTTACAAGGCGTTGATAGTTGGTTTTGGCAGGGCTATTTGCAAGCGCATTTGCCGTCCAGTCCCAATCATTTTATTTTGTTCCAGATTCTATTCGGCACGCCGCACATTATTGCCAGCGCTATTGTGCTGGGCAGTAATGTGGAATACCTACAGTTTTATAAGCGGAATATTCTACTGATGACCTTGGCGGTTATTATGGTTTTCGGCGTTGGCAGCTTGTTTATCCCTTATAAAGCACTGTACATCATTGTCGCTTCATGGACAGTGTTTCATGTGCTTAAGCAGCAGCATGGCATAGGTCGTGGCGTATGTACTCTGCCGAACTGGGCATTTAATGTGTTGTTGTGGTTGAGTGTGGCGTCGGGTATTTGTATTTACATGGGGATTTTTTTAAAAAATACCTTGGATGTGCAACAGGCCGGTTGGCTTAAAGAAAGTGCTGCCGTGTTATGTCTATGTGTAGTGTTAACTGCATTGCTTTGTCAGGGCTATGTGAAGACTTCGTTTGGTAGGTGGTTTTTATGGGCCAATGTATTACTGGTGGTCAGCAGCTTTTATTTTTATTTACAGCAGTATTATTTTTTCGCGATTTTGGTGCCGCGGCTGGTGCATGATGCGACTGCGTATGTCTTCTATGTTACTCATGATTACAATCGCCATCACCAGCATCCGCAAAATCCGCTGTATCGACTGACCGAGCGTTGCGGCATTCATGTGTTTATAGTGTTGCCGGTGCTGTCATTTGCGTTAGCGTTTATGTTGCAGTCTTATGGTGATGCGATGGTTAGCTTTATCACCCAAGCGCTATTTGGTGTAGATATTCGCAAAGCTATTACTCTGGGGCTGCTGGGGTATTTAGCGCTGTTGCACTATTACACTGAAGCTATTACTTGGAAGCATGGTTCACCGTACCGGCGGTTTATTGCTTTTTCTAAATAGCTGGCAGTAAGGCGATTAATTTCTTCTTAGTATTAATTCCAAAACTAACTTACTGCCAAAATAGGCCAGTAGCAGCGCTCCGAAACCTATCAGTGTCCAGCGTATGGCAGTTTTTCCTCTCCAGCCGTAGCGAATTCGGCCTAATAAAAGAGAAGAAAAAATTATCCAAGCCGTAAGTGACAAAATGGTCTTGTGAGCAAGATGTTGAGCAAATAAGTCGTCTACAAATATGAAGCCTGTGATAAGCGAGACGGTCAAGAACAGTACGCCTGCAGTGATCATTTGAAATAATAATGATTCCATCGTTTGCAGGGATGGTAAGGAGCGAATCAGGCGCTTTGGAGGATGACTTTTGAGTTGTTGATTTTGTATAGCAAGTAAAATGGCTTGCAGCGCAGCGATATTTAATAAGCTAAAAGCAACTATTGAGGTAAGAATATGTGTGCCCATCTCCCAGTTGTAAGTGTGCAAGAAATGCGGTTGGCTGCTGGTTGTCGCGGCTAAACCAAGCATGAGTGCGCTAGTGGGAAATAATACAATGCCCAGTTTTTCCACGGGTTTGTCGATTGCGGCAATCAGCAAGATCAAGCTAACAATGAGTGCAATAAATGATGCTGTGCTGGTAAAGCTGAAATTGAAGCCATCGTTTTCTTTAAAAATAAGAGCTATGTAAGCAGCATGCCCGCATATCGCTAGCCACGCTAAATAAATAGGTGTGCGGTTGGTAGCGCTTTGGGATATGTGTCTTGTAATTAAAATCGCGCTTAGTAGATAGGTGGCGATGGAAAAAATAGCAATAACAATGGTGTTCATTATCTTTGTGTTGGTTGACTGGCTGGCAGAGAAGGCCTTGCGAGGTAGTCGCCGTGAGTGCAAAGGGTCCGAAGGCTATGTT
>Ga0208629_100060_pt1 | contig 60455 bp, 49 predicted proteins | sample LakWasMet19_HOW5_2_FD_183865 | JGI IMG/M metagenome (GOLD analysis project Ga0208629, IMG submission 183865) | Freshwater sediment methanotrophic microbial communities from Lake Washington under simulated oxygen tension - Sediment Metagenome... | ecosystem: Environmental > Aquatic > Freshwater >... | reverse complement strand
GCTGAAAAAGAAACTAATAAGTTGCAGAGAACTATGCCATGGTTATCTTTTAAAATCATTATTCAGTGACTTTCAACAGCCAACCGCCTTCAGCGTCGCATTTGGATATTTTGGAGTTAACTTTGATGTTGATACGAACTGTAGTGTTCTTATAGGCTTCCGGTAATTTTCCTTTAACTAAGATAAAAGCCTCTTTATCTTCAAAGGTAACGTCAATCGGCTGATTTTTGATAGTAACTTCGATTTCATCCGGATGTTGGACATTAAAAGCCCGAAAAGAAAATTCTGATTCCGGTGCGGCTGTTTCCAAATGGTCAGGGGTGAATTTACCTAGCCTGGCTTTGATGCAAGAAGCCCCGCCACCACTGCCGCCACCACCATGGCCTGCATGACCACCTGCGCCTGCGTGAGCTAATGAGATGTTAAACAAGAAAAAAAAAGCGAGGAAGATGGTTTTTTTCATAAGGATATCCTTGTTTGTTTTGTAAGGTAGCGGAGGGCCTCATTATTGTGAGACGCCGCCTCCCTGTGCTTGTTATAAGGATGTAACGAGGGGCCAATTATTCACAAATAATAGCTTTATGGCTATATAAAATCATGGTTGCAGCCGTTAGTCGTTGAAAAACCGATGAAAATGCTTGGGAATGGTTGATTTGAACGGCATGCGCTGCCGCGGAAGTTTAATTTCTTACTCGAGAGCTTGACGGTATCCCTCAATTGTCAGTTCTGCTTCCTGATGTTCTCTGCGTAAATTAATGTCACGTTGGGGGAACGGAATAGTTATTTTATGTTCGCGCAACGCGTGTTCTAAACGAACATGTAAAGCATGCGTCACCGGTAAACGGTTACCCAATTCACTGACAAAAACACGTATAGAAAAGTTCATCGCGCTTTCGCCAAATTCTACAAACAAGACACAGGGTTCCGGCTCGGTAAGCACTAAAGGGGTAGAGCGCACAGTGTCGAGCATCACTTTATGTGCTAATTCAACATCCGATCCGTAAGCAATGCCGACGGGAATGACTATTCTAGTGACCGCATCAGTCAGGCTCCAGTTGGTTAACTGGCTGGTGATAAAGGTTTTGTTGGGTACGATTAGATCTTTTTGATCCATATCTATCAGTGTGGTTGCACGCATTTGTATTCGACTGACCTTGCCGGTTACTGTGCCGATAGTGACTGTGTCGCCAACGCGTATAGGTCGCTCAAATAGCAAAATGATGCCGGAGACCATATTGGCAAATATTTCTTGCAAACCAAAGCCCAAGCCGACACTCAATGCCGCCACCAACCACTGTACTTGTGACCAGCTGCCGCCGAGTTCGTTTGCCACGCTCACAAAACCAATAGCGACCAGTAAGTACTTCGACAGTTGGTTGGCCGCATAACGACTACCGGCTTCTATCGATAAGCGGCTGAATATCAACAATTCCATTACTCCGGAAAGATTGCGCACTGATACCACGATGATAAAGCTGTAAAGTCCCGCCAGCAGCAGGTTGATCAGGGTTACCGGCTGATAACTTTCTTGACTTTCGATGTTGACGAGATGCTGCCAGAGCACGATACGCTCTAAAAATGAAAATGCCGGCAGAATATTTTTCCAGATAACCCAAAAACCTATAATGAGTGAAAAACCAATAAACACATTAAGAAGTTTGATAGTTTGAGCATTGATTTTGGGAATATCAATTTGTTGCTCGTCAATCGGCAAAATGGGATCTTCGCCGCCAGGGGCGAGTATTTGCTTATCTGCAAGAACAGCGGTTTTACGTTTTTGCCGAGCATTTTTAATGGCAAGTTGCCGGTTTACCAAGGTCAACCATCGAAACACCATTTCGTGAACAATCATGGTCAAAATGATCATCCGAATGGTAATAATCAATTGTTGCTGTAATTCCAGTGCGCTCAAATAATAGCCGGCGACGGCAAAACCAATAATGACTAATGGCGTGCAACACGCAACGGCATACCAGACAAAACGCAGGCGCGCGACCCAGCTGTTCGGGCGGACTGCGATAAAGTTACTTAGCAGACCCGTAGTCGGGTTAAGCATGCGGGCCATAAACCAGGCCATCGCCAGCATAGAAATAATAAGCGCCAACCGGCCTAAATTATCACTGTAAATTGTTTGCGCGCTGGCCCCGGTACTGTTGATTAGAAAAGCGGTGGGGACAATAACAAATCGTAACCAGGCAATCTGTTGACGTGCGAGGCCGGCATTAGCTTTCTGCCATTGAAAATGTGTACGAGCTATCCCTTTTGGAGCAAACAATTGATAGAAAAATTGTATAAAAAGCAGTGGGGTTGCGGCGCCGCGCAAACCGGTACCTAGCGATTTACTAAAATCGTCAATCTCGATGTTGTGGCTTAAAAACCAACCTAAACCAGCAATTAACAGAGGCAGGGGCAAAACCAAGAGTAAAGAATAGGCCAGTGCTTTAAGGGTATAAGAAAAACTGTCGGTATAAATTTTTTCTACTTTTCCGGGAATATCAGCCAGTTGTTGTGTGGCCCATTTTTTACATAATTGTAAACTGGCGAAGCTGATTAACCCGAGAAAGACCAAGAACGGATGTTTTATAGTTAACTTTAAAATGTCAGCTACGGCAGTCATCCAATTGATTGGTGACAATAACCATTTTGTTGATCGGTATAGGCCGGTAATAAAATCAGTATTAATGGGTTCTGAGCTAGGTACCCATAACAGGCGTTCGTCAAGATAGGCGGCAAATTTTTGGGCTTGGGCAGCCATTTGTTGGCGGGCAAAATCAAAATCACCCAAAATACGCAAATAAGTTGTGTCAGCAACCAGTAACTTGTTGAGTAATTCTTTCTTATTGTTTAACAAAACGCGCAACTCTGCTTGCACCATCATGCGCTGTTCGACAGGTAAGTTATCGTCAACTTCCTGCATCATATTTTTTAAGGTTGCATCAATATTCACTAATTGATCCAGCGTATCTTCAACCTTGAATTGTTCGAGGCTGGTTAACGCTGTCTCATTCTGAATAGTTTGCGATTGCAGTTCTAATTCTGCTTGGGTTGATAAATCCCGCCGTTGTTCACGCAAAATTTTCCCTAATGCCGGACTTAATCCAGCCAGGCTGATTTTCTTTTCAGCACTTTTAAAATCGGCTTCAATAGTGCTTGCCTGAGCTTCTATTTTGGTTTTTTGGTCAGTGTATTGCTCAATTTTTGCGGTAATGGTTTGTAGATAGCCGCTGTATTCGATATTTTCGCGGGTGGTTTTTTGAATCAGGATATGTTTTCCAGACAGTTCTTTTTCTGCCTGGCTTAGCGCATCCTGCATTTCTTTAGCTTCTTGTTGTCTGCGTACTGACAGCACATTTTCAATCTCAGTCGCAATTTGCATGAGCGCATTTTTTTGCAAATCAACTAATTGCACTTGCACTTTTAGCCGGTCGACTCTTGCAGGGTTGCTAATCGCCTCGACTTCAAGCATTTTAATTTCTGCAGAGCGTGCCTGTACTAGCGTTTTTAATAAAAGTTGTTGCGCTTCCGTGTCGAGTTTTGCATCAGGTTTACCGATGGGTAGTTGCAGTTTTTTTTGTGTAGATTCAAGGTCTTGCTGAGCCGAAAGGAGTTCTTCTCGGATTAACTGGGGTCTGGTATTTTGCGTGCTGAGTTCGTTTTCCAGTTTTTTTAATTCTTCATCAAGCGTGCTTATTTTGCTTTTTTCAATAATGAAGCGCTGGTCTAATTCGGCTGTCGGGATATTGTCGAAGTCTTCGGTTTTTTGTTTGCCGGCTTTGCTAAGTGCTTGCTCAATGTCTTTTTGCAGTTTTTTAATTTCATCGGGGGCTTTATTGGCTGCGGCTTTTAGTGAGATGGCCTGGGCATTGAAGCGTTCTATGTTACTTAAGTTATCCTCCGCGGCTTGGTATATCGACAATATTTTAGATTTGGCCGCTTCATCAAGACCTTGACGAGCATTAAGCGCGGCAATTTTTGCTTTTAGTGATTCCTTACTGACCTCAAACTTACTAAGTTCTGAATCGATTGTAGAAGGTGACGGTTTTGCCCAAGCGCTTGTCTCGCTAAGCAGCAGGAGCATTAAAATCAGTAAAAATGGCGATAACGATCTGGTAAGCAAAGGTGATTTTCTGTTCATTAGTTCTGTTTATAAGGATTAAAACGCGATGGTTTCGCCGACTTTGGGAATATTGGCATTCCAACCGGAACGATGAAAACAGGTTTGTAGAGATAGCAGCGCGTTTTTTTCACCATGAATCAAATAAAGGCGTGGTTTGGGTTGATTAAAATGGCTGGCCCATTGTAACAACTGACTTTGATCGGCATGGGCACTTAATGCCCCAAGGGTATGTATTTTTGCGGCCACATTGATTTCCGAACCGAGAATTTTCAAGGTACTTTTTTTACCATCGACAATGGCCCGACCTAATGTGCCTTCTGCTTGAAAACCGGTAATGACAATATGGGCATTGCGTCGCCATAAATTGTATTTGAGATGGTGACGAATACGTCCACCAGTACACATACCGCTTCCGGCAATAATGATGGCGCCGCCGGTAATACGGTTGACCGCCATCGACTCTTCCGCTGTTTCGGAATAATAGAGTCCTGACAGCCAAGCCTGCCAACCACTTGGAGCAATACGGGTGAATTCAGGATCATCAATATTAAATAAATGTGCGTAATCAGCGTAGATTCGACTGGCGCTGATAGCCATCGGGCTGTCCAGGTAAATTTGTTGTTGCGGCAACCCGCCTTCGCGCTGGAGTTTTCCTAACCAATAAATCAAGTCCTGTGTTCGTCCGACGGCGAACGCAGGCATGATGACATTGCCGCCAGTCTCTGCAGCCTCAGTCAATGCCTGACGTAATTCGGTAAGCGTATTTGCCAAAGGTTGATGATCTCGGTCGCCGTAAGTCGATTCAAGCAGCAGTACGTCAGCGTTAGTTAGAATTTCCGGGTCGCAGAGTAACGGTGAATTTGGATTTCCTAAATCGCCAGAAAATACTAATGTTTTAACTTTATCTTGCTCGTTAATTTGTAGCTGGACAATCGCCGATCCCAGAATATGTCCCGCTTCATGGAATGAGATACTGATGTCCGGCCTTATCTGAGTATTGGCTTTATAAGCAATAGCTTGTCTAAATTCGAGCAGTGCTTCTACATCATCCAGTGTATATAAAGGTTGAAGTGGTTTTTTACCGGCGCGTTCACGGCGTTTATTTTCCCACTCAGTATCGCGCAGCTCCAGATGTGCGGCATCTTTGAGCATAAGCTCCAGCAATGGAAAGCTAGCTTCGGATAAAAACACAGGCCCTTTGAAGCCTTCTTTAGCTAATTTGGGTAAGCGTCCGCAATGGTCAAGATGAGCATGTGATAACACTACGGCATCAATGCTGGCGGGATCAAAAGGGAAGGGCGTTTCGTTTTGAAGCTCAGTCTCTTTAGATCCTTGAAACAATCCGCAATCAAGCAATATGCGACTGTTGTCGGTTTCCAGTAAATAACAAGAACCAGTCACCTGGCCGGTAGCACCTAAAAATGTTAGTTGGGTCATGGATTTACCTATAGGTTAGCAATGGAATTGGCAGGTTTTATGAAAAATAATGGCCTTGTTAATGGTAATATTGGCGTATTGCCTGATCGTTCAATTTTTCTAAAGCGGCGTGATCTGGATGGTAAATCAAACGTTTGCCTATAACGGCTAAAAAATATCATATTGGAAATTAGTATGCTCAACACTGCCAAGCTGTATTTTCACAAAAAAAACGCTATAAAACTGCGCTTATTGTTTTTGCTGGTGTTGGGGTTGTCCGCACCTATCGGGCAGGCTGATAATACGGATGCGCTACAAACAGAAGTTTCCAAAGATATTGTCGACATCATCACAACCAAACAACATCCATATCTAAAATTATCAAATTTCGCTAATCGTAGCGATGATCTTGACTCGTTATATAAATTAACAGAATACAAGTTATTGTGGCTGGGAACTGACCAGTCGCAAAAAAATATTCCGGCGGCATTAGAGCTATTAAGCAATGCTGCTATTAATGGTTTAAACCCAACAAATTATGATGTCGATGGCTTAAAAAGTCGCTGGCAAGCTATCCAGGCAAACCCAAATGCTTATAAAGAACAAGCCTTACTCGACACGGCATTAAGCATATCATTGTTACGATTTGTGCATGATTTGCATTATGGTCGAGTCAATCCACAAGGCATAAAATTCAATCTTAAGTTAAGAGAAAAAAAACTAACTGACTTGCCCGCTTTAATAAAAACCTCAGTGGATCAAGGTACGTTAGATCAGTTACCAAAACTGATTGAGCCGCAATTGCAGCAGTATCAAAAGCTTAAACAAGCGCTTGTCAGTTATCGCGAATTGGCGGCAACTGTCACACCTTTTCAAATTACCGGCATAGAAAAAAAGCTAAGTCCTGGCGATAAGCATCCACAAATACCAGAACTAAGCATATTTTTACAACAGTTGGGCGATTTACCTGAAGACAATACGGCTTCAAGTACTGCAAAGTCGACTATTTATTCCGATAGCATTGTTGCTGGAGTGAAGAAATTTCAGTTGCGACATGGTCTTGGGGCTGATGGAGTGATTGGTAAGACAACCGTTGCCGCTTTAAACGTGCCTTTATCACAGCGAGTAACCCAAATTGAGCTGGCCATGGAAAGATTACGTTGGCTACCTGAGTTCAACGCCGGCAAATCCATAATCGTTAATATTCCATCTTTCCAACTGTGGGCGTTTGATGAAACGGGTCAACTTGATCCTACAGTTACCAATATGCGCGTAGTTGTGGGTAGGGCGTTGGAAAATCAAACTCCCGTATTGATGGCGGAAATGCGTTTTATTGATTTTATGCCTTATTGGAATGTTCCTTACAGCATCGCCAAGCAGGAGATAATCCCCAAGTTACTGCAAAATCCAAATTACCTGGCTCAAGAGAACATGGAATTGGTACCCGTATTTGGTAATGAAGTACAGGGCACTGGCTATACTGGTGGCGAGATTGAACAGATCAAGCAGGGCTCTTTAAGAATTAGGCAGCGTCCGGGGGGCAAGAATGCCTTGGGAAGAGTAAAGTTTATTTTCCCGAACAAAGATGATGTGTATTTGCATGATACGCCAGCTAATGCGCTATTCAGCAAATCGCGCCGGGATTTTAGCCATGGTTGTGTGCGCGTTGAAAAACCCCAGCTACTGGCAGAATTCGCACTAAAAAATCAGGAAGGCTGGGACAAAGAGCTTATAAAACAAGCGTTGGAAACACCTAAAACAAGGCGAGTGTTATTAAAACAACCTATACCGGTGCTGTTTTTTTACACCACAACGTTTTTTGATCAGTACGATAACTTAAAGTTTTATTCTGATATTTATGGACACGACAATGTCCTTCTTGAAGCATTGACTAAGCCTGAAGACGTACCCGACCAAGCGCTATTTATAAGTAAAAATGCAAATAACCCGGAACAGCCCGCGGTAGTTAAATAGAACATTAGTTAACAGAAAAACACCGCATTTGCTCGAGCTAATTACCTCGAAAACGCCTGCACTTCGACGGTTCAGACTGAACTCGTCGAAGTGCTTTCAATAAAGCGCTTCAAACGCGCAGCAACAACACAAAAATCAGCATAAACAACAACATCACTGCATACTCTTCCAGTCGTTGCAGAATGCTAGGTTGATCTTCTCCCATAATCATGGCTACACGATTAGTCACTTGATCACGCATATGTACTCTATTTTCGGTCATGGTATTTCTCCTAGTGATGGATATAACTACGCATTTGTCCGACCAATACACCCTGAATTTCAACTTCGTCAAGCTTGTAGCGCATGGCGGTCATATTGGAATTGGCGGGGATTAGTAAAATTTCATGCGGGTATTGCTCAATAAATTTTAACGTTGCTTCAGATTTGTTAACTAAGGCGACCACAATTTCACCATTACGAGCGTAACTGCGTTGTTCAATGATTACCCAATCACCGTCGAAGATACCTTGCTCGATCATCGAGTCACCTTTTACTTGTAGTACGTAACACGGCTTTTCAGTTTTAAGCTGATCAGGAATGCTCATGTAAGTAATGTTCTCAATAGCCTCAATTGGGCGACCAGCGGCAATGTAGCCAACAAATGGTAATGCTCCTTCATCGTCGTTGGTCGTGAGCATTTGCTTGGCGTAATCAGTTAAGCGGATGCCGCGTTGTTTTCGTTGAGGTTCTTCAATGAGATTGGCTGCAATTAACGCTTTGATATGGGCATGTAAAGAACCACGCGATTTCACACCCAGTGCTTGGCACAATTCCTCTAAGGTTGGTGGATGCGAAAAACGGGCATCATTCAGTAATAAGAAGTCGAACACTTCTTGTTGTTTGCGAGTTAATGTTGTCATATTCGTTCTGTATTTGTTTTTGAAAAAGATAACATAAGAACAAAAGCAGAACAATAAAAAAGTTACAAATATCCAGCAGAATTTTTGCCTAGCGTTACTAGGCAGCGACTTGCCGGCGTTTGTTTTAATAAGCCTTTAACGTATATTAGGCAGCCAGTTATATTGTTTGGAATGATTTGATGGACACCATTAGTATCCGCGGCGCGCGCACCCACAATCTTAAAAATATCGATCTTGACTTACCCCGTGATTCCCTGATTGTCATTACTGGTCTTTCCGGCTCAGGTAAATCTTCGCTGGCATTCGATACCATTTATGCCGAAGGGCAGCGGCGTTATGTGGAATCGTTGTCTGCTTATGCCCGGCAATTTTTATCAATGATGGAAAAGCCCGATGTCGATCACATAGAAGGCTTATCCCCGGCGATTTCCATCGAACAAAAATCCACCTCGCATAACCCGCGTTCGACGGTCGGCACCATCACCGAGATTTACGATTATTTGCGCTTGCTGTATGCCCGCGCCGGTACGCCACGCTGTCCTGAGCATCAAGTATCGCTGGAAGCGCAAACTGTCAGCCAGATGGTGGATATGATTCTGGCGCAGCCACAAGACCAACGCTGGATGTTACTAGCGCCGGTGATCAACGAGCGAAAAGGCGAATATGTACAGTTGATTGAAGATTTGCGCGGCCAAGGCTTCATTCGTGCCCGAATTGATGGTGTGGTCTGCGAACTGGATGAAGCACCCGCGTTAGACTTAAAAAAGAAACACACGATTGAAGTGATTGTCGATCGCTTTAAAATTCGCGACGACGTCGCGTTAAGGTTGTCGGAATCCTTCGAAACCGCATTGCGCATTGCAGGCGGCATCGCGATTGCCGCCTGTATGGACAACGACACCCAGCTGCTGTTTTCAGAACGCTATGCCTGCCCGCATTGCGGTTACAGTTTGTCCGAGCTGGAGCCGCGCATTTTCTCATTCAACAACCCCAAAGGCGCTTGCGGCACTTGCGACGGCTTGGGGGTTAAGCAGCATTTTGATCCCGAACTGATCATCCATAATCCGGACATCAGTTTGGCTGGTGGCGCTATTCGTGGTTGGGACCGGCGCAACGCCTACTATTACCAATTGATCACGTCATTGGCCAAACATTATCGCTTTGATCCGGAAGTGCCTTGGTCGGAGTTGTCGAAAAAAATCCAGGATGTATTGCTATACGGCAGCGGTAATGAAATTATTACCTTTGATTTTGCCCACGGCACCAGCCAGTTCAGTACTAAAACTCGCCGCCATCCTTTTGAAGGTATTGTCGCCAATATGGAGCGGCGCTATCACGAAACCGATTCGCAACTGGTACGGGATGAGTTGGCCAAATATTTATCTCAAAAGCCCTGTAATACCTGCAACGGTGCAAGGCTAAATATTGGTTCCAGAAATGTGTTTGTTAACGAGCTGCCTATCCACGACCTTACCCGGCTGCCGATCCGTAATGCGTTAGAGTTTTTTGAAAACCTCGATTTACCAGGTAAGCGTGGTGAAGTAGCAGCAAAAATCGTCAAAGAAATTCAGGAACGATTGCAGTTTTTGGTTAATGTCGGGCTGGATTATTTGACCTTGGATCGCAGTGCCGACACCCTATCCGGCGGTGAAGCGCAGCGCATCCGGCTGGCCAGCCAAATTGGCGCCGGTTTGGTGGGTGTGATGTATGTGCTGGACGAACCATCAATAGGGCTGCATCAGCGTGATAATCAACGACTGTTGAACACCTTGTTTAGACTGCGGGATTTAGGCAATACCGTCATCGTCGTCGAGCATGACGAAGATGCGATTCGTTCCGCGCAACATATTGTCGATATTGGTCCCGGCGCCGGTGTCCATGGTGGCCAGATCGTCGCCCAGGGCACCTTGCAGGATATTCTTAACAACGAAAACTCGCTAACCGGTCAATATTTGTCAGGCAAAATCGGCATTGATGTACCGGCCAAATTGACCGCCAACGATAAAACTAAGCAAATCACTATCCGTAATGCGCACGGCAATAACCTGCGAAATGTCGATATTTCCTTTCCAGTCGGTTTGCTCACTTGCGTGACCGGGGTATCGGGTTCCGGCAAATCGACCCTGGTTAATGACACTTTATTTGCCCACGCCTCCAGACTGATAAATCGTGCCGGCATAATTCCGGCGCCTTGTGATGCCATTGAAGGGTTGGATCAATTCGATAAGGTAGTTGATATAGATCAAAGCCCGATCGGTCGCACACCGCGTTCCAATCCGGCGACTTACACCGGCCTGTTCACACCGATTCGGGAATTGTTTTCTGCTACGCCGGAAGCGCGTTCACGCGGTTATACGCCGGGGCGTTTTAGCTTTAACGTCAAAGGCGGCCGTTGTGAAGCCTGTAAAGGTGACGGCGTTATTAAAGTGGAAATGCATTTTTTGCCGGACATTTTCGTCCATTGCGACATTTGTCATGGCAAGCGTTATAACCGCGAAACCCTGGAGATTCGCTACAAAGGTAAGACCATCGATCAGGTGTTGGCAATGACGGTTGAAGATGCTGCCGAATTTTTTAGCGCCATCCCGACCCTGTCGCGCAAATTAAGAACTTTGATCGAAGTGGGCTTGAGCTACATCACACTGGGCCAGAACGCCACGACCTTGTCGGGGGGCGAAGCGCAACGGGTGAAGCTTGCCAAAGAATTATCCAAGCGTGATACCGGCGACACCTTGTATATTTTGGATGAGCCCACCACCGGCCTGCATTTTCATGACATCAAACAGCTATTGGTGGTACTGCATGCGTTACGCGATCACGGCAATACCGTCATCGTGATTGAACACAACCTGGATGTGATTAAAACGGCGGACTGGATTGTTGATATGGGTCCGGAAGGCGGCAGTGGTGGCGGCATGTTGGTTGCTGAGGGTACGCCCAAGCAAGTCGCAAACAATCCGGCCTCGCACACTGGGGTTTATCTGAAACGATTTTTCGAATAACTTACCAATAACAGGCACAAAAAAAGGGGCTGACGACGAATCGTCAGCCCCTTTTTTTACGAGTAAAAATTAACCTTTTACTGCGCTGGCGATCTCATTAAAAGCTTCAACGCGTGCTTTACCAGTTTTGGCTAAATCAACACCTGTTTCAACAATTAACTGGCCCAAACCAGGTACTTTATAAGCAGTAAATACTAAGTATCCTACGACAGGAACAGCTACAAATGCACCAATAAAGCCATTAAAACCGATTACTGACAACAGCTTGCCCAGCAGAACGATTAAATCCAATGGCAACAAAACTATTGCACCAATATACGCAGTTACCGCGAAGGTAAACAACACAAAAACAACAAACTGAAGCAATCTTACCAACGCAACGTTAATTTTATTCATATCACCCAATACCCAAAAATAGTTCTTAAAATAGCTTTTTAAAACAAAAATTATACCTTAAAAAGCCAATTGATTTGCTCGTTTATTGCTCCTGCTCCAGGTCTTCTTTCTTGATAAAAAATCGGTACAAGATAGAACCTGCAATAAATCCGCCTAAATGCGCCCACCAAGCTACATTAGCGGATAGTCCTTCTTGATATAGCGTTGCCGTCGTTGCATCGTGTAATTGCAACATCACCCAAATCCCTAAAAAGGCAATGGCCGGCACATGGATGATGACCGGGAAAAACAAGATCGGCACCCAAATGACGACTTGCTCTAGCGGATAAAGAAAAAAGTACGCGCCCAAAACACCGGCAATAGCGCCAGAGGCTCCGACTACCGGCACGGTGAGTGATGGATCAAAATACCATTGCAACCAAGTTGCCAATAATCCGCACAGCAAATAAAAAAACAAAAACGGCAGCCGGCCCATGCGATCTTCGATGTTATCGGCAAAAATCCACAAGAACCACATGTTCACCAATAGATGCCCCCAATTGCCGTGCAAAAACAAGCTGGTTACGAAGGATAAGTAACCGTCAAAATGCAATCCCAAGTTGGCGGCCCACTCGGGATTGGAATACCGGGCGGGCACCATGCCATAGCCATAAAGCAACCTGAAAACCGATTCATCGGGCAAAAACTGCATCACCACGAAAATAGAGCTACAAATGACTATGATCGACCAAGTCACCAGAGGTTTAGCATTACACGGTGCGGTATCTCTAATCGGTATCATGAGCTCGCCTCTATAAGGTTTGTTTGCAAATGCCAGGCGCAATATTTTTAGTAGATAACTTTTTGTTCTTTCAGCGCATTGTAAATATCATCCAGCGTCGCCTGATCAGTGTTGAAAGACTTATCAGCTAGTTTTGCACTGTCATTAATTGCTAAGCAAATCAAACCGGCATGTTTAATTGCATTAATCAGTGACGCATCCGGCGTTTCAAGTACTGTACTGGCATGGCCGGTATCAAACAGTTTTCTCTCCAACTGATAAGCCGCGTCAGTAGCGTTGGCGCCCGTTAAAGCAATGGCTGTAGGTACTTGGCTAAATCTTGCGGCGCGTTCTTCAACGCTCACCGGCAGTAAAGCTTCATCGTCATGAACGCCGATTATCATCCCAGCACCCACCGTACCATTGGTCAAGCGATCAATAATGATAAACGAGCCGGTGCCTTTGTGGGTTTTGTAAGCGTCAAATACGACTGGTGCATTGACCGATAACGTACAAGAACCGATTTCATTCAATTGCAAGACGCTGGCGTCGTGATGTTCCAACGTATTGACATCAATACGGTGATGAATCATCGCAATGGAACCGGACACGCTACGGGTTGCAAGCTTAATCACGTACTGCTTGCCCGGCGTCATAGCTTGCTCGGCCATCCAGACGATATGAGCTTTGAACTTGTCGGCTATCGTTGCGCTGATTTGTTCTTTACCTACCAACACATCGCCACGACTAACATCAATCTCATCTGCCAACGTTAAAGTAACGGCCATCGGCGCGAAGGCCCGTTCTAGCTCGCCGTCATAAGTGACAATGGCTTTAATGGTGCTGCTTTTACCGGATGGCAACGCAGTTACTTGGTCGCCTTTACAAAAAATCCCCGAGGCAATCGTGCCGCAAAAACCGCGAAAATCAAGGTTTGGACGATTCACATACTGCACAGGAAAGCGTGCGTCAGTAAAGTTGCGATCATTGGCGATTTCGATACTGTTCAAGGTTTCCATCAACGGCGTGCCGGTAAACCAAGCCATGTATTCGCTAGGATTAACAACGTTATCGCCATCCAATGCCGACATCGGGATAAAGCGAATGTCGTGCAAATCCAGTGTCTCAGTAAACGCCAAGTAATCTTGTTTAATTTTATTGAATGTGGCTTCACTGTATTCGACCAAATCCATTTTGTTGACCGCAACAATAATGTGCTGAATACCCAATAACGAGGCAATAAAACTGTGGCGTTTGGTTTGGGTCTGCACGCCGTAACGGGCATCAATCAAAATGATAGCCAAATCGCAAGTTGAAGCGCCGGTGGCCATGTTGCGAGTGTACTGCTCGTGCCCCGGTGTATCGGCAATGATGAATTTACGCTTGGACGTCGAAAAATAGCGATAGGCGACATCAATAGTAATGCCTTGTTCGCGCTCTGCCTGCAAGCCATCGACCAGTAACGCCAAGTCAATTTTACCGGCGCCGGTAGTGCCGGATTTAACGCTGTCGGCTTGCACGGCTGCCAGTTGATCTTCATAGATCATTTTTGAATCGTGCAACAAACGCCCGATCAGCGTACTTTTGCCGTCATCGACATTGCCGCAGGTTAAAAACCGGACTAATTCCTTACGTTCGTGTTGCGCTAAATACGCATTAATATCGGTACTTATTAAATCGGATTGGTGGGACATGGTTATTTTTTGATCAAGTTTTAGAATTCCAGTGGTAATTGTTAGTTTTTACCACACCATTGTTTTTCACACGGAATACCGTCAGGTCGTTCACCTGCTCTACCGCCATCCATTTTGGTATTAGGGCAGTTATTTAGAAAAAACGTAGCTTCTTCACAAGAAGTCATTTGTGAGCATAGTGTTCTACCGTCGCAGCGATACTTATTTGATTTGTTTTGCGAAGGTTTACCTATGATAGAAGTTGTTGCAATGTTTGATGAATGTTTAAGTTGTTCTCCCCTAAGGGCATCTACATCAATGTATTCGCGCTCTTTAGTACTGCAGGCAGTATCCGAAAAAGTAACACGTCCTAGGTTATCTTTACATTTATAGACACCACCATAACTGCAATTTACGAAAAATATCGCCAGTAAGACAATGAATGTTTTGAGTAACATGATGTAATTTATAGTCTTAGGTGAGCAATGGTAATGCGTCTTATAAAAATGAATTGTGATTAATTAATTGTGATTAATTAAAAGTAACCTTCACGCTTTTTCTGCTCCATGGACCCGGCTTGATCATGATCAATCAAACGGCCCTGGCGTTCAGAAGTCGTCGTCAACAGCATTTCCTGAATAATCTCCGGTAGCGTCGTGGCATTCGATTCAACCGCACCGGTTAATGGGTAACAACCCAAGGTACGGAAACGCACCTTCTTCATCTCCACTTTTTCATCGGGACCGATGGGCATGCGTTCGTCGTCGACCATGATCAACATGCCGTCGCGCTCAACGACTGGGCGCTCTTTGGCAAAATATAACGGTACGATCGGAATGTTTTCCAGATGGATATATTGCCAAATATCCAGCTCGGTCCAGTTAGACAACGGAAACACACGGATGCTTTCGCCTTTGTCTACTTTGCCGTTGTAGATATTCCATAATTCGGGACGCTGGTTTTTGGGGTCCCAGCGATGATTTTTATCTCGGAATGAATACACCCGTTCTTTGGCGCGAGATTTTTCTTCATCACGACGAGCACCGCCGAAAGCGGCATCAAACTGGTATTTATCCAAAGCCTGCTTGAGGCCGTCAGTTTTCATCACATCGGTATGTTTTTTACTACCATGCGTGAATGGTCCAATGCCTTGATCAACGCCATCTTGATTGATATGAACCAACAATTCTAAGCCCAGCTCCTTGATCAATTTATCGCGGAACTCAATCATTTCCTTGAATTTCCAAGTGGTATCCACGTGCAGCATAGGGAAAGGCGGCTTGCCGGGATAGAACGCTTTCATGGTTAGATGTAGCATAACGGCAGAGTCTTTGCCGATCGAATACAACATCACCGGACGTTCGAATTCTGCAGCAACTTCGCGAATAATGTGGATGCTTTCGGCTTCCAGCTGTTTAAGATGTGTGAGTTTAAAGTCAGTCATATGTCCATTGCGGTTGTGTGTGAGCCTTTAGGCCGTCAGGCTTGAATAGTTGCGCGGTAGAGTGTTTTGCATTTTTAATGCTGGGCATTTTAATTTGAACACTCGTTTAATACCAGAATTGCTTACATTGTGGCAGAGCTTTTGCTTGGTTTAGGCGCGAGTTAATGTCCCAAACTAGCATGCACATTTATTTTAGTGGCATAGCGTGCCGGCCAATAAGACGCGAGCAAAGATAACAGTAAAACCAAGCCCAGCCATAGCCAGACGGAAGCAACAGAAAACCTAAAATCCAGTTGCAGCCCCAGCATGATTTTGCCGAGTTTATGTGACAGCGGCTCCGCTACAGCATAGGCAATCGGAATGGAGATTAGCCAGGCCAGCAGCCCATGAAATACGCCTTCCAGTAGAAACAGGCTGAATATAGTTTTTGAGCTTGCGCCCAGCGCCCGACATACCCCGATTTCTCGCGTGCGCTGCAACACGCTGATAGCCAAGGTGCCGGCAAGACCGATCGCGCCAACGCCGGCAATTAAACTGGCCAACCCCAGCAGCATACTGGTCACTGGTTTAAATTGATTAAGGCTGAATTGGCGTTGTTCCAGTTTGGCAATCGTGGTGTAAACATCCAGCGGAATGTGCCGATCCTGGAAAAGCTGCTTTAGCGAATCGGTATACTGTTTTTCTTCGGTTATTGAACTGATATTTGCCGACAGCAGTGCAAAGGAACTAACTTGATTGCGGTGAGTGAGATTTTCAATCGTGCTCAAAGGCACGTAAACCGGCTCTAAGGTATAAGTTGATCCGACAAACCAACGGTACAGTCCGATTACTTGCCAGTCTTGGCTTTGGTCAGTCACGGTTACCCCTGCATCTAGCTCCGTTCGGGTTGAGCTTGTCGAAACCCGCCCTTCGACAAGCTCAGGGTGAACGGTATTTTGGGGTGGGGTGAATAACTTGACGGTGATGCTATCGCCAACATGAATATTGTTTAATTCTGCCGTTGCTGCATTCAGTACCAGGTTTTTTTGTTGGTAGTCGTTGTCGGTCAACCAGCGGCCTTCAGCAATTAACGGTTGATACATTTGGGTAGTTTCAGGCAAAGCAATCAGTTGCGCGCCCAAGCTGCCGGATTGACGTAATAACTGCCCGTTATGCAAAAGCTCGGCAGGCAATCGTTGCCAAAACTCCAGTGCCGTGGTTTGTGGGCCGGCATTAACCACTTCCAGAATTAAAGCAGTAGATTGGTCAGCGCTAAATCCTAGCCGCACCGCATAGCGGCTCCGAGCCAGTTCGTTGTCTAAAGTAAGATTCACCGACGCAATCAAACTAAGAATCACCATAAACAAAACGCCGGTAATAATCAGTACGCATTGTGTCCAAAACAAGCGGGCTTTACGCCGAAACAGATTACCCAGCGCGACCGCATAAAGCGTCGGTAAAGCAATGGAAAGTCTGCGTTCCAGCCACATATCAAAGCGGTCGCTGGCAAAGTCCGAACCTAACCCGTAACTGGCGATAGCCTGACGTACCGACATAGACGCCCCGCGCCAGATAGGCCAAAATGATGCAAGCAACGGCGCCAGCAGGCCGCCAACACACATGACGGTTATCGCTCGGTAAGAGAATGCAAACCCTGGCATTTCGACATTGAATAAATCCAGCAACCAGCGGCTACTATAAAACGCTCCGGCCAAGCTGATTGGCATCGCCATCATCAGCGCCAGCATCGCCAAAATCAACACTTCGGCAAGATAAATCTTGGCAATAATCCAACGGCTGGCACCGATCGATTTCATGATACCGATTTGGTCAGTTTGCTGGGTGATCAAGGCGGTAACGGTGTTAAGGATTAACACTGAACTTAGCGCCAACGACGCCCAGGCCATTACCGTTAAAATCAGGTTAATCCCCGAAAAAAAGGCTCGCCCCCAATGTTTTTGCGGATCTTGTAATAGGGTGGCGTTGACGCCGATGCCAGACTGGCTCAAATAGCTGCGAATATTTCCAGCAACCAAACGGGCTTTTTCTTCGCTATAAGGTTGCCTAACTTGCACCAGCACTTGCCGAAAGGTGTGCGGTTTAATGCCAAATTCCGCCGCACTGCCTGCGTCGATAAAAAAATGCAGCTGGCCGCCGAATGTAGGTGGCTTAACAAATGGGTGACGTATGATGCCGTCGACATCAAAGTCCACTGGCCCTGTTGGCGTTTCAAATTCAATTTTATCGCCGGATTTAAGGCCGGCAGCAATGCTTGTTAACCGTTCTGCAGCCAGATGATTTCCTGCTGGAAAATATCCTGACAATAAAGGCATCTGGTCATAATGTTGATTTTGGTAATCAGGCCGGAACACTATCGTGCCGGTCTGCCAATCTGGGTTGTTGGAGATTTTGTAGCGGGCGGTAAATTGCGTGAGTACATCAACGCCGGCGACATTGGCAATGCTTTTAATCTGTTCAGCCACCGCCAAATCGGCATCGGTTTTAAGAATCAGGCTGATATGCGAAGGCTGCGATTGACGATGGGCGGTGTCCAAATGGCTCAGCTGCAAATCGATCATACCCAGCAACATGCCGATAATCAGGATGCCGATGGTCAGGCTGGAAATTGACAGTAAAGTGCGCGCTTTATGGGCCGTTAAATCGGCAATGACTTTATGCCAAAGATGATTCAATGGCTTTGTCCTGTGTTTTCCGAAACCGACGTCGATTGGTCTTCATGAATGCGTCCGGAGCGAATCACAATCTTGCGGCTTGCCGATGCTGCCAGCTCATCGTTGTGGGTCACCATTACCAAGGTTTTGCCTTGTTGGTTGAGTCGTAAGAACAGTGCAAATACATCATCAGCGGTTGCAGCATCCAGATTGCCGGTCGGTTCATCGGCAACGATCAGTTGCGGGTCATTCGCCATCGCCCGGGCGATGGCTGCACGTTGTTGTTGTCCGCCCGATAACTGGCTGGGCAGTTGCTGCCATTGATCGCTTAATCCTACTAAATCCAGTAAATGCCGAGCCCGCTCCAGACGTTCGTGCTTAGGCAACTTGGCGATAAAGTCCATCGGTAGCAGTACGTTTTGCAGCAGGCTTAACGACGGCAATAATTGAAAAAACTGAAACACGATACCGACGTTGGCACCGCGCCATTTCGACAATTGCTCTTCACTTAAACGATGCAAATGGCTGCCGCTGACAGTAATTTCGCCCTGACAGGGATGATCGATGCCGGTCAGTAAATTCAATAAAGTGGATTTGCCATTACCCGATGGGCCAACGATGGCGACAAATTCTCCAGCATCGATAGTCAAGGAAATGTCATGCAAAACAGTTTGCGTGGTCTGACCCAGAGTGTATGTTTTGTAAACATTATTGAGCTGTATCAGATTGGTCATAAGAGTGATTAACAAGATTGGGTTGGTAATTTGATTGTTAGATTCTATCATGCGCACACACTCGGCACGCCGGACAGGCTTTTTCACTTAAGTTTATGACCCAAACTCAATTAATTTGGCTAGTCCTCGGGCTTGGCTGGACGCTGATAGAAATCGTAATTGCCGTAAAAACACGCGTACATTTTTCCAGTGCTGGGGAACACCCATACCGCTCTGAGGGCTTGATTTGGGTTGCAGTGATAATCGCAGTCGTTGTCGCACTTTGGTTTAAACAAAAACACTGGGCGCCGTTGCCGATGGAGATTTTTTATCGCCAAATGGTGGCTATTCCCTTTTTTATCAGTGGTTTGGCATTACGCGCAAGTGCATTGCTAAATCTGGGAAAATTTTTTAGTACCACCGTCATTACCCACTCAGAACATCAATTAATTGAAACCGGCCCTTATCGTTGGCTGCGTCATCCTGCGTATACCGGCTTGCTGATTAGTTTTTTTGCTGCCGGGCTGGCGATGGGCGATATGTTGGCCTTGCTGGTTTTATTGGCACCGATAACTTTCGTTTTATATCAACGTATTCAAATTGAAGAACAGTGGCTGCTGGGGCATTTTGGCGAAGCTTACACCATCTATTGTCAGCGTACTAAAGCGCTTATCCCTTGGCTTTATTAAGTTGACTATTACGTTTGTTAAAGCATATTCAACAGTCGACAGCTTTTTCCCACAAACAACAATTTATAAACATGGCAAAAACAAAACATATCGTTATCGTCGGCGCGGGCCCGGGTGGTCTGTGCGCAGGGATGCTATTAAGTCAACGCGGCTTTAAGGTATCGTTATTTGATAAAAATTCGGAAGTCGGCGGTCGCAACCGGCCAATTCATTTGGATCAGTTTGTCTTCGATACCGGCCCGACCTTTTTGTTGATGAAGAACGTGTTGGATGAGATGTTCGAGCTGTGCGGCAAAAAAAGCGAAGACTATCTCGACTTTGTAAAGCTGGACCCGATGTATCAACTGCTGTTTGGTGATCGTGCCGTCAATGTCTATTCGGATCACGACAAAATGCGCGCCGAACTGCAAAGCAAATTTGCTGAAGGCAGTGCCGGTTTTGATCGTTATCTGGAGAAAGAGGGCAATCGGTTTCGCAAGTTGTACCCGTGCATTAAGCGCGATTACACCAGTCTGACATCGTTTTTATCGTGGGATTTAATTCGTGCGTTGCCGCATTTGGCACTTAATCACAGTGTTTTTTCCAATCTGGGCAAGTATTTCCGGGAAGAAAAAATGCGTCTGGTGTTTTCTTTTCAATCTAAATACTTGGGCATGTCGCCTTGGGAATGCCCGGCGTTATTTACCATGCTGTCTTATTTAGAGCATGAATACGGCATTTACCACGTGCAAGGCGGGCTTAACAAAATTGCCGAAGCGATGGGTAAAGTGATTGTAGAGCAGGGCGGTGAGATTTTTACTAACTCGCCGGTGGCCTCATTAGTGATTGAAAACAAAGTCGTTAAAGGTATACGTTTAGAAAATGGTACCCAAATCGACGCAGATGAAGTTATCGTCAATGCCGATTTTGCCCACGCGATGACGCATTTGGTTGAGCCCGGTGAATTAACGCAACACAGCCCGGAAAACTTAAAAAAGAAGCAGTATTCCTGCTCGACCTTCATGATGTATCTGGGATTAAACACCCGCTACGATATTCCGCATCACAACATCGTCTTCGCGCACGACTACACCACCAACATCACCAATATTTTCGACAAGAAAATCCTGAGTGATGACTTTTCTTTTTACGTGCAAAACGCCTCGGTAACTGATCCGACTTTAGCGCCGCAAGGGCAATCCGCGCTTTACGTACTGGTGCCGATGCCCAACAACCAAAGCGATATTGATTGGGATGAAACCTGTGCCCGCATGCGCGAACAAGTGTTGGATGCGATGGCCGCACGTTTGGGGTTGACGGATATTCGTGAACAAATCGCCTGCGAAAAAATCATTACCCCGAAAACTTGGGAGACCGATGAAAACGTTTTCATGGGCGCAACGTTTAGTTTGGCGCATAAATTCAGCCAAATGTTGTACTGGCGTCCGCGCAATAAATTTCAAGAACTGGACAGTTGTTATTTGGTCGGCGGCGGCACCCATCCGGGTAGCGGCTTGCCGACGATTTACGAGTCCGCACGCATTTCGACAAAATTGATTTGCCGGAAATACGGCGTCAATATTCAGGAACCTAATCGCAGCGCTTGGATGTAAACATGGCTGAGCAATTGCAGTCGATTTCTGCCATGGATGGCAGAATTTTGAATACTTACCCGGTAACAACCGATGCTGAAATCAATCAGCAAATGGCTGCCGCGCGTTTAGCAGCAAAGACATGGGCGGCTTATTCGGTGACTGAGCGCCTTAAGCTGTTATCGGGATTGCAGGCAATAATCCTGGCGAATGTCGATAAAATCACTGAAACGTTGGTGGACGTCACCGGCAAAGTCAAAACCGAAGCTTTGTTGGGTGAGATTTATCCGGTATTGGAATTGCTGCGTTACTATCAAAAACATGCCGCCGGCATTCTTGCGCCTTGCCAAGTCAGCACTTCGCCGCTGGCATTTCCTAATGCGTCAGCACAATACGAGCGCCGCCCTTATGGTGTGGTGGCGATTATCTCGCCGTGGAATTTCCCGTTGCAATTGACCTTAAATCCGCTGATTACTGCGTTGGTGTGTGGCAATGCAGCCATTATTAAAGTCTCTGAGTTATCTATTCCGGTCGGTGAATTGATCGTTGATTTGCTGAGCCAATTGTCATTACCGGCGGGTTTGATTCAACACACCATCGGCGAAGCGCAAGCTGGACAAGCCTTAATCGACGTCCGTCCGGATTTGGTATTTGCCACCTGCGGCGTCACCGCCGGACGCGCGATTATGGCAAGAGCCGCGCAACATCCGATCCCGGTGATTTTAGAGCTGGGCGGCAAAGACGCCATGATGGTCTTTGGTGACGCCAATCTTACCCGCGCCAGCAAAGCCGCATTATACGGCGCGTTCAGCAACAGCGGACAAGTCTGTGTGTCGGTCGAACGCTTATATGTGCAACAAAGTTGTTATGACGATTTTTTAAACAAGCTGCTTACAGGCTTGGCGGGCCTAACTGTCGGTCATGGCGAAGTTGGCGATTTGGGCGCACTGACCAGCCTCGCACAATTTGCGGTTATCCAAGCCCATTACCAAGATGCTCTGGACAAAGGCGCTCAAGCCTCAGGGCCGTTACAGTTAAATGGCCGCTATTTGCAGCCGGTAATCATCTGGGATGTTACTCACGACATGCGCATCATGCGCGAAGAAACTTTCGGCGCGTTGTTGCCGGTGATGGCATTCGACGACGAGCTGCAAGCTATTGAGCTAGCCAACGACAGTGATTTCGGACTCAATGCCAGTGTCTGGAGTCAGGACATAATTAAAACCGAGCGCGTCGTCAGACAATTACAAGTCGGCAATTGGGCAGTAAATGATGTGATCAAAAATATCGGCCATCCAGGGCTTCCATTTGGCGGTGTTAAAAACAGCGGTTTTGGCCGCTACCATGGCGCAGAAGGCTTGCGCAGCTTCACTTATACGGTTGCAGGCCTCACCAGTCGCAGTACACTTAATGACGAGCCCAACTGGTTTCCGTACTCGGATCTGCGTTATCAACAAATGCGCGGCTTTGTCGACTTTATGTTCGGCAGCGGCAACCTGTGGCAGCGCATCCAGAGAAATCTAACTGAATTACAGGCGTTTCGCGATTACGCCTCAACTAATTTTCGCCAGCACTGGCGCAATTTTTTGATATTTCTAAGCAACAAGAGATAACTATGAATAAAAAACAACACATTGTTGTCATTGGCGCGGGCTTGGGCGGATTATCTGCAGCTATCTCACTGGCGACGGAAGGTTTTAGCGTTGATTTGCTGGAAAAAAACGACAAGGTCGGCGGCAAGCTGAATATCCTTGAAAAAGACGGCTTCACCTTCGACTTGGGGCCGTCGATTTTGACCATGCCGCATATCTTCCAGGCGCTGTTTGATCGTGCCGGCAAGAATATGGCCGATTACATCAACATTCAAACCGTTGAACCGCATTGGCGCAATTTTTTTGAAGACGGCAGCACGCTGGATTTAAGCTCCGATCCTGAACGCATGAAGCAGGAACTCGATAAGCTGGGTCCCAATACCGCCAAAGAATTTGAGGCGTTTTTAGCATATTCCAAAAAACTCTGCGAAATCACCGAGCAAGGCTATTTCGAACACGGTCTGGATTCATTTTGGGAGTTGCTTAAACATTACGGCCCGGTGCGCAGCTTGTTGGAGTTCGATGTATTTCGATCAATGGATCAAGGCGTGCGGCGCTTTATTAAAGATCCAAAATTGGTCGATGTGCTCAATTACTTTATTAAATACGTCGGCTCATCACCTTATGATGCGCCGGCATTGATGAACTTGTTGCCGTATATCCAGTTCGGTTATGGGCTTTGGTACGTCAAAGGCGGCATGTACGGCATTGCCGAAGGCCTGCAAAAATTGGCCGAAGAATTGGGCGTGAATATCCGGGTGAACTCAGAGGTCGCAGAAATTCAACACAAAGCCGGGCGAGCCACGGCTGTGCGTTTACTGGATGGTACTGTTATTGCCGCTGACATTGTGGTTTCCAACATGGAAGTCATCCCGGCTTACAAAAAACTGCTTAACAACGAAAAAGAAGCCAAACGCCTGCAACGTTTTGAACCCAGCTGTTCAGGTTTAGTGCTGCATCTGGGCGTTGACACAATTTATCCGCAATTGGCGCATCATAATTTCTTTTATTCCGACCACCCGCGTGAGCATTTCAACGCGGTGTTTCATGACAATAAATTGTCCGATGATCCAACTATTTACTTGGTCGCCCCGGTTAAAAGTGATCTAACTCAAGCACCGCCGGGTTGCGAAATCATCAAGATTTTGCCGCACATTCCACACCTTAATCCGGAGCAACCGCTCACTGCAGAAGACTATGCCGCACTGCGTGAGCGGGTGTTGATCAAGCTGGAACGAATGGGGCTGACCGATTTGAGAAAACACATCGTTTGCGAAGAATACTGGACACCGATCGATATTGAGCAACGCTATTACTCCAACCAAGGCTCGATTTACGGCGTGGTCGCGGATAGATTTAAAAATCTGGGTTTTAAAATACCGCAACGCAGCAAAGACATCAGCAACCTGTATTTTGTCGGCGGCAGCGTTAATCCCGGCGGCGGCATGCCGATGGTAACGCTATCCGGGCAACTGGTGCGGGATAAGATTTTGGCGGATTTGAAGCGTTGATATGAGCGAGTAGGGTACGCACCGCGTACCAACTTCAAACATTCCTTATCAAAATCACCCCAAAAGGTATGCAGTGCGTACCCTACTAGTTTGACTTTCATGCCGATTTCGTTCGCCCTTCGACCAGCTCAGTGCGAACGAAATTGGCACAACTCAACTGATTTTTCTAGGTAAATAGTTTTATGAACATCTCAGTTGTCATCCCCACCTACAATCGCTGTGGATTGTTGCGGCGAGCATTGTTATCGGTAATTGCGCAAACCTTGTCACCAACAGAAATCATAGTGATTGATGACGGTTCTACCGATGATACAGCGGCGATGATTCGCAAAGAATTTCCGAAAGTAAGCTATTACCGTCAGGAAAACAGAGGCGTCAGCAGTGCTCGAAATTTGGGTATACACCACGCAACCGGCGACTGGATTGCGTTTTTAGATTCCGATGATGAATGGCTACCTGACAAACTGGCCGTGCAAACTTCGGCGTTGGCCGCCAATTTCGAAAGCAAAATTTGCCATACCGAAGAGCAATGGATACGCAATAGCGTTCGCGTTAATCCCGCCAAACAATACGCCAAACCCGGCGGCTGGATATTTAAAGACTGCCTGCCGTTATGCGCGATTTCACCGTCTACCGTAATCATTCATCGTTCGGTATTTGATGATGTCGGGTTGTTCGATACCAGCTTGCCCGCTTGCGAAGACTATGACTTGTGGCTGAGAATCACCGCAAACTACCCGGTGTTATTGGTTGCAGAGCCGCAAATAAAAAAGCACGGCGGCCATGAAGATCAGCTATCGCAACAACACTGGGGCATGGACAGGTTTCGCATAACTGCGCTGCAAAAAATCATTGATAGCGGGCAATTGTCTAACGAATATCAACAGGCGGCCGTCGGCATGTTATTAAAAAAAGCGGAAATTTATCTTAACGGTGTGACAAAACGCGGCAAGACAGAGGAGATGGATTATTACCGGCAGTTGATTGATCGCTATATTGACTGAGATTTGCCCCGGCTGACATAGGTTCGACCCGGGGCTTGCTAACCTTACCGGCTTAGCTAGAAATTAACATTAAGATTGGTCATCCATACATTGTTATTTTGATCAGCTACTGGCGAATTTTTCCACACATGTTGGTATAAATAACCTGATTCAACTTGAAACTCCGGCGAAAATCGATAACCGACCCCCAGATATAAGCGGTTTTGTTGCGCTCCGGCCTGCAACTGAGCGTTATTGGCATTGTCGTTAAGATTAAAAAATATTTCTTCAGAGGCAATAACTGACCATGACGACCAGCCAGGAATCAATTGTTCTAGTCGAAGGCGTGTGCGCCAACGGATGCTGGGGTCGGTATTCCGGGGTAAAAAACGCTCTTCCAGTCGATTGCGTATTTCCCAGATGAATTGCTTGTCGTTGGCGGTGTCTTTCCAGGTAAATCCTTGAAAAGCGCGGTTTTCAATGCGATAAGTATCCGAATCGGGAGTGACAGAATCGGCACTCATTAAATAGCCCACCCATAGCGTGGCATTTTTATTGATGGCCCAGCCAATGGCAGGTCTAATCATCATAGAGGTAAGGTGTGACATGTCGTTGCCGACACGCGGCTGAAGTTCTAAAAAACCGCGTAATTGCTCAGTCAGTTTTACGTTTAGATTAACTGGAATCCACGCCTGAAAATCTGAGTGGGGAGCTGCTTTTAAATTGGTACTGGCCAGTAAAGCCGCAATCATTATGAAAATTTTAATTCGCTTGGGTTGTCCCGTTAACGACATGCTGTATATCCTTGGCGATACTGCCAAATAGTGTTTTTAAGTGGTGCCATAAAACGTTGGCGTATAGGCTACGCAGTGAAATATGGCGATTACCTTTCTATTGTAAAATCAAAAGGGTCATACTCGATTGATTTTAAATTGAGTCGACTTTCTGTCGCCGCCTCTGGCAATGGGCTCTACCCGCCGCGCCAGTTGTAATTGAATGCGCTCCTTGAAGCGGCTGTCACCTAATACCCACGCCTTATTAGTCGCGTCCCTGATTTCGTTAATTTGAGTTTCAGAAATCGACTGATTGAACAGCGCTCTATAAGCCGACTGGCGCTCCTTGTCGTCAGCCCCCAAACGGTGAAATTCAACATGCGGGGTAACTAAGTCATCCTCATGCCCCAGCGCATTAAAACGATAACTCGACCACGGATATTCGGCCGAATCGGCCACCATGCCGGCACGCACCGGATTGAGCTCAATATAGCGCATGCAGGCCAGCAAATACGCTTCGCTGTCGATCAGCGTTGCTTTGTACCGGCCTTCCCAAAGCGTGCCGGTGCGCCGGTAACAGTGATTGAAATATTGCACATAATAACGCCCCAGCATTTGCAGCGTTTTGCTCAGACCGGTTTCGAAAAAGGGCGTCATCAGCAAATGGATATGATTGGTCATCAGTACATAGGCATGTACTTGACAATCATGCTTTTTACAGGCTGTCAGGAGCTTTTCCAGATAAAAGCGGTAATCCGCATCGCAGCAGAAAATCTCGGAACGGTTGTTACCGCGAACGATGATATGTTGCGGCTGGCCGGGAATGACCATTCTAGGAAGACGAGCCATGAGCTTAAACCTGAGAGAAAACAAGAAGCTACAAGCTTAGCGGGATTCTATGAATAATCAATCGAGTCTGACCCCTTTGATCTTTGTGACCCCTTTGATCGTTTGACCTCTACTCCGTGACCCTCCGGGGATCAGCACATAATTGTAGACAAGTAATAATCCAATAACCATTTGCCATGGAAATACGAGTTATTTGAGTTGGTGTTGGTATTGGGGGCCAGAAATGTTAATTGCAGTAGGTAGTCAGATCAATCAGAAACGTTTAACTCGGATTTCGCAAAGCTCCATCCGGGCTACTTGCTCAATATCTCTTGAATTTTTATAAAGAGCTATTTATTTTTTTCAAATCTTTAAATGTTATATCTGGCTTGCATTTGCATTTTTTTACTAAAGGGCTATGAATAATCACTTCAGTCCCTTTTCTTTTAACTTGAGCAACATATGTTAAACCAAATGAGTGCGGGTAAAACTCACTATAAATATCATTAATTTCTGGTGTGTCATCATATGTGACTATCCACGGTTGACTAATATTTTTTACGCATTCAAATAATCTGTAATGATCTTCAGGTTCAAAAAAGTTTTGGTATAGTCCCTTCCCTTTAACATAGTAAGGAGGATCAATATTTATTAGGCATTTTTCATCAATACTTGGTAATACTTCAGTAATAAAATCAACTGCATCGAGGTTTGTTAAGGTGATTCTTTTTTTTCTGATTGAAATTTCATTTATTATATTAATTAGGCGTTCTTTATTATATCGACAATCTAGCTTATATTTCCCCGATTGCGACATCCCTCCAATGACGCCACCTTTAATGATGCCGGATCTATTTGTCCGGTTGAGAAAGAATGTAGAAAATCCTCTTTCAATTAAAGATGCTGTTGTTGATTGTTGAATATCTCGTTGTTTATACCATTCTTCAACGGTAACAGGAGTATCTTCAATCATTCTGCATAATTGGTCTGTGTGATTTAAAACACTATACCAAAATGAATATAATGATAAGTTTAAATCATTTATATATACATTTTCAACATGATTGTGTATCAGTAAATACCACGCGATTGCAGCTCCACCAGCAAATGGTTCAACATATGAACCCCCTTCAAGTTTGTTTAGCTTTAATATTTCTAATATATAAGGTGTTAGCTTTGATTTTCCACCTGGGTATCGCAAAGGAGAATAAAACATTATTGGTTAACTTTTATGTCTAGGATTTTTTCGAATAGTGGATAAAGGAAATCCCAAAAACCATTAATAGATCGTTTGTCTGTATGATGGGTATCATTTCCATGTATATAATTATTAAGAGTATCTAAGCTATATTCATTCGTGTGATTTAATAGTTTTTCCGCCACTTTATATGACGGTGTTTTAGCTGTCAGTTTATGTTGTTTTAGGTATTCAAGCTTGCTCTTTAGAGGGATTTCATAAAACTTTCTTGAATAGACTGTTTCCATAGCACTAATACAACCTTCAGCATAAATAAACTCAGTAATAGCTAAATCTAAAAAAACTCTAAGGGAGGCGGCTAAACAATTTTTATATTTTGTTATAGGTAAGTGTTTGAATTCGCCAAATAGTGCAGCTAATTTATGGTTAGTCGTTTCAAGCTGGCATTCATTGATTACAAGTTGATTTCTGTCTGGATTCTTATTTGATGGTAGTTTAATTGTTTTTTCGTCCTCTTGTTTGGGAGGGGCTTCCTCGCTCTGCGTATTCGATGTTTTCGTAAAACTATTATTACTGCAAGTATGTATAAATTGTTCGGTATTCTTAAAAGTATCATTTTTTTCAAATGATACTTTTGGTAGTTTTTCTAAAAGCTCAGCTACACCATTATTATTAATGGTTCTGGTATTAATCTTAAGATCTACACCTGGTTCATCTCTATGAATCACATATCTAATAAATACTGTATATGCATTCAAAAAGCTCAGTTTGTTTGAAGTAATATTTACATTATCTTCATCAAATTCTAATCCCCACGCCTCTTTAACAGAAGGGTTAGTAAACCAACGTTCCAAAATAGTCATTGGAACTCGGTGAGATTTAACCTTCTCTTGTTCGTCAGCATTCAATTTATCTAAAACAACTGAGTCCAAAGCAAAATCTCTTATTTTAAGAATGCGCAGAGTGTATTCTAATTGGCTTTTATTAAGTTGAGAGATACTTGTAATTTTGTCAATATCATTATTGTATTTGTCATATAACTCAGCAATCCACCGTTGTTGCTGAAGTCTTGACCAAGGTCTTTGCAGGGAGCTAGTCGCGTGACGCTGGTTAATATACCATTCACATTCTTCAAACGAAGGAGCAACACAAACTTTTATTTTTTCAATATCGTTTCTATTAATTAAAGCCGAATTCTTTTTAATAAAGCTTCTGATTGATTTTGGCGATTTTTCTGGGTTTCTTAAAAGTTTTAGTGCTAGTGTTCTGCGGTTACCTTCTGCCACATAATATTTATTGTTAGTTGAATCCTTCCAAACAACTATAGGGTCACTAGGCACATAACCATTTTCAGTGATTGAACTAACCAAATTAAGAAAAGAGTCTTTTTCCCCTGCATCGGCAATAAGATCAGATACATAATCTGCCATATTAATATGCTTTTCTTCTGGATCAAGACGTGGGTTATCTTGCCATAACCTTAATTGATCAACAGTTCTAATTGTTTTTTTCTCTAACCAGTCATACTTACTCATACGTTCATTCCCTTTTTTTATTTATCCAATACACACATGCTTTAAAATTACTCAGAAAATATACATGAATTCATAATCTACTTTGTACACAACTTATTGCCTTTTTTAAATTGCATTTTCATGAAGGGCTTTGCTGGCTAAGTTTTCTATATCTACTTCGTTCAATATATTTGTTTTCCACTAATTACTCTTTCATTATTAGGCATTTGAAGTGAGATTCTCCCGGTGGATTTTGAGTATCCGCCGTGCTTGATTTCAATGAATACCAAATATTGTCTAGTAGGCAAGCCCTGTCTATATAGTCAATTTGCAACTGACTATAAGTGATAATTGTGTGGTGTCAATAACAAAAAACGGACATCTTGCAGGAGCATGTTTCTTGCCTTGATCGTTTCAAGTAAATAACGAGTTTAATGTTTACAGCGACCCAGATTCAGGCGATGAATCGCTTGACGCAATAGGTGATTACAATTTACTAAGTTATTTTAGTCATTTTCACTGAAATTGTTCCAGGTTGGTAGAATTGCCAGTGAATCGTCAGATTATTATAAGGTGTCATTTTTGCTTTTATCACAGTTTATCGAATCGGCGTTAAGCCGGGAAAACGCCGCCGGGCGTATTTTTGTCGCTTACAGCGGCGGAGTAGATTCCCATGTGTTGCTGCATCTCTGTGCTTGCTCGCCGTCTTTAAAAGACAAAATCACCGCTGTTTATGTGCATCACGGTTTGCAGGCTGCGGCTGAATCGTGGCCTGAACATTGCCAAAAAGCCGCAGCTGCTTTGGGTGTTGATTTTAAGGTGCTACGGGTGAATGCCGGAGCGGCAACCGGCCAAAGCCCTGAAGAGGCGGCTAGAGATGCACGTTACTCGGCTTTTAAAACGCTGCTCAAAGCCGATGATGTGCTGCTGGTGGGACAACATCGGGAGGATCAACTGGAAACGGTGTTGCTGCAATTGTTTCGCGGTGCTGGTTTGGCGGGACTGTCCGGGATGCCGGAGCGCATGCCGTTTGGCCAGGGAATGTTGTTGCGGCCGTTTTTAAATGTTGCTAAGCAAACCATCAACGACTATGCCAGACAACAGCAATTAAGCTGGGTGGAAGACCCCACTAATCAATGCAGCGATTATGACCGTAATTTTTTACGTAACGAAGTATTGCCATTATTAAAGCAGCGCTGGCCTGCTATCGATAAAACGGTAGCGCGTTCGGCTAAGCATTGTGCTGACGCGCAGGAACTGGTTAATGAAGTCGCCGGACAGTATTTTGACTTGGTTTTTAATCAAGCAGACCAGACGCTTATTATGAGCCAATTAAATTTACAGTCATTAGCGCATCAAAAGTTGATTATTAGGCAGTGGTTTGCACAAATTGGTTTAAAAATGCCTTCTCAAGATCTGGTGGGTCGAATTCTTGATGAAGTCGTTGGCGCCAATGAGCAAAGCGCTCCACTGATTAGTACCCAAGGTTTTGAAATTCGTCGCTATCGAGACAAGTTGTATTGCTTGCCGCAATTTGACGAAGGACTTGATCAGAGAGCCGCTAAATGTTGGGCGACCGGACAGCGCTTAATCAATATTGGCAATCATCAAGCACTGAGCTGGATTGAATCTTCCACTGGCATTTTGGCTGAACATTGGCATGCCGCCCAAATAGAAATCAAATTTCGTAGTGGCGGCGAGAAAATTAGGTTGCATGGCAGAGCAGGGCATCATTTGCTGAAAAAACTATTTCAGGAAGCAGGTATTCCGCCATGGGAAAGAGAGCAAATGCCGTTGATTTATTTAAATGGCTGCCTTGCTGCCGTGGGTGATTTATGGATTAGCGCAGAATTTTATGCTGAAAATCCGACCGCTTGCGTGCGTGTGGTGTGGCAAAGACAAGAATCAGACCCGAAAGACAATGACGAAGTCGCTTTAGTCGATTAAAATGGGCGGCTTGTTAGTGGGTAAGCATGGTTTATATCACCCCTGCTTTAAGGGGGGCTCTAAAAATTGCACTTCGACAAGCTCAGTGCGAACGGTGGTTTATTTAAATCAATAACTTATCCGTTCGTGCTGAGCCTGTCGAAGCATGAATGGATAATTTTTAGAGGTTCCTTTAAGTGATTAATCCAAAACATTAATCATTGTGCCCAGATCTTCATCAGCTCTTCTCAGGCGTCTTAATCTTACATGACCAAATACATTTTTATTACCGGCGGCGTTGTTTCATCACTTGGTAAAGGCATTGCTGCTTCTTCGCTGGCCGCCATTTTGGAATCACGCGGTCTCAAGGTCACTATGACCAAGCTGGATCCCTATATCAACGTTGATCCGGGGACGATGAGTCCATTCCAACATGGGGAAGTATTTGTTACCGAAGACGGTGCAGAAACTGACTTGGACTTAGGCCATTACGAGCGGTTTTTGAAAACCACAATGGCGAAAAAGAACAATTTTACCACCGGGCAAATCTACGAAAGTGTGTTGCGCCGGGAACGTAAAGGCGAATACTTGGGCGCGACCGTGCAAGTGATTCCGCATATCACTGATGAAATTAAGCGCCGCGTTTATGAAAGCGCGGTAGGTAAAGACATTGCGTTGATTGAAGTCGGCGGCACTGTTGGCGACATCGAATCTTTGCCGTTTTTGGAAGCTATTCGGCAAATGCGCGTGGAATTGGGGGCGGACAGATCGTTGTTTATCCATTTGACGTTGGTGCCTTATATTCGTTCCGCCGGGGAAATTAAAACCAAACCCACGCAGCATTCCGTAAAAGAATTACGCACTATTGGTATTCAACCGGATATTTTGATTTGCCGTTCTGAGCAACCGGTGCCGATCGCTGAGCGCCGTAAAATCGCGTTGTTTACCAATGTTGAAGAAAAGGCGGTTATTTCTGCGGTTGATGCGGATTCTATTTACCGCATCCCTCTGTTGTTGCATGATCAAGGCTTGGATGACATCGTCGTGAATAAGCTAAGACTAGACGTGCCGCCCGCTGATTTGAGCGAATGGGAAGCGGTAGTCGATGGCTTGACTCATCCTGTTGATGAAGTGACGGTGGCCGTGGTCGGTAAATATGTTGACCATACTGATGCTTATAAATCATTGAATGAAGCATTGATTCACGCCGGAATTCGCACTCGTCATAAAGTTAAAATCATCTATATCGATTCGGAACTGATTGAAGATGAAGGTGTGGCCAGATTAAAAGATGTCGATGCTATTTTAGTGCCCGGCGGTTTTGGTGAACGCGGTGTGGAAGGCAAAATCGCCACCGTTAGATATGCTCGCGAAAACAAAATCCCGTATCTGGGTATTTGTTTAGGTATGCAAGTCGCCGTTATTGAGTTTGCTCGTGATGTCGCTGGTCTTGAAGGCGCGCACAGCACCGAATTTTTACCAAAATCGCCGCATCCGGTTATTGGTTTGATTACCGAGTGGATGAATGAAGCCGGTCAACTGGAAATACGCGATGAAAATACCGATTTGGGCGGTTCCATGCGCTTGGGCGGTCAGCAGTGCCGTTTGCAACCGGATTCATTAGCGTTTCAGATGTATCAAAAAGATGTCATTACTGAAAGACATCGTCATCGTTATGAATTTAACAACCAATATATCCAAAAGCTGGAACAGGCAGGGTTACGTTTTTCAGGCAAATCCATTGACGGCCGCTTGGTTGAAGTGATTGAAATCCCTGATCATCCTTGGTTTTTGGCGTGCCAGTTCCATCCTGAATTTACCTCTACTCCGCGTAAAGGCCATCCATTGTTTTCCGGGTTTATCCTCGCAGCAGCTAAAAATAAAAAGGTAACCGCCGTATGAAGTTATTTGATTTTGAAGTAGGGCTGGACCAGCCGTTTTTTTTGATTGCCGGTACTTGTGTTATTGAAAGCGAACAAATGGCTATCGATACTGCTGGTTACCTGAAAGAACTCACTACCGCATTAAACATTCCGTTTGTTTATAAATCCTCGTTTGATAAAGCCAACCGTTCTTCGCATGAGTCATACCGTGGCCCTGGTGTCGAGCAAGGCTTGAAGATCCTGGAAAAGGTCAAACAGCAAATTCAAGTGCCGGTTCTTACCGATGTGCATGAAGATACGCCGCTGGCGGAAGTTGCCTCCGTGGTCGACATCATGCAAACCCCGGCATTTTTATGCCGCCAAACCAATTTTATCCAGCAGGTTGCCGAGCAAGGCATTCCGGTCAATATCAAAAAAGGCCAATTTATGGCGCCTTGGGACATGGTGCATGTCGTCAATAAAGCTAAGGCGACCGGCAACCAGCAAATTTTGGTCTGTGAACGCGGCGTCTCGTTTGGCTATAACAACCTGGTTTCCGATATGCGTTCGTTGGCGGTAATGCGCGACACCGGTTGCCCGGTGGTGTTTGATGCCACGCATTCGGTGCAATTACCTGGCGGGCAGGGCACCTCTTCAGGCGGTCAACGCGAACACGTGCCGGTATTGGCACGCGCAGCAGTGGCTGTGGGTATTGCCGGTTTGTTTATGGAAACTCACCCAGATCCTGCCAAGGCTTTAAGCGATGGCCCAAATTCATGGCCATTGCACAGAATGAAAGAATTACTGGAAACTTTAGTGACCATCGATCGTGCGGTTAAAGCAACCCCATTTATTGAAACAACGTTATAAGGAATCATCATGTCAGCAATAGTAGATATTCGTGCCAGAGAAATTTTGGACTCACGCGGCAACCCCACTCTGGAAGCCGAAGTTACGCTAGCTTCCGGTGCGGTAGGCAGCGCTATGGTGCCGTCAGGCGCGTCGACCGGCGAGCGTGAAGCGATTGAACTGCGTGATGGTGATAAATCCCGTTATTTAGGCAAAGGTGTTTTAAATGCCGTTGCTAACGTTAACACCGAAATTCGCGACCTTTTGATCGGCGTCGATGCTGCCGACCAAGCCGCATTGGATAATAAAATTATTGCCCTGGATGGCACTGAAAGTAAGAGCCGTTTAGGCGCCAATGCTCTGCTGGGTGTTTCTTTGGCGGCGGCACATGCCTCTGCTAAAGATGCGGGACTGCCTTTGTACCGCTATTTAAATACCACCGGTGAATTCATTTTGCCGGTACCGATGATGAACATCATCAACGGCGGCTCACATGCCGATAACAGTGTTGATCTACAAGAATTCATGATCTTGCCGGTCGGCGCGCCTAATTTTCGTGAAGCCATTCGTTACGGCGCGGAAGTATTTCATAACTTGAGCAAAGTGTTGAAATCCAAAGGTCTGTCGACAACTGTTGGTGACGAAGGCGGTTTTGCACCGAATTTGTCTTCCAACGAAGAAGCCATCAGCGTTATCTTGCAAGCGATAGAACAAGCGGGTTACAAGCCGGGCGTCGATATTTATTTAGGATTGGATGCAGCCAGTTCTGAATATCACAAAGACGGCGTTTACAACCTGGCAGCAGAAGGCAAAACTTACAATTCAGCGCAAATGGCTGACTTCTTTGTCGATTGGGTAGATAAATATCCAATCATCACTATCGAAGACGGCATGGATGAAAACGATTGGGCCGGCTGGAAATTATTGACCGAAAAATTGGGCGGCCGTATCCAGTTGGTGGGTGACGATTTGTTTGTAACCAACCCGGCTATTCTGCAACAAGGTATCGACCAAAAAATCGCTAATTCTATTTTGATCAAAGTTAACCAAATAGGCACTTTGACTGAAACTTTAGCGGCTATCGACTTGGCACATAAAGCGTCTTATACCGCAGTAGTTTCACACCGTTCCGGCGAAACCGAAGATACTACTATTGCTGATTTAGCAGTGGCTAAAGGTACCGGACAAATCAAAACCGGCTCATTAAGTCGTTCTGACCGTATCGCCAAATACAATCGCTTGATGAAAATTGAAGAAGAATTAGGCAGTTTGGCTAAATACGCAGGACGTAGTGCATTTTTTAAATAATGAGTTACTGCTACAACCTTAAAGTAACTAAACACGGTGCAGAGCTAATCTGCACCGTGTTTGATTTTTTACTTGAGTGTCAGCCATGAAAATCATCATTCCGTTGATTATTATGCTGATTGTTCACCTGCAATATCGTCTCTGGTATGGGGATGGCAGCATTGCCCAGATTAACGAATACCAACAAGAGCTCGATGACCTGAAGCAAGAAGTGGATAAAAAAAATCAGCGCAATGAAGCATTACGTGCTGAAGTGTTGGACATACAAAAAGGCCAAGAAGCGATCGAAGAACGAGCACGGGAAGAGCTGGGTATGATCAAGGAAGATGAAACGTTTTTTCAGATTGTTAAATAACGCTCCAAATTCCTCGCAACACATTTTGCCTTTTTATAATTAATGACTGATTCAACAAAATTCTGGGCGGTCGTGCCTGCGGCCGGTGTCGGCAAACGTATGCAGGCAGACCGGCCCAAACAATATTTACCGCTAGCCAATCAAACCGTTATTGAACACACGCTATCCCGCCTGTTACAGGCGGATGTGTTTACTGCGGTAGTTGTTGCAATTTCCATAGAAGATCCTTACTGGCCGACGCTGGCAATATCAAAACATGCCAATATCCTAACTGCACCCGGCGGCAAAGAACGCGCAGACTCGGTGCTGTCAGGGCTGCGATTCATCAGGGAGCAAGCCGCCGATGATGACTGGGTGTTGGTCCATGATGCCGCCCGGCCTTGCCTTACAACAGAAGATATAAACCTGCTGATCAATACTTTGGTCGATGATGCTGTCGGCGGGATTTTGGCGTTGTCATCGCATGACACCTTGAAAAATGTCCAGGGCACCAGCATTCACGGCACGCTCGACAGAAGCCATATTTGGCGCGCGTTGACGCCGCAAATGTTTCGTTATGGAATGCTGAAGTCTGCGCTGGAAGCGGCCGAAGGCAACCCCGCCATCACTGACGAAGCCAGCGCCTTGGAGTTGCAAGGCTACCAACCAAAAATTGTTGAAGGCCGCCCTGACAATATTAAAATCACCCGGCCCGAAGACTTACCTTTAGCGCTTTTTTATATGGAACAACAATGATCAGAGTTGGACAAGGTTACGATGTGCATCGTTTCGGCGAAGGCGACAGTATTATTTTAGGCGGCGTTACCATTCCTTATGAACAAGGTCTGGAAGCGCATTCCGATGGCGACGTGGTGTTGCATGCGTTGTCCGATGCTTTGTTGGGCGCGGCGGCATTAGGCGATATAGGCAAGCATTTTCCTGATACCGATCCTGAATTTAAAGGTGCCGACAGTCGCGTGCTGCTGCGTCATGTTTATAGCGTCGTACAAGCCAAAGGTTATCGTTTAATCAACGCCGACATCACTATTATTGCCCAGGTTCCGAAAATGTCGCCACATACCGCGGCAATGTGCGAAAACATCGCTGCTGACTTACAAGTGGACATTGACTTCATCAATGTAAAAGCGACCACCACCGAAAAATTGGGCTTTGAAGGCCGCAAAGAAGGCATTGCCGTACAGGCTGTCGTCCTGATCGAAAAATAAGCCAGTGCCTTATACCAATATTCCAGATTGGCCTGCTGTTTACGGCGGAGCAACGGCAAGCGGCGATATTCGCACGCTTCCTGAAGACTTTATCGTTGAAGAACAGTTATCTTTTGAGCCGTCAGGTACCGGCGAACATGCTTTTTTATACATTCAAAAGACCGGCGAAAATACCGAATATGTCGCCAGAATGCTGGCCCGCTTTGCCGGTGTCAGGCAGCGCGATGTCAGTGTTGCCGGCTTAAAAGATCGCCATGCGGTCACAACACAGTGGTTTAGCGTTTGGTTGCCGGGCAAACAAGATCCGGACTGGACGCAGTTTGAATCCGGCAGCATCAAAGTCTTACAAACCATCCGGCATGCCCGGAAACTAAAACGCGGCGTGTTATCCGGCAATCGCTTTAAGTTGACCATACGCAACTGGCAAGGCGATAAAGTAAAGACTGCCGAGCAATTGCAAGCGATTAAAGATCATGGCATTGCCAACTATTTCGGCAGCCAGCGCTTTGGTAATCAAGGACAAAACATCAACAAAGCTTTAGCGATGTTTCAAGGCGCGAAAGTAGGCCGGGAACAACGCAGTATTTATCTATCCGCTGCGCGTTCGTTTTTATTCAACCTGATTTTGGGTTATCGAGTCACGCATCAGCTTTGGAATCAGCCAGTTGCAGGTGACACCTACAGTTTCGACGGTGGGCATAGTAGCTTCAAATCTGAGCAACCAGATGACGAAATTGTGCGTCGACTCCAAGCCGGTATTATTCATCCTACCGGAGCTTTATGGGGTAAAGGCGATCCTGGAGTTTCAGCGGAAACGCTGGCTATCGAACAAAATATCATTGCTGACCATACCGAACTCGCTCAAGGCTTGATTGCTTCTGATGTGGACTTAGACCGACGCGCATTGCGGGTCAATGTACCGGATTTGCTTTGGCAATTTGATGGTGAGGATGTCTTGGTGCTTGAATTTACCCTACCGGCTGGGAGCTATGCCACAGCAGTATTGCGGGAAATTGTGCAGATATAAAAGTTAAACTCACACGCATGAAATAAAAAAAGCCTCTGTTATAAGAGGCTTTTGAATTTCATATCTTGTATTAGGCGTCCATCAGAACGGTATGTCATCATCAAAATCATCGTAATCCGGTGGTGGCGGTGGCATTGATGAGTTAGTTTGCGGCGATGGTTGTGAACTTTGAGAGGCAGGCCTTCCTTGTTGTGCATTATAGCCGGGTTGTGGTGCATCATTATTAAACGGCGCGGTGCCGCCGCTACGACTGCCCAGCATGTGCATTTCCGAGGCGATAATTTCGGTGCTGTAACGATCTTGGCCATCTTGGGCTTGCCATTTACGCGTTTGCAAGCGACCTTCCACATACACTTGGCTGCCTTTTTTCAAATACTCCCCGGCGACTTCAGCCAGCCGATTGAAAAACACCACGCGATGCCATTCAGTAGCATCTTTTCTTTCGCCACTTTGTTTATCTTTCCAACGCATGGTAGTGGCCAGCCTGATCGTGGTAACCGCGCCGCCGGTAGGCAGGTAACGTATTTCGGGGTCTGCGCCCAGGTTACCTATTAAAATTACTTTATTGAGCATCTATCCTCCTGTTTTTACTGTTGCTGCCGAATGCCAATTTTTCGTGTCACTCGACAATATTCTCTGTCACTCTTTATTCGATTATACCCAATATTGTCACGCGGATTGCACCATTAAAGTGAATCGACAATCCGATGACTTAACCTAGTTATCAGCGCCATCGAAAACGGCAGTGGCAGCGCAACAAGCTACTGACTGATCCATGATCATCAAGACAATCAAAGTCGAGCTAAGTAGGATTTGATGCCCAAGTAGTTGAGCTCATACTCACTGCACAGGCTTCCTCTAACCTCCCTTGTGGTTTTCAGCTACCTTAACCCAGGCGCGAAGAATCTCTGCAACGCTCCATGCCTGAGCGATACAGCCTCTTGGAGTGAACAAACCTTCAGCATCGAAAACTTCGCTGATGGAGCCAATACAGGCTTCATGCAAATGTCTTTCCAAAAATTGATCAAGAAAATCGCGCGCGTCTTTTCGCTGTTCGGGATAGACACGCAACCAGGCGTCTATGTAGTGCCCCAGCAGCCAAGGCCAGACAGTGCCTTGATGATAAGCGGCATCGCGAGTGCGAAGATCGCCATGGTAATTGGCTTTATAGTCGGGATGATCCGGGGACAAGGTCCTAAGCCCCACCGGCGTCAACAGCCGATCTTGGATAGCCTGAAATACGGATTGCCAATGCGCCTCATCCAATACCGGATGAGATAGCGATAGCGCGAATACTTGATTGGGCCGGCATGCCGGGTCGTTTCCACCGTTTTCAGCGTCGACTACATCAAACAAATGGCCTGTCCCGGTATTCCAAAACCGTTGATTAAAACTAAGCCGGGTGAGGTCTGCGCGCTTTGCAATCTCGATAGCGGCTGAGCTTAAGTTTTCCTCCACCATCCATTTTTCCATCAGGCGTAGCGCGTTGTACCACAATGCGTTGATTTCAACCGCTTTGCCGCGACGCGGTGTAACCACCCAATCACCCATCTTGGCATCCATCCACGTCAACGCATAACGCGGATCGCCTTGGACAAGCAGACCGTCGCTGGGATCGCAATGAATACCGAAACGAGTACCACGAATGTGATGGTCAATAATATCCAATAACTTAGGCAGCAGTTCCTTGAGTAAACCTCGATCTTGGGTATATGCGATATATCGGTCCAGCGCATGGAAAAACCAGAGTGTCGCATCGGCGGTGTAATACACGCCCTCGCTTTCACCTTCCGGAAACATGTTGGGAATCAGGCCATCACGCAGATGATGGGCAAAAGTACGCAGAATATGTCCCGCCTCGATATGCCGTCCTGTGGTCAGTGTCAGGCCTTCGAGACTGATCATGGTGTCCCGCCCCCAATCGGTAAACCAGTGGTAACCGGCAATGATGGTACGCACATCGCCGCCGGTTGCGCGGGTACGCGTTGTTTCGGCTACGCGCTCAATCGGCGCGATAATAAATTGATCAGCTGCCAACACCAACTGTTTGGCCAAGCCTTTATCCAATTCCGGAGGCGCCGCCGCCAGCAAACGTCGACACCGCTCCAGTTCGGCCTGAAATGTCTCCGCGGGAGACAGTGCCATGATGCTTTCCCAACTTTCCGAAGAAGCGATCAAGGTGACATCTTTACCGGCAGCAAGATCAACGCGAAAGTAACCGGGGCTCCACAGATTACCTTGAGCTTCATAGCCTCTTTGCTCCTCTATACGGTAAAGAATGTCGCTAAAGCGTTTGGCTTCAATCGTAAATGCCGAGTTCTCGCCATCGAGGTAAAGACGTAAGGGCGGAATTGGAAACCCCTGAATTTCAACACGTCCGGAAGACGCTTTAACATCGTAGGAATCCATGGGTAATCCTTCGGCCAAAGAAGCTTCATGGCGACGAAAATGCACGGCTACGCGAATCTTAAGTCTCAAAGGTCCTGTTCCTGAAACCAGGCGATACCCTACATGAACCGTGTTGCTCATATAAGGCATTAGTATCCATTTTTCAATCACATGGTCTGCCAGTTCATAACGCCATACCGGCACCCCGGATTCCAGACGAAATTCGCGCAGACTGGACATGCCGTGTAGATCGAGCGATCCGTCCGCCAATTCTATGCCGCCTATTTTCTGGGTGCTGCCATCAGGAAACCGAACCAACTCACTGAGTTGATTGAGCATCACAAAGCGACCTTGCGGATCAGAAAGCACAGCGGTTAAATGACTGTGGAAACGGCGGGTGGGTACGCCCGAGATCGTTCCGGATGCATAGCCGCCAAGACCGTTGGTGACTAACCATTCACGTGTCAGTAACTCTTCCTGTTCGGCAATATCCCCAGTCCAGTTCGTTCCAATAACAATATTACTGTTCATGATTAACATTTTCCTTTACTTGAATAATAGGATGTAGCACAACAGCGGATTCGCCTTGAAGATACCAATTGCCTTTCATGGGCCAGGGCGGCATGCCCATACCGCCGTAATGAGGATCGTCGCTGAACCACATGGCATCCCAAACACAACCTTTAGGCGCTGTCAAAAGCGGTTCCGGCGCCGGAACAAGATGAATATCCCGGCTCAGGTTAACCAATAAAAGCCGGTCATCCCCCGGATTCTTGCCGAAAAAACGTATCACCCACGCATCCGGGCTTAACACTGCACCATCAATGCGGCTGCTTTGTTGGCAGGCCTGAAACACTGGATCGTTACGACGCAAGCTTAATAAATCGCGGTGCAAGGCATACTCTTCCTTATGCAGATTGCGTTCATTTAAGTCCAGTTTTGAATGGGTAAATGTTTGCGGGTCGCAGGGATCTGGCAGTCTGGCCTGCATTTCGGGTGTTGCCAAAGCACGAAATTGAGCCAGAAAATCAGCGCGTCCTCTTGCCACCAATTGGGCAATTTCATCTTTGTGATCGGCAAAATAAAAGAACGGGCTGGTGGCGGCGAACTCTTGGCCTTGAAATAACATAGGCGTCTGCGGAGCCAATAAGAACAGGGCGGTCAACGCCCGGTAGCGATTTGGACTGGTCAATAAATGGACGCGTTTACCACTGCCGGAATTAGCTAATTGGTCATGATTTTGGATGAAGTTGACAAACTTGGCTGGCAGCATGTCCAGCCCTGGGGTTCCACGTGTATTGTTTTGCCATGAGTACCATTGCCCCTGGTACAAGAAACCGCGCTTTAATGTCGATACAAACTCCTGAGCGCCCCCCCGGTAATCGCTATAGTAAGCATCTGCACGACCTGTCATCGCTACCATAGCGGTATGATGAAAATCGTCGTTCCATAATGCGTCCAGGCCGAAGCCTCCGGTTTCGAGAGGCGAAAACAATTTTGCATCTTGCGGCTCATTCTCGCCTACGATGTAGGTAAGACGCGGAGCCCCGGCGCTACGGACTGTCTGCACGATTGCGGCAATAATATTTTCAGCGGAACTATCGAAAATTTGCTGGGTTGCATCAAGACGCAGGCCGTCAAGGTGGAATTCTTTAATCCAATAGGCACTATTGGTGAGTACATATTCGCGTACTGCATCTGAATTTGGTCCGTCAAAATTCAGGGCATCGCCCCAGTCGCTCTGATAACTGCTGGAAAAGTAAGCACTGGAGAATTTCCCCAGATAATTACCATCCGGTCCCAAATGATTGAATACCACATCCAGAATAACGCCAAGACCAACGGCATGCGCTTGATTAACAAAATAGCGAAATTCGTCCGGGGTTCCATATAGCCGTGTCGGTGCGAACAAATTGACACCGTCATAACCCCAACCGAAACGGCCTGAAAAATCGGCCACCGGCATGATTTCCAACACAGTCACGCCCAATGCGGCCAGTTCGGGCAGTTCTTTGGCCGCAGCGAGCCAATTGCCGTCATGAGTAAACGTGCCGATATGCATCTCATAAATAACCTGACCTTGGACTTCAACTCCCGTCCAGTCAGCGTCCGTCCAGTCGAACGCTAAAGCATCGACCACTTGCGACGGTCCGTGCGGACCCTGGGGTTGAAAACGCGAGGCGGGGTCAGGGTAGGGTTGCGGGTCATCATCCAAGAGGTATCGGTACAAGCTTCCTACATAAGACTCTTGTAAAACGACCGAAAAATAACCATTGCCTTCACTTTGCAGTTCAATTTCGGCCGGTGGATGGGGAAGATCAACGTCTTCACCTTTATCTTCACTTGGAGAATTAATGACCAGTTTCACTATCTTTCTTTCAGGTGCCCAGACCCGAAAATGTACGCCTTTTCCGGGCACTCGTTCTGCCCCAATTGGGAATCGGCGGCCATTAACTAATTTGGTAGCTATCTTTTTGCTCATAAATATTGTTCCAAGTAAGCCACTAAAAATTCAAATATTGCTGCTGCAAATTGGTTACCGTTTCAGAGGCCAAAGTGTTTTCCTGAAGCGTCTTCCTGTCGGGCAAAGTCAAGACTCAACGAAGATAAGCCCGACCGGAAAGTCTGCCAACACTTGTGCGACGGGCAAGCGCCATCCGGACAACTGCTTAAAGGGGATCAGTATTTTTCCCGTGAAGGCACATGTGTATTGGGTATCCGGGCCATGAAAAGGTATCTCCACCGCTGTATCCCTCCAAATTTCTTCTCCGAGAGGAAGGGTATTGGCTTCACCAAGTAGCCGCGCGAAAAAACGTGGTACCACCGTAATAACCGAACGCCTCCCGTCAATACGTGCATAGGCGCACAGATGAGCGGCATATTCACCCTTAACTGCCAGGGGCAAATAGCTCCCTTGCTGAAACACTTCCGACCAGCGCTTTCGTAACGCCAGCGCCGCCTTAATGACCAGTAATTTGGCTTGACCATCTTCCAAGGTGTCGCACAACGCACGAACGCCTGCACAGCGGTGTTGCGATGTCTGCGTGGCAAGCGTCTGCAATGCATTCAGCAAGGTTCGGGGATGACTGAAATCTACTGGCCTCCGGTTATCTGGGTCTACCAAGCTGAAATTCCAACATTCGCAACCTTGATAAATATCAGGCACCCCCGGTGCGGTGAGTTTTATCAAGGTCTGTGACAGGCTATTGAACATCCCGAGTTGCGCAATCCGTCGCTGAAAGGGTAGGAAATCGGTCAGGAACGCACTTTCCGCCGGCGCATTTATCAACGTATCGACGAATGCCAGGATTGCGTCTTCATAGTCTGTATTAGGATTTATCCAGCTGGTATAAACCTTGGCTTCACGCACTGCCTTGACCAGATATTCCGCCAGTCGAAGACCTAGATTAGCCATTTCATTCGCATCCGGTTCACCTAGCGGCCAAATACCAAGCAAGGTCTGATAGATGAAATATTCATCGTTGGCGGTGGGTACCAACATTGCGTCCACACTTCGTTTGAGGTTGCGGTTGGTATTGCTCCAACGTCGCAATGCCAGCCGCCAGGCAGCCGGTATTTCAGACAGTACATTGAGGCGCGCCCGCACATCCTCGCTGCGCTTGGTGTCGTGAGAGGAAGTGGTCAACATTGCATGTGGCCAATGTTTTGCGCGCGCCTGGTTGGCACGATGGAATGCGCTAAGCGTCACGCCGAATTGACGAGGATCGCCGCCGACTTCGTTGAGCGACAGCAAGCGGTTATAAATATAGGCGCAGGTGTCCTCCATTCCTTTCGCCATAACCGGGCTGGTGAATTGCTGGAATTTCATAGCAAATGAAAGCACCTGCTCATAGTAAGTGGTCGATTTTCCTTCTGCTGCGGAAAGAGTTAACACGTCACGCAGAAAATCAAAGATGCTGGTATCGGCTGCTGTACTTCTACGCTTAGCCGCTGCTATTGCCTGTTCAATGTTATACCGGTCTTCCGCCGCAACCTCACGGGAGCTTATGTAACCTCGATAAACCGGAAAACAGGCGATTATTTCAGCCAATGCTGTCCGTAATCCGTGTAGCGTGTAATCGCAAGTATGACGATCAGCGTCAGCAATTTTTGAGAGTAGATTAGCCAACACATTTAGCTCCCCCGCCAGCCCAGTCTTCATGATGAGTTGCTTGGAACGATAGAGCAAATCATCAAAATTGACATGCTCTCCTATGAAGCTCTTATACAGACGTTCTAACCGTTCGGCGTTACTGGTAACCACAAATAGCCCATTGAGCAGATTACTAAATTCATAACCCGTAGTACCATGCACCGGCCAGCTGGCTCTCAATTCCTCGTTTACCGCCAGGATTTTTTCCACCACCAGATAGGGCGCTTGCCCGGCACGACTGCAGCGTTCGACCAGTTTGCAAAAATAAGCTTCCGGATCATATAGCCCATCCGGATGATCCAGGCGCAAGCCATCCAGTTTGCCTTCATGCACTAGCCGCAGCAATAACTGGTGAGTTGCCTCAAAGACCTCGTCATTCTCCATGCGTAGCCCGGCAAGATCGTTAATATCAAAAAATCGTCGGTAGTTAATCTCGTCCGAGGCCACCCGCCAGAACGCCAGCCGGTAAGCTTGAGCCTCAATCAAGTGGTGGAGTTGATCGAAACTGGATGATTGCCCAGCTATGCCGTTGAAGATGTGCAGATTTTCTTCAAGAAACTCGGCGATGTCGGGAGATTGTTTAATCAAACCGGCAAGATGATGTTTATAGACTTCCTTGTCGCGTCTGCGCTCAATCTGACGTTCAAGTGAGCCTTCATCACGAGAGGGAAGATTACGGAACGCAGTTATCAGGCTCTGGTATTCCATCAATACCGGATTATCCGGCCCACACCGTGTGTTCAAAGTATCTATGCGATACGCCAGGATTTGTGGGTATTCAGCCGGATCAACCGGAAAATGGTGTTCGAAGTAATAAATGACGAATTCACCGTGTTCCGCGTCAAAGCGCAATTGCAATTCGGCATTGTCGAGCACTGCACCATAAGAGTTACCCAACACCGGCAACAGCACCTTGCCGTGCAGCTTGGCCTTTATCGGCATCCAGTCAATATCAAAGAATCCGGCGTGTACGGATGCCTGACCGTTTTCCAGCACGTCCAGCCACCAGGCATTATCTCCGCCCTGGACGCCCATATGATTGGGAACGAAATCAACTATTTGCCCCATGCCGTGTTCGGCAAGGGCTGCACACAGCTGCTCAAATTCCTCTTGCGTGCCGATCTCGGGATTCAGCGCGTTGTGATCAATAATATCGTAACCATGCCGACTACCTGGCCGCGCCTTGAGATAGGGCGAGGCATACAGGTGTGAGATGCCCAAATCGCTCAGATAAGGAACAATCTCGCGTGCCTGATTAAAGGTGAAATCGCGGTTGAATTGCACACGATAGGTGGACAATGGAATGTGCGGTGGGGGCGACTTAAACGCTTGTTCACGGCCACTGTTTTCTTCAGACAATAGCCAGCGAGAGCCACTATCGGAGAATGTGGATGGCAGCGTAACCAGTGCAGCAGATGCTTTTTTATGCACGCGTTTCATGTTGTCTACGCCTGCTTCAGCAGCACAAGCGAGCGTCCGCCCAATGGATAAGCTTGTTCTGTCTTGTAACGTGAAACATCAGGTGTACCGATAGCGTCCTGGGTGTCGAGCAGCACTTCCCAATAGTCATGTTCCTCGAATTCCGGCAACATAAATGCGATGTCCTCATGATGCGCATTTAGAAGCAACAGCAGATTAATATCCTTTAAACGCCGTCCGCGCCCATCGGTTTCAATCAGCTTACCGCCGGCAAAATAAACGCCCAAACAATGGGAAGATGCTTGATTCCAGTCGTCATCTCTCGTTTCGGACCCATCGGGATTGAGCCAGACGATATCTTTTATCTCGCCGCCATAATTGGGGGTTCCCTGAAAAAAATAACGTCGCCGAAATAAGGGGTGCTGGTTGCGTAAGCTGATAATGCGTTGGGTGAATGCAAGTAATTCCTGATCCTGTTGCTTCAGTTCCCACGAAAGCCAGCTAATCGCGTTACCCTGACAATAGGCATTGTTATTACCCAGCTGGGTACGCCCGATCTCGTCGCCTGCCTGCAGCATGGGAACTCCTTGTGAAAACAGCAGCGTAGCGAGAAGATTGCGCTTTTGCCGGGCACGCAAAGCATTAATCGCCGGATCGTCGGTTTCTCCCTCGACGCCGCAATTCCAGGAACGGTTATTGTCGGTACCACTGGAATTATCTTCTTGATTGGCCTCGTTGTGTTTAGTGTCGTAGGTTACTAGGTCATGCAAGGTAAAACCGTCGTGCGCACTGATGAAATTGATGCTGGCATGAGTCCTCCCACTGCGCTCGTACAGGTCGCTGGAGCCAGTCAAGCGTTGCGCCAGTTCCCCGATCAAGCCTTCATCGCCTTTCCAGTAGGAACGAATACAATCGCGATACTTATCGTTCCATTCCGACCAGCCCAACGGGAAATTTCCCACTTGGTAGCCGCCTTCGCCCAGATCCCAGGGTTCGGCAATCAGCTTGATGGTGCTTAGGACAGGATCCTGACGGATGGTATTGAAGAAGGTGCCAAGCTGGTTCACTTCGTGTAACTCTCTTGCCAGTGAGGACGCCAGATCAAAACGGAAGCCGTCTACATGCATTTCCAGCACCCAATAACGCAGGCTGTCCATCATCAACTGCAACACGCATGACTCTTGCATGTCCAGAGTATTCCCGCAGCCGGTGTAGTCTACGTAATAACGCGGATTGTCTTCCTCCAGGCGATAGTAGGAGGCATTATCGATGCCACGGAAGGACAGTGTCGGCCCCAGATGACTGCCTTCGGCGGTATGGTTGTATACCACGTCCAGAATCACCTCAATACCCGCTTTATGCAGGGTTTTCACCATGGTTTTAAATTCACTGACCTGGCCGCTGGCGGAATAACGGGAATCAGGCGCCAGAAAGCCTATGGAGTTATAGCCCCAGTAATTGCGCGCGCCTCGTTCGACCAGATGGCGATCATCAAGAAAAGCATGCACCGGCATCAGTTCAACAGTGGTAACGCCTAGCCTTTGGAGATGCTCTATGACGGGGTCCATTGCCAATCCGGCATAGGTGCCTCGCAACTTGGGCAGAATATCAGGATGTTGCATGGTAAAACCTTTGACATGCAGCTCATAAATCACCATGTCGCACCATTGAATGTCGGGGGGATGGTCATTTCCCCAGGCGAAAGCCTGATCGATAACACGGCACTTCGGCATAACATTGGCATTGTCACGACGACTAAAAGATAGATCGTCATCCTTGCTGCCTATGCGATAACCGAAGTGGGCGTCGCTCCAGAGTGGTGTCCCCACTATGTCTTTTGCATAGGGCTCTATCAGCAGTTTGTTTGGATTAAAGCGATGTCCCTCTTTTGGTCGGTAAGGTCCATGCACCCGGAAACCATAAAGCAATCCGGGGCGAGCTTCGGGTAAATAGCAGTGCCAGACTAAATCACTGCGCTCTTTGAGTTCGACGCGCTGAACTTCGTTCTTGCCCTTGGCATCGAATAAACACAATTCGACCTTTTCGGCATGTGCGGAAAAAATAGCAAAATTCACTCCTTCACCATCCCAAAATGCACCGCGCGGATAGGGGCGCCCCGGCCATACCGCTGTTATCGTCTTAGTCATCTTGAAAACCTCTGGTCAAAATTATTGGCGCCTGGTTGAGCTGTCTGCTGACCACACTGCAATCCTTAAATCACAGATTGCAATCGCGATAGTATGCAGCGGAGCGGAATCACTACCCAATCCGGGCGCTTATCAAGTGCGTTGCGCACATCGTAAAGTGCCTTTTCCAGTATAAAAAGATCGAGTAGGTCGCGTAGCGGTGCATCCGGTGCATCCGGTGCAACCAATGAATTGCCCACTGTTTCCATGTATGCGGCTAGGAAAACGCGGCTAACCTCTGCTTCCCACTCACGTACAAATGGCTCAAACTTTGACATATTCTTGGGTTGCTCTGCGCTGGCGTGTGCTAGAGCAGTATGGGCGGCATAGCTGAACGATCGCAGCATGTCGGCCACATCCCTCAATGACGAGTGTTTGTGGTGGCGCTCAACGAAAGTGCAGGTAGGATCGCCCTTAAAATCGGTAATCACGAAATCATTATGTGCAAGTAGCACGTGCCCAAGATGATAGTTGCCGTGGTAGCGTGTCTTGACTAATTTAAGCTGTCCACTACCGCTAATACACGCCTGGAGACGTTCTGCCAGTGCGTTGCGTCGCGCGAGCAATGTTTGTGCTAGCTCCACAACAGACACTGCAAGTTCTAGCTCCCGGCTTTTGAGCAGATTCAGTGTCCTTTGCGCTTCGGCTTGCCCATGCTGGATCCAGTTAGAGAGATCAGAGTCGTTAACGGGCTCCGGATCAAAGGCGGAATCACCGGTTATTTTTCCTAGCGCATTGTGTAGTTCGCCAGTCCGCTGACCAAGCGTGCGTATTAAAACTAGATAGGCAGCATGTGCTTGTTCCGCAGGTTTGGGGGGCTCGCCTGCTGTGCGGCATTCTTCAAGGAATCGCCCGAGATAATCCAAGGTATAATTCCAACAGTCCCCCTGATGTCTTACATAGCCCTGCAACAAAGCCAGTGTCATTTTTCGACCTTCGCTGTCCTCATACTCAACTAGGCCAAACACGGGGGCTATATTGGGAAATTTGACCACATCGGTTAAAAAACGCCCAATCTCGAACTCCGGTTGCATGCCGATTTCCAGATGCCGATAGCCTTTCAGAAAATATTGTTCAGCCAATACGACGTTAGTATTACTGCCCTGTAGGCCAAGTGATCTTATTGAAAAATTGGCAGATGCCTTGCTGAGTGAAACAAAAGTGTCGGTAGCTGAAAAACGGATAGTGCCTGTTGCGCAAGTTAGCGTTTCTCGTGAGCGAATGGCCTCTTCCATTGCTTGACAAAACCACTCGTCGGCAAAAGCATCAGCCACTATGCCAATTTGAGCCTGTTGGCGCACTTTGGCCACAGTGGTGGGCAACATGGCGCGCAGGTGTTTCTCGTCGCCGTTTTCCCACGCCAGTGCCAGTGGCAAAAAGCAGGAATATGGCACGCCTAAATCACCTTCAACACGGCACAATGCTATCAGCCACTTTTTACCATCACTTCCCCACTCGGCATAATCGTTAATCACAACACGTCGAAGCACGACGTCTTTAGCGCCAGACCAGTGTTGCGCAGCGACAAAATGCGGTAATACCTCTTCTTCGAGCTGATGACGGACTTTCTCAGCAATGGCAATACGCGAAGGTATAACTCGATCATTGAAGAAGCTATTCCAGCCATCGAACAGCACCAGTGTCGGCAGTTCCTCGGGTAGTAAATGCTCATCGTGCCAAGCTGGGGCCTCTTCGCCACTGGCCAGTCGGAACCAATAATGATTATGGCCGGGTAGGGTAAGAAGATAAGGTAATTCACCAATGGGCGGAAAAGACGCGCGGCCCATTAATTCCACCGGCACGCGTCCCTTATACGCAGAAAGATCAAGCTCAACCGCTTGAGCGGCACGGGACAGGTTGGCTACGCACAATATAATATCGTCTTGATATAGTCTGAAATAGGCGAGTATCTTGCGATTGCTGGGATGCAAAAAAACCAGTTTCCCGCGACCAAATGCCTGATGATTTTTGCGTAGCGCCAGCACACGCTGCATCCAGTTCAACAGCGAACCACGCTCACGTTGTTGCGCCTCTACATTGACTGACCCGAAGCCATAGACCGGATCCATGATGGGGGGGAGATATAGGCGTTGCGGATCGGCGCGCGAGAACCCGGCATTACGGTCCGGACTCCATTGCATGGGGGTACGAACGCCATTGCGATCACCCAAGAAGAAGTTGTCGCCCATGCCAATTTCGTCGCCGTAATAGAGACTGGGCGAGCCCGGCATGGACAGCAGCAAACTGTTCATTAGCTTGATTTTATCGATTTCGTTGTCCATCAGCGGGGCCAGTCGGCGCCGAATGCCGACGTTCACGCGTGCACGCGGATCTACAACGTACATCTGGTACATATAGTCACGTTCTTTGTCAGTGACCATTTCCAAGGTAAGCTCATCGTGATTGCGCAGAAAAACAGCCCATTGGCAGGAGTCTGGAATATTCGGGGTCTGCCGCATAATATCAACGATAGGATGACGATCTTCTTGAGCAATGGCCATGTACATCCGCGGCATGAGCGGAAAATGGTAGGCCATGTGACATTCATCGCCGTCACTGAAATAGTCACGTACATCTTCCGGCCACTGATTAACTTCCGCGAGAAACACGCAATGAGGGTAATGTTCATCAAGCACCGCACGCATTTGTTTGACCACTGCGTGAGTTCCCGGCAGATTTTCGTTTTGGGTGCCCTCTTGTACACACAGATAGGGGATAGCATCCAGACGCATGCCGTCAACGCCTAGATCCAGCCAAAAACGCATCAGTTTGATGACTGCTTTTACCACCTGTGGGTTATTGAAGTTGAGGTCTGGTTGATGGTGGAAGAAACGATGCCAATAATAGGCATGGGCTTCTTCGTCCCAGGTCCAGTTCGATCTCTCGGCATCCTGGAAGATAATCCGCGTTTCGGGAAATTTCTGGTTGGAATCGCTCCATACATAAAAATCCCGTTTACTTGAACCGGCAGGTGCCCGGCGCGCAGCCTGAAACCAAGGATGCTGATCGGAGGTGTGATTGATGACCAGTTCAGTGATAATTTTAAGGCCGCGGCGGTGTGCTTCCTTTACGAACAGTTTGAAATCGGCCATGGTGCCGTATTCGGGATGGATGTTGCGATAGTCGGCAATGTCATAACCGTCATCGCGCATTGGAGACGGGTAGAAGGGTAGCAACCAAAGCGTGTTTACACCTAAGTCCTGGATATAATCAAGCTTCTGGATTAATCCGGGAAAATCCCCGGTGCCATTATTATCGCTGTCATAAAAAGCTTTGATATGCAGCTCGTAAATTACGGCATCTTTATACCAAAGCGGGTCATCCATCCATTGTGCGTTGCCCATCTGAGGATTTTTTATTTCGTTGGTTTCGTTCATAGTTTGCTTTTCCAGAAAGCTGTCTAAGCGCATTCGGTAAACACGCGTCGGCGGAATTTAAAATGTCACGACACTCAACAAAACTTCCGATGGTTCCAAGGAAATGCCGTCCTAATGCTGCTTGGGGCCGCATGTCCGATTCAAAAGAAACACATGGGGGACACCATTGTCAGATTCCTAACGTTAAGATCCGTGTTAATACAGAGGGGACAGGACAGAGGCCCCGTCCCCAATGTTCGCTTCCCGGTTGACTAGCTTTGTGGTATCTCCGCAGCGTTTAAGGTAAGCATCGGCTTTCTTTCCATCAATGCTTGGGGTGATAGAAAGGAAATTGATTAAGCTCCTCACGCAACCGTTCCCATTTATTTGAAGTGTCCGGCCAGTGCTTCTTATCAAAACCAGGCGCCTTTTTTAAGGTCTCTTTATCTAGGTCGAGGACGTAATACTTCTTATCACTATTCCAACTTAGCCCGTCCCAGGGAATGGCAAACAGTTTGTCCCCAACGCCCAATACACCGCCGAAGGAAACAACACCATAAACAACTTGACCACTCGCCGGATCGATCACCAAGTCTTTGATGGCACCAAGGTTTTCTCCGTTTGGATTTTTCACCTTGGTACCAATGATCTTGCTGGCGCGACTGACCTGCTGCATCGACTTGTTGGACTCCTGAGTGCGCTCAACAGCTTCCTTTTGGCGCTCTTGATTGAGTTCACTCTGCTTTTCTTTGACCTCCTGTTGTTTTTCCTGAAGCTCATGTTGCTTCTCCTGGACGTCAACCGCAAAAGAACTCCCCATGAATGCCACACTCAAAAAAGACACTGTTACAATGGAAATAAATGTTTTCATAACTATCCTCCAACTTCATAAAATGACGGGTACTTCAGTAAGTTTCGAGTTTGACAAGGTATGCTGAAACCATTCGGTTCGCCGTTTAGGTCAAACGACTGACAGTTTTAGGTCTGAATTCCCCTCATCATTGGCAATTATTTTTGTTTTTTAATCTGCAGTCTGTTCGCTAGCATACATAAGCCAATCATCGAAATGAGGCTGCCCATACGCTTTGGCCGAATTCAGCGTTGTCGACTTTTTAAGTTCTGACAGCTCGTCATTAAGTTCTTCTTACATCCACCAAATATCCCTTCCGCGAGTCTGAGATCGATTCTTAGCATTCCGATCGGGTATAGCTTTAGTCCGTCTATGTTCGCTACCGTACTGACTTACTTCAGTTTTACCCGTATCGTTTTGATTGAGCGTGGGATTGCTATTCCGCGCTTTAGTCATGATCAGCCTCATGGCTAAATACTTACCGGGAGATACTCATGAACAAAGATCAAATAAAAGGCCGAGTTGAAGAAGTCAAAGGTAAAGTCAAGGAAGTCACCGGCAACATACTGGACGACGAGGAGTTGGAGTTAGAAGGAAATATCCAAAAAAATGTTGGCAAAGTCAGGGCAGGCTTTGGCGATCTCAAGGAAGATCTTGAAAAAGATAAGTAAAACCAGTACTTAAAAACGATTATCGTTAGTTATGTTTACGCTTACGGCTGGTCTAATAATGATGGTCAGCCCTATTCGAGCCAAACAGGATACTGCTTTGCAATTGGCTGCCGAACGCAGCGTTGGAAAATACCCAACGTAATATTCGCGATAAAAATAACACTACTTTAGACATTTTCGAGAAGGCACATGTAGAGGATATTTCCTCGACTGAAGAAGCATCTGTCTAATTGGAATGAGGGCATATCACTTACGAATGATCTAGCAAAAACTTCGGGGGTTGTAAGCCCATCCCCGGGTATATATACCCGTAACAAAACTTATAACAATCAGGATACTACTATGAAAACTAAAGAAATTATCGTTACATGTTTGGTTGCTTTGGCGTTATTGTCTGGCTGCAACAAAGAAAAGGAATCCACCTCTACCTCGACCACCAGCAAAAGCGTTACAACACCGGCTCCTGCTGAAGAACCCTCTACAACTAAAACTCAGGAATCAACTACCACCACAACCGAAACAAAAGGTAAATAATTTAAGATTTGCCAGTTCCCAATCTCCTGATTGGGAACTTCTATCTTGTAGCTCCCCAGTTATTGATTTCAAAAAAACAGCAAACTTTGCCAAAGCACAACCTGTATTAATTAATACAGGTCTAAAGTTTTCGCGGTTTTAGATGTTGATTCACACTCAGACTTCAGACTTCGGCACAATCCGGGCAGAAAAAAACCACGAATAATAAGACGCCATGCCACCATGCGGGTAATACGGGCAATGTCCTTTACCGGGTGGAAATGACTGGGTCGGGCATTTACGGGATAAGTCGTTTGCACCGGCAGGAAGGCACATAGAAATCTGTGTCGGGCGGCTTCAATGATGATCTCGCTTTCGAAAACGAAGCCCTGGTTACGGCTCAGCTGGAATTGGCAGAGCCTGATCAGTTGCGCTGGATACACCCGGAAACCCGACTGGCTATCTTCAATTGTCTGGCCTGAGGCCCAGGCGATCCAGAAGTTGGCGAAACGGTTGGCTCGGTAGCGGGCAGTTGGAATCACTGCTCGGTTCCATAAGCGTGAGCCAATCACCAGCTTGTCCGGATGGGCTTGTGCTGCCATCAAGAGCCTTGGAAGATCGGCCGGATCGTGCTGGCCGTCCCCGTCCATGGTGACAATCCCCTTCGCGCCAAGACTCAGTGCCGCTTGCATGCCATTCCACAGGCTAGCCGCTTTCCCTAGATTTTTAGGATGTTGTCTCAGCGTCACCGGCAAATTCGAGAGTTTTTCCACCGTACCATCGTTGGAACCGTCGTCGACCACAATCACTGTACCAAAATGCCGTAGGGCACCTTGCACCACCTTCCGAATGGTGGCGGATTCGTTGTAGGCTGGAATTACCAATATGTATTCGTCTTTTCCGTTCATACCATTTCCCCATTCACTCCGAACAATTCCCTGCAACATACGACATACCTGTCGGTGATCAGAAAGATCATCTGGTACCCTTCCTCTTTATCTGATGAGCCACGAAAGCTAGCAGCGATGATGGCGTTGTGCAGATCGTGGTATTAATTGTTCTTGGTAAGCCAAGGCTCTATTCGTCTGAATGCCAGAAATCATAAAAATTGAACCAGTTATAAGGCGCCAGGCGGCAGTAATGCTCCAGACGGTTAGCGTAGTTCTGCATAATGTGATGGATAGCGGCCTCCCGCTCGTGCCGGCGGACTCGCGGCGGGTCGGCCAGATGTTCAAACCTGACCTCGTAGCGCCCATCACCCTGATGCAGGCAGAAGAACAAAACCAAGGGCATGTCGAGAATTCGAGACAGTAGGGCAGGGGCCTCAGGAAACCAAGCTGGTTCGCCGAAGAATTCGCAGCGAACTCGCTTGCTGGAATGAACACTGCGGTCTCCCAATAGCGCGATGATGCCGCCCTGATGCGCGTGTTCGTCAAGCCCAATCAAGGATCCGATACCGCCCATATAGATAATGTCTTTGAACAGCGACGGGTTCAGCTTCTGGTACAGAGCGGTAATGCGGGGCGTTCCCTCTCCGTAAACGAGCGCCTTGATACGATATTCGCTCTGCAACAACCCCACCGCCCGAATGATCTCAAAGCTGCCGAGATGGGCACCTACCAGTAGGCAACCACGTCCGGACTGGGCGTAACTGTCCAGCACTTCCAGTCCGTGCATACGAATATCCAGTCGCTGGCCCTGCCTGGCAAACATGTATATTCGGTCCAGTAGCGTGCAGGCGAAGGTGTGGTAATGCCGGAACACATCGGCCCAACCACACTCATGCCCCAACACCCGGCTTAGAAAGTCGCGGGAGGCGGTGCGAGTACGAAACGAGAAGACAACGAAATAGGCTGTGATCGGGTAAAGTAAGAAGCAAGATAGCCATCGTCCGGCCCGCAGGGCGATCCAGTTGATGGTGTTCAACCAGAACAGGTTGCTCCGCTCCGGCAATTCCAGCCACGCCTGTTTCATGGGACTGCGCTGTCGAAGAGATTCAAAGCCGGTGGACATCCAAAGGTCTCACATGTGCAGCGGATCGTAACGTTCGCGCGACGAGTGAGTTTCAGTCGACAGGCCTGTCCCGGTATGGGTATCGTCTTGAACTTGGCGCTCACCATCGGGACGATGATAAACGCCGCCGAACTGGGCAAACCGTCACCTTAGTTGCCATCTCATGAATCGAGTGCAAGGCGCTTAGTGGCCCTTCACTATCGTGCACCACTCACCGACAATATTAAGCAAGTTCCTCGCCGAGTGATCCACTGAAGTGACTTCTGTGATTTTGCCATTTTCCTTGGCCGCTCGAACACTGGCATCGCCGCGTGCCAGTAGGCCCAGAATGGATTCCGCACAGGCTTTGCCTTCTTTCGTTGCGGACGGGGTAGAAGAACCAGCTTCCCCGGTCGCTATATCACCCCAGATAACCTCGGTACCCAGAACACCCTTAATCGGGGAATCGACGATCATGCAACCACTGAGACCGACTACGAGACTCATTACGCTGCGAATCAATAACATTCTCGTGGTTACTCGTCTTTGCCCTACGGCTCTATCGGGAGCGTTTATCAGGCCGTGCTGCCATTTCTGCCCCAATTCCCCATTCAGTTCTACCGATGTATCTTTAATTTGATTCAAAGCCATAGCTATTCTCCAAAAAAATAAAAAGTTTATGGGCTTAATCGCCCATTTCTATTAAATGGTTCATAAACAAGAGGTCTGGGCTAGTCACTATTCTCCTCGGAGAAATTAAAAACATACTGGCTCCCATATATCGAACCCACTATGATTTTTTTAATGACGTGCTCATCTCCGTTTGTCAGGACCACATAATTACCGGATGGTACTTTTACAAAGGCTCGGATCGTTGGACCCGATAAGAAGTAGGGTATGGCCTTTTGCTTCCTCAATCTTCAACTTGGTATCGCTCACATTATTTTTTTTGTTCGTGCTCGCCAACACCGCCTTACACACAGCTAAAGACCCTGTCCGTCTGGTTTCATACATCTACTTGGATAGTTAATCTATAGAAGTATCTCCAGCCCGTCTGTACGCTATCGTACAGATCGACGACAGCTTTCCCCTTAATTTGCCTGCCTATTGCTGTAGCTATCTTTTCGAGTAAATTTCATTCTCTAACTTGGCGTTATAAGTTTATGTTTGGTGTTGAGGTGTTTTTTCTACTGCGTACGCTAGCGCACTGAACGGATCCCGCTTTGCCCCATACAATAAAAACTTAGGGAAAACGATTGGGAAAAAGGACGCCTCGTACCACTATCTAAAGTAAAAAACCAATGAAAAAACATAATTTATACGGCACACACCATAGTCCCACGACAGGGTTCGCTGGCAAGTTTCCCAAAGATGCCACTGAGCAAAAGGGGACTGAGCACCCTATTGATGACCAACTACAGCAATCCTGGGAGCTAGTGGAGCTTAAGCAAGCACTAGAAACGAGCCAACAACAAGCGAAGGTTTTACAAGAACAAAATGTGTCGCTTGTGGAAACTAATGCCTCTCTCAATCGAAAACTGATGAGACTTGCAAAAAAATGCGCACTCGCCAGTCACTTTGGGTATCACGACAAGTTAACCGGGTTGCCTAATCGCAGCTTACTGACAGACCGGCTTAAACAGGCGCTAGTGCAGGCCGCACGACAACATAAGCGAGTGGCGCTACTGTTTATCGATTTGGATACATTAAAAAGCGTTAATGATAATTTTGGGCACGCGGCAGGGGATAGAGTTTTACAGCAAGTGGCAGAACGTTTAACTGCCAGTATTCGTTATAGTGACACCGCCTGTCGTTATGGCGGTGACGAATTTGTAATAATGCTGCCGGAAATGGACGAACAAGAATGTGTGGCGACCGTGATTGAGAAAATTCGCGCTTGCCTGGCAGCGTCTTATGAAATGGACGGTAATGCTATTGAAGTTGCCGCGAATATCAGCTGCGTTGTTTATCGTAACGACGGTCAAGATTGTAGTGAGCTGGTCAAGCAAGCCGATATTGCCATGTATCTCGCTAAGGCATACAGCTACAATATTATTTAGGGAACCTCTAAAAATTATCCATTCATGCTTCGACAGGCTTAGCACGAACGGATAAGTTATTGATTTAAATGAACCACCGTTCGCATTTATGCCCTATGGGTACTGAGCTTGTCGAAGTGCAATTTTTAGAGACCCCTTTTAGTCTTTCGAATCAGCCGAACTAAGCAAACAAGTGCGTGTATAAAGTGACAGCGGCTTTTTAGCCTATGACAGGGTAAGGTAAAAATCTTCGGTCACATTGTTCAAAGTACCAAAAAGTACAACGTACAAATTTATTCAGAAGCTGCTATCGCAGACTCACTATTGCCCATCACTAACGCCCGCCACTCCGCTTTTTGCGGCATTAATGGCGGGATAGCCGCGAATTCAGGTTCTGGCGTCGGCCTTGCGACCAACTGATCGAAGTCGCGGGTCACAACCCCCCCTTTGCGGAAAAAAGCGTTGTAGATAGTCCAATTCGCACGATTGCGAGAGCCGTCCCACGGAAAGCGGCGCAGCATCGACGGCAGCGTATAAAATCCGTCATAGGTATCCAAGTATCCGCGATAGAGTTGATCGGCCGAAAGCCCAGCCGGTTTGAAAACGATGTGGGATTGATCGTATTTATTCCAATCGAAAGAGACGATTTGCTTGCGCCGCATCATCTCAAACCAGTTGATGGTGCCCGGATAGGGTGTTAATAGCGAATAGCCGCACATGTCGAATTTGGCGTCTATGTTGAACTTTAAGGTTTCGTCGAACACTGACGGTTCATCACCTTCAAAGCCGAAGATAAACAGGCCTAATGCCATAATGCCATGGCGATGCAGCTTCTCTACCAGTTCGTGGTAAGAATCGGGATTGTTCTGGCACTTATGGACATTGCGTAGAGTTTGCTTAGAGATGGACTCGAAGCCGATGGACAGCATAAAACAACCGCTTTCCGCCGCCAGTTCCAGCAAACGTTCGTCGTGGGCATCGCGACTGTTAACAGCCGCCTGCCATTTCAAGCCACGCCCCTTAAATGCCTTCATCACTTCTATAGCCCGTTTCGGCGTACCGAAAAAGTCAGCGTCGTTAAGCAAAATCATTCGTTCATCCATGTGTTCTATCTCGGCGATTAGATCAGCAACGGGCCGGTAACGAAAGCGCAGGCCATACATGGTAGGTTCGGCGCAAAAGGTGCAACCGTGATGGCAGCCGCGTGACGTCTGAACAAATCCCTTGTTGATGTAGCGGTTGCTCTTCAGCAATCCTTGCCGAGGGATCGGCATTCCGACCATCGAATGCAGGTTTTCGGCCTTATAGATGCCATTCAATTGGCCGTGGTGTAGATCGTCGAGAACCTTGTTCATGACCAGCTCAGCTTCCCCAATTACCACCGCATCAGCATGTTTAAGCGCCTCCTGGGGCAAATAACTGACATGTACGCCGCCCATAATTACAGGTATGCCGCGAGCCCGGAAGGCGTCGGCAATCTCGTAACCTCGGTTCACATAAGATGTCATCGCGGAGATACCTACCATATCGACCTTCAAGTCGAAATCGATGGGTTCGATATTTTCGTCGGTCAGAATAATTTCATAATCATTTTTTGGGATCAGTGCCGCCACGGCGAGTAGCCCTGCAACGGGTGAGTACAGAGCTTTGCCAAAAAACAGCGGCCGGGTAGCAAAGGTATCTGCCCTCGGATTAATCAAATGGATGCGACGGGTTGTAGCCATGGAGATGCCCTCTTGGTATACGGAAATATAGAAACACTAGACACTGTTTCTATGTGTTTACTAAGGCAAAGCCTAATAGCAAGAGTAGCCATTGTCTGTACGCTACAGAACATAAAGTAGATTATATATTCTGTCGATTGTGTGGATGGTGAGTAAGCCACATGAATCGTTGGAGAGCGCCTTGGGTTGCAGTATCGGCTAGATTTTTGCGGATTTGTTGGTAATGGCTAGCTTTTAATATCGACCTATTTATGCGTAGTTCTACGAATATCTGCTCAATACGAATATTGTTATAACGTTCTCCCGTTTGTTTATCCTGTAATTGTTCGTTTAACCCTACTGGAGAGACCGTGTAATGTTAACCAACACACATAAAGATGATTCAAGACGGACTTAAAAGTAGTCCTCGGCAAAACCATCTTATCAACGCCCTGCCGGTAGTCGAATATGAGCGCCTGTTGCCACTCCTGGAACTGGTGCCAATGCCGCTTGGTGAAGTCCTTTACGAGTCTGGGGAAAAGCTGCGTTATGCATATTTCCCCACGACTTGTATCGTATCGCTGCTGTATGTCATGGAAAATGGCGCGTCGGCAGAAATCGCGGTGGTTGGCAATGAGGGGGTTATAGGGGTCGCCTTGTTGATGGGGGGGCGAAACCATGCCTAACCGGGCGGTAGTGCTTAGTGCAGGCTATGCCTATCGGCTCCGGGAATATCCGCTACTGAGGGAATTTGAGCGGATAGAGGGTAATCACGGCGGCGCGCTGCTACATATATTACTGCGTTACATCCACGTCCTGTGTAGTGGTCTAATAAAAACGGACACATTGATAGGTTGGTAAAATTCATCAATCTATTTAAAAGGAACCCGATCATGAGTCAACCCCGTCGCCAATTTGATAGCGTCTTTAAATTACAAGTCGTGCA
>Ga0208629_100058_pt1 | contig 60644 bp, 53 predicted proteins | sample LakWasMet19_HOW5_2_FD_183865 | JGI IMG/M metagenome (GOLD analysis project Ga0208629, IMG submission 183865) | Freshwater sediment methanotrophic microbial communities from Lake Washington under simulated oxygen tension - Sediment Metagenome... | ecosystem: Environmental > Aquatic > Freshwater >... | reverse complement strand
CGAGAAGTTAACAGCCAAGGCACAACCATTATCTTAACCACGCACTATCTGGAAGAAGCAGAAAGCCTGTGCCGAAATATTGCCATTATTAATCACGGGCAGATTGTCGAGAATTCTGACATGCCCAGTTTATTGGCACGATTGCATGTCGAGCATTTTATTCTGGATTTGGCTCAGCCCATCGCCGGTGCACCGGTGATTGCCGGTTACCAAATCGAACGCGTGTCTGACAAAGTGTTGGCGGTTGCCGTTGCCAAAGATCAGGGCCTAAACAGGCTGTTTATAGAATTGACCCAACGCAATATTGAAGTGATTAGCTTAAAAAATCGAACCAACCGACTAGAGCAGCTGTTTATGGATCTGGTTGATGCTAATCCTGCAGAGGCTCAATTATGAATTACGGCATTGCTTACAGAACCATCGCCACCAAAGAAATTTTCAGATTTATTCGCATTTGGCCGCAAACCTTGTTGCCGCCAGCTATCACCACCGCACTGTATTTCCTCATTTTCGGTAAGTTGATTGGTGACCGTATCGGCACCGTCAATGGTGTCAGCTACATGGATTACATTGTGCCCGGCGTGATTTTAATGTCGGTGATCAGTCACTCTTACGCCAACGTCGTGTCTTCATTTTATTCCACCAAATTTCAGCACAACATTGAGGAGTTGCTGGTCGCACCTGTCCCCAATTGGGTTATTTTAAGCGGTTATATTACGGGCGGCGTTGTGCGCGGCTTGATGGTGGGGGCCGTGGTGGGGTTAATCGCGCAAATATTTGCCGATATTATCGTGACCAATCTTCTGGTTACGATAGCAATCGCAGTGCTAACGGCGACGTTGTTTTCTCTGGCAGGATTTATCAATGCCTTGTTAGCAGAAAGTTTTGATGACATTTCTATTATCCCTAACTTTGTACTGACGCCATTAAGCTATTTGGGTGGCGTTTTTTATTCAGTTAACATGCTGCCCGGCATCTGGCAGAGTATTTCCATGGGCAATCCCATGCTGTACATGATTAACGCTTTTCGCTACGGCCTGATAGGCGTGACAGATGTAGATATTCAAATTGCCTTTGCGATGACTGTCGGCTTTATTGTTGTGCTGGCTTTATTTAGCGTGTTTTTGCTGAATAAAGGCATTGGGATTAAGAATTAAGCCAGTTAGCCTAAGTGCTACTTTAGTAGCGGCTGCGTGGATTGCTCTTGCTTCGCGTCTAGCAGTATTTGACCCTTGTTGGTCAATCGGTATTTCTGCAAACGGCTGTTAGGTTTATCGGGAAGGGTGTATTCGATCAAATCTTGATCGATCAGTTCTTTCATTGTGCGCTTAAAGGAGCCTGTCTTGTTACGCAGATTCAGGTAAGATACCAGTTCATTAGCCGAGAGAGGCCCGAGCACCAACGCATTCAGCACTTTGTCCGACTGGGCCCCTGGTAGGGCCTTTGACTGGGCCTCTAATATTGCATCAAGTATCATCTCCAACATGAATTCGATAAAAGGTGAGGAATCGCCTTGCTGCGTACTGTTATTGAGCGCTGTGTAATAATCCTGGTGATGTGCGTGAACCAAGCTTTCCACCGGGATATAGGCAAAAATGGGATGCCATCTACTGAGAATTAAAGTTTGCCACAGTCGCCCCATACGGCCGTTGCCGTCTGTAAAGGGGTGGATGAACTCAAATTCGTAGTGAAATATCGAGCTGGCAATGAGCGGGTGATCATGGGTGATTTTCAACCATTGTAATAAATCTTGCATCAGTAGCGGCACCCGATTGGCGGGCGGGGCCATGTGTATCACCTCTTCGCCAGCCATAACGCCGACGCCTGCGTTGCGGTAATGTCCGGGAGCGTCGAGTAGTCCTGTCATGAGAGTGCTATGCGCGGTCAGTAGATCCTGTTCAGCGGAGGGCTGCCATTGGGAGAAAAGGTCATAAGCTGTGATGGCATTGCGCGCTTCTTGAATTTCTCGCGGCGGGGCGATGACTCGTTTGCCTTCGAGAATGGCGGTGATTTGCTCTTCGCTGAGGGTATTGCCTTCGATTGCCAGCGAGCCTTGAATGGTACGAATTCGATTGATACGGCGCAGGTGCAACACGCTGGCATTGGCTTCCTGTACAGACAGTCGCGCTAATCTCAGCAACCAAATTCAGGATGGTCGAGGTGATGGTATAAGGCGGCTGGTAGGTTTTTTGATTAGTCATTCAAGCTCCTTCCAGCTCACCATTGCCGCTGGCCGCGGTAAAGTTCAGATACTCAGCCGCCAATGAATGGATAATGGATCTCCCATTGTTTTTACTCATACTTTTCACTCTTAAGGGAGGTCTCGTTTGGCATGGCTTTGGGCCTCTTCCACGCTCGCCCGCTCGCGTTCGATCTCGCGGCGCAGTTCTTCCTCGCTGGGCAGAATCAGGCGGTATTTACTGGCAAACAATTGCTCGCTTTCGTGCAGCACCGAGTAGCGCACGACCGATTGATCCTTGCCGCCGCATAACAAGATGCCAACTGTTGGGTTGTCGCCTTCATTGCGGCGCAGATCGTCGTACATGCGCACGTACATATCCATCTGGCCGACATCTTGATGGGTGAGCTGCCCCGTTTTCAGATCGATGAGCACGAAACATTTCAGCAAATAGTTGTAGAACACCAGATCGATATAGAAATCCTGCGTCTCGGTACTGATGCGCTGCTGCCGGGCGACGAAGGCAAAGCCTTTGCCCAACTCCAGTAGAAACTGTTGCAGCTTGTCCATCAGCGCCTGTTCCAGGCTGGATTCGAGCAGGCGGCCAGTATCGGGCAAACCAAGAAACTCCAGCATCACCGGGTCGCGAACGAACTCACGGGGCGTGGCTGGCAAGGCAGCGAGGTTTTTCTGCGCTTCGGCCACTACGTCGGCCTGGTCGGTACTGGCCAACAGCCGTTCATAGTAGAGCGTGCCGATCTGCCGCTCCAACGCGCGAGTGCTCCAGTTCTGGCTGGCCGCTTCGGCCATATACCACTGGCGAGCTTGGGTATTTTCGACGCGCAGCAGCAGACGATAGTGTGTCCAGCTCAATTCGTGGCGCAGTGCGTCACATATTGGAAACGCCTGATAAAACAAGCGCATATAACGCAAGTTAGAAGCATCAAAGCCTTTGCCAAATTCCTGAGTCAGCACTTCGGCCAACTGCGGTAGCAGGCGTTTTCCATAGGCGGCCCGTGCCTCGCCGCCTTGTTCGTGTTTAACGATATGATGGCCAATCTGCCAGTAGGTATTGACCTGAACAGCATCGACCGCCCGCAACACCTGCTGTCGGCCTTGCAGGATCAACTCACGCAGAGTGGTCAGCAAGGGTTGCGGGAGAGATGATTGAGCGGGGGTGTTCATGTTTGGCTCTCCGATGCGGGCGCGTCATTATGTGTAGGGCGAGGTTCACCTGACTGGCCGGTGAAGATCCGGAACTCGGCCATGCTGTTGTCGATCAGCTTTATGGATTGATCTGTCATGGCGCGGCTCCTACCTCGGCAATTTCAGCAAATAGGCCCATTTGCTGACAGGCTTCCAGAAAAGGCTTCTTAAGGAAATTGCACTCCGCATAGGGTCGGCTATCGGTTTGTCGAGACAACGTGACTAGGAAATCCGATGGAGCTCGGCCATCTTCTTGCCATTCGTCCAGGACTTGCGTTAGCCAGTACTTGCCATCGTTTTCCGCGCAGAACTTGGCCTTGTAGCGTTCTTCAATACCGTACACGTCTTTCCATGTATCGATTTTTTCGTCAAGGGCGGCAGGGCCAAATTGCAAGTTGACGTCCGCCGGTGTCAATTTTTCGATATCGGAATGCTGTAAGGTCACTTGCAGTTCGATGGCATAGGGCGTTGCCGTGTAGGGATAAAAGATTGCTCGACGCTGAACTGCCTGCGCCGGATCTTTCGGTGTATAGGCTGGGTCCTTGCTGGTCTTGTAACTGCTGTTGCAATGGTGGCATGCAGGTACCAGATTGTGAAAATTGATCGAATTAAACGGGTACAGCGCCTTGGGCAGGTAATGGTCGTAGGCCTCGCGCTTGCTGTGGTATTCCCCCAGCAGATCATTGATGCCGCAGAACGGGCATTTACCTGCTTTGTTGGTGGTCATAAAGGCTTGATAATGATCGTCGATGTCACCAATTTTGGCTCGTAGTGCAGCAAGGTCTAACAGCGATTGCGAATACAGTCCCTTGAAAAATACAGCCAGTTGCTGATTAATGTCTTTGTGGGTGACGGCAATGTCGGCGTAGCGGGCGAGGGGCAGCGTCGGATTGTTGGCGCACACCTTCTCCAGATCGTTATTGCCTTGGTACCACTGTTGAAACTGGCTGATCTGCTCTGCGGTCAATGCGGAAAACAGGCCGTAGATACGTTCCACATGACCATTAAAGAAATCAGCACCGGCGGCGTCAGAGTAATAGAACGCCTCCATCACTTCGCGCAACTCCGTATTGGCGTCGAACAGGTTCAGGCCGAACGGGCCGCTCGTCGGCGCCGCGCACCACACCTCATGAAAAATATAGTCGATGAACGTCTGCATTTTGTCCATCTGGTGCGGCACGTAGGTGTACGGAAACAACATCAGCCCTGCGCCTCCCCATTGCCCTGCTGATCGCTGTCAAGAATTGCCTTGATCAGCAGAACTTTTTCCACTGAGTCGCCGAGTTGCTGGTGGATTTCCGTGATCAATGCATCCTTGTCTTCGGAGCCCTGTTCAAAACGTGCCCGCAACGCCTCCAGAAGCGCCTGCGCGTGGCCGCCGATGGTTTCGCGCTTGTTAAAGGTATTCATGGTGATCTTGTTGATCGAGGCCCCCAGCGTGTTGTAGTCAGGTTTAGTGATATTAACCACGCCCTTCACTTTGTTAAACACCAATACTTTTTCTGGTTTGCTATCTGAAATTAGAAATGGTGTGTGGGTAGTAATCAACATCTCATGTCTACCTGACTCTAAATCGTCAGGTAGACACTGTTTCAAACGCGTAATGAATTGAGAGCGCCAATCTGGATTAAAGTGCGTATCTGGCTCGTCCAGCAAAAACAACACGTCACTATCCTGGTAGAGCGTACAAATTCCGAGCGTATGCAAAAATTGATTCTCACCATCCGACAGCGCTTTGCTATAGACAGTGGCATTAACCCCCGATTTAAGCAAAACCACATCCTTAAACCGTATGACACGCTGATCGGCTGGCAATATGGGAATGGTTTCATTCACATAAAGGCTTTGCGACTGGTACATCTCCAACTTTTGCTGATTACTGACCGAGTAGAGATTCAGTGTCAGCAATAATTGTAAGGATCGAAACAGTTCTAATGCAGTTCCAAAGTGCAGAGCAAAGGCTTTCTTACACTCATCATCCAACCAGTAATCTAAATAATGAGTATCGCTGTCACTATTGTAAAAATGCGCGGTGGCACATTGGCGCAATTTTTCCTGAATACTCCGCGCGTTTTCTAACAGAGGCCATTGCCCAGTGTTATCAGTGGATATGCCGAGTCCAGACGGATAGAGAATGTCTTTTAAAATAATTCGAAAATACTTAACGCCATCCAGAGCCATTTCTTCTTTGAATGGCGCAAGATGCTTGGCATCGCCCAGAATAAAATTACTCAGCAAAATGGCTTGATTGAAATCCTGATCAAGAAAAACGAGTCGTCCTTCCGGTGTGCCTGTATAGGGTGTTTCCTTACGCAAAGAATCCAGATACTCATCAAAATGAATAAAGCGCATTTTGAAAAACGGCAAGCTAAGAATCTCGTTTTCGCCGGATGAATAAGCGACCACAAAATCTGGCAATACCGCTTTTACTAATAGGCTATCGAGAGGAGTATCCTGATTGAATGCAGTGCCATTCAAAATAAAGAACTGCGGCCCGCTATTAGCCGTCTTAACAATTTTGATGTGCGGTTGCTGAATATTGCCGCTTGCAACAAACTCAGAAAACGATTTGCTTAAATATTCCAGTTCAAACCCGTCAGGGATACCTGCTTCCTCCCGAAAGCCACCGGGCACATTTTCTGAGTCGTATTCGAATAATTCAGGACGGTAATTCAAACTCTTACAATCCAAATGAAAAAATATCGCCGCCAGTGCTTCCAATAAGTTGGACTTACCGCTGCCATTGGGGCCAGCACAGATAAACGGTGCGAACTTTTGCTCCTCCTGCAAATCCCACTGGGAACGAAATCGATATTCAAAACCCGGTTGCAAGCTTCGAAAGCCTTTTGGATCGGTAATCTTCAACCTAAGTAGCTTCATTGAGATGGCTCTGTTTCAACTATCGAAAACAACAGCGTTTGCTTATTTTTGTCGAATATCTGTTTCAGTCGGTTATTTGCCAATAAATCGAAAATAATCGCCTTTATTCTTTCATAACCAGCGAAATCCACTGTGCTCAATTCGCCAAGTTGTTGCAATAAGCTTTCGAATGACAACGGCTCATTCGCACTGGAAATGATGCCAACGACATCTTCGGCTTCAAAATACCGGGCAAATAGTTTGTCAGAATCATCAAAATCGAATTCTGAAACCTCTGAGTAATTGTTCTGCCAAGTTGTAAAATCAGGGATAGTGCTTTGAAAGCGTTTGGCGGTTTCAAGTTGCTCGCTCAACAAAGCAGAGAAATGCTGAGAATGCGATGGTATCTGGAATTGTTCAATCGTTCTTCTCAGAGATTCCAAAGGCTCGTTAGCTTTTTTGACAAACTCGTCATGTAAAGACAGTCGATCAAAATCGATCTTAGGCACATCAAGAGCAAGGTTGCGAGCCAACTCTGCGGTTTTGGTAAATGATTCTAAGCGCTCAAGATTTAACTTTTTCATTGCGGCTTGTGCTTGTTCGCACGCCTTACTTAGTGCCGACATATGACTAAGCTCCTGCAATGGCGAACGGAACGAAGCAAATTGTTCAGCTAATCGACTAACAGAATTCAGTTGGCCCCAGGGCAATTTCGTCAATCGATTGGCTTCTTCTAAAGCCTTAAAATGGCTTGCGGCTGTTTGATTAAACGTATTCAAATTCGCCAGGGTATCTTGAGCCTGTTTAGACAAACTGGATTCAACGCTTAAGCGAAGCATTTTTTTAACGGTCGCATTGTCTTCATTGGCTAACTTTTCCAATGGGATACGCGATAAATCCAGTTCACCTTTAAATGCCTGCTGGCTCAATGCGCCATAAAGGTTTTCCAGATCGGTGAGGCTTTGTTGGTAGCGGGATTTGATGCCTTCGACTTTCTCGACCACGTAGGCGAATTGCGCTTGCAACTCAATGGGTGGTTTTGGAACCTCCATGCCTCGCAAGATTTCAAGATTGATGTTTTTCTGGGCTGCTGCGGGCGCGTTTTTCTCGAGAATCTTTTGAAAAAACCAAAACAGGCCATGAACGTAGAGAACATGAGCCTCATGTTCGAAGGCAGAGAAAGCCACAACACTGTCGGGGAAACATGCATCGAAAGTCAGAATTCCTGTCTGTGCGATGTTCGCTGCAATCGTTATGCAGAGTGTCCCGGATGGCCAGAGTTTGCTTTGGGCAAACCCAATTTCGGAGTACGTGTGTGAAAAGGTGTTTATGTAAGTGCCAGCATTTGAAACTTCACCGGTCTGGATGAGTGGGTACTTGCCGCCCAACAGCTCGGGTGCATTTCTTGGACGATGCTTCGATACTCCCCGGTTCAACGATCCTAGCTTCTCCAGCGGGAGCCTATCCCACCCCTTCTCATTTCGCACCGGGTCGCCAAACATTTCCAAAAACACGCTCTTGAGCAGGTCGTCGAGTTGTTGCAGGTGTTGTTTGCGCTGGGCGATCAGCCTTTCCACTTTGCCGAGCAGATGGGCAATGCGGATTTGGTCGTCGAAGTTTGGAGCACCATCCTTCATAGGGATCGGTATTTCAACCTCTTTGAGAAATTTGAAATGCCTGCTGTAACCGGCTTCTTTAATTTGAATGGAACGTAGGTAATAGTAAATGTAACGGGCGTTCGCCAAGTCAGGATTTACCCAAAGCGCTTTGGCACCATCTGCACCAAGTGCAATGGGATCATCTTCATATTTCAGTACGCGCGTGTGATCGCCAAAAATCAATATTGGAAGCAACTTTCCATTAACAAGGTTAGCGTCGTCGGTGTAACCGGCAATTGGCTCCTTGCCTTGGTCAATGATTTTGTATCTACCTTGAACGTGATAGTCAGAGGCTTTGATTTTCGAGAATTTGGATGTGGCATCAGTAACAACCTCGGAAAAGGAATGCCGCTTCATCCCACCATCCCCTTCAGTTCCAGCAACTCGCGAACGATGCCGCCTTGCACCCCAGCCAAAACCTTTTCGTGCGTTTCGTGGTTAAAAAAATCCTCCCCCAGCTCCGCCCGAATCAACCGATCCAGAATCACGCCCGGCGCGTCGTAGTGCACTTCTTCGAACACATCGGTTTTGTAGCGGGACAGCGAGAGGTCGTAGTTGTTCTTTTCGTCTGCGATCTCGGTGCGTGGCACCATGAAGCACTTGGCCGTGCGGTCGGTGTCGGCTGCCGGGTTGCGGGCGTGGTATTTGACGATGATGTCTTGCAGGTCGCCATTGCCATCCTGCTTGCTGCGCTTGTCATCCAGGCTGTAGCCGTCGGCGGCCATTTCATAAAACCAGACGTGTTCGGTGGCAGGTTGGATCACTTTATCCTTCGGCCCCCAGACTTTGGTGAATAAGAGGATGGCGGTGCTGACCCCGGCATAAGGTTTGAACACGCCGCTGGGCAAGGTAATCACAGCTTTGAGGTCGCAACGCTCGACCAGCAACTGGCGCAGGTTTTTGAAGGCGCCGCCGGAGCCGAACAGCACGCCTTGCGGCACAATCACGCAAGCGGTGCCGCCTTTTTTCAGCAGGCGATAAATGTTTTCGACAAACAGCAGCTCGGTTTTGGTGGTGGCCAGTTGCAGGTTCTCGTTAATGTCGCCCTTGTCGATGCTGCCGGTAAAGGGCGGATTGGCCATCACGATGTCGTATTCGGATTCTTCGATAAAACTCTTGCTGAGTGTGTCCTTGTAGTCGATGTGCGGCTCGTCGATGCCGTGCATCATCAGGTTCATCAACCCCAGGCGCACCATGGTAGCGTCGATGTCGTAGCCCCACAGTGAGTTGGACAGAATGGCTTGGGCGTTTTCGGTGAGCGCGGCGGCGACCGAGGTGCGCACGAAACCGTCTTCATCGGGAGTTAGATCTTTGGTACCGGCTTTGATGGCGAGCTGTGTGACGACATACTGGTAGGCACCGAGCAAGAAGCCGCCAGAGCCGCAGGCCGGATCGGCAATCCTATGGCCCAGTTGCGGTTGTATCAGGTCGGCCATCAGTTTGATGATGTGGCGCGGGGTGCGGAATTGGCCGTTCTTGCCGGCGCTGGCAATTTCTGACAGCAGCATTTCATAGACATCGCCCTGGATGTCTTGAAAAGCCTGGCCTTTCTCCTGCGAGTCTTTTTCCATTACCTCGAAGATTTCGTCGATGGTTTTCACTGCTTCCACCAGCAACGCTGGCTTGGGGATGATGAACACCGCGTTCTTCATGTGGTGGGTGAAGTTGGATTCGGTGCCGTTGAGGTCTTTCAGGAACGGGAAGACCTTGCCCTGCACATGCTGCAGCATCTCTTCGGCTTGCATGCGCTTGAACTCGCTCCAGCGCAGCGTGCGCTTATCGATTTCGTAGAGTTTGCCATCGGCAAGTTTTTTGTCTGTTTCACCTTGGGTGTCATCGTCGCGCAATTTGGCGCGGTATTCCGGCGGTATCCATTTGCCTTCGAATTTGGAGGTGTAATTTTCGCCAGTGAATTCGGCATCAGCCTGTTTTTTCTGGTCTAGCTCATCCAGCCGCTTCATGAACAGCAGATAGGTGATCTGCTCGATGGCGGTGAGCGGATTGCTGATGCCGCCGCTCCAGAATTTGTTCCAGAGCTGATCGATCTTGCTTTTAAGTTCGGGGTTGTTTTGTAGCATTTATGTTTTCCTTTTTTTAACCACGAAAGACACGAAAAGCACGAAAGAAAAACGAATTTTCATTTTGTGTGGTTTGTGGTCTCATAATATGATTCATTCAATTTGGGTTTTGTGTTCGTTATTTATATTTTCCTGTTTTAACCACGAAAGACACGAAAAGCACGAAATTTTAGAATGGATATTTCGTGTATTTAGTGTGTTTCGTGGTTTATAAAATAATTCGCTCAATTTGTACTTTCGGGTGATGTCCGAAGTTGACCAATAGCCCCAAGCGCAGATTGCTGGCTTTTAGATAATTAAAAAGCTGGGCTTTGTGTTCGTTTGCCAGCTCTGAAACGGCTTTTAGTTCGACGATGATTTTGTCGAAGCAGATCAAATCTGGTCTGTAGCGTTGTTCAAGCAGCTGTCCTTTGTAGGCAAGGTTTAGGTCTTTTTGTGAAACAAAGGGGATGCTCCTCAAGCGCAACTCTTTTTCCAGACACTCCTGATAAACAGCCTCCAAAAATCCGCAACCCATCTCCCGATAAACTTCGAAAATCGCCCCCTGAATGGCATAGACCTCTTCTTTAAAAAGAATTTTTTCGTGTGTTTCGTGGTTGATATTCATCATGCCGCCAATCGTTCGGTGAGTTGCAGGATTTCGTTGATCTCAGCGGGGCTGAATACGCCACGTATGCCTTGTGGGTGAATGACGGTAAAGGGCGTGTTGATGAGGTCGCGTTTTTCCACTTTTTCGCGTTCAACAATGAAGTTTTTTAGCAGACCGAGAAACTCCAGTTGGCGGCTGTTAAGCGTGGTGTGTGCGCGGATGAATTGATCGAAAGCGGCACTGACGGTGTCTGGGAAACTTTGCAGGATTTCGATGCCGAGAATGTGGCGGATGAACTGAATGAATCTTGCCTTGCGGTTTTTGTAGACTTGGCGAAGCAGGTCTTCGGTGATGTGCGGGTGTTCTTCATGCAGCAGTTCGGCCAGTTGGTTGGCTTCATCGGTGCTCACGACTTCACTATTTTTGATCTTGAGCAGGATGGGGTTGTGTTCGGTCAGTTCTACGATCAATGCCTCAACCATTTCACGGTAACGGGTGATGCTGACGGCCTCGTGCTGCGGGCCGAATTCGACCCATTCCTTCTTGTGCAGTTCATCGGCCAGATCAAGATGTGTTTGCTGTTGGCCGCTGGTTTGCTCGCGGAATTTCATCAGCGGGCCGAGCTTGGTGCTGAGTTCATCAAAGGCATCTTCGTCGGCCTTGGCCCAGTAGTGCGTGGTTTGTGCGGCACGGATCAAGGCTTCTTCTTGCTTCACAAAGCTGACCGAGAGCGGCAGCTCGCTGATTTGTTCGATGATACCTTCCTTGATGGTTTCGGCTTGTTCCTTGTCTTCGTTCAGCACGGCCAGCGAATATTCGAGCAGATCGCGCTCGAAACGCATGGCCTTGAAGTCGGCTTCGGAGACGGTGCGGAACAGCGGTTTGATTTCGGCGCGTAGGAATTCCAGCTTTGCGTGGTTGAGACTGATCCAGAAGTTTTCTTCTTCGAGGCGGCTCAGTGCGGAGGCTGCTTCTTTAATGACCACGGAATTTTGCGGCAAGGCTTTAATTTGCAGACGCAGCTTTTTTATTTCACGTTCGGCGATGTCGGCATGACCGCTGTCGTTGGCCTTCTCGATCTTGTCCAGGCGCAGTCCCACCAGCCGTACCGGTAGCGGCAATTGGGGCTTGAGATCTTTGCCCTTGGGATTGAGCTTGAAGTATTCGAAGTTATCCCAGCAATCGAGAATCAGGAACACGTCTTTGTCGATACACCAAGGCTTGGGTTTGCTGGTTTCCAGCAAGCGCGTGCCGCGCCCAACCATCTGCCAGAACTTGGTGTAGGAATAGACCGGTTTGGCAAACACAAGGTTGACGATTTCGCGTACGTCGATGCCGGTGTCGAGCATGTCCACGCTGATGGCAATTCGCGGCATGTCGTTGTTGGTGAACTGGTCGAGCAGCCCGCCTTTGCCATAGACGCGCGGGTCGTCCGACACCAGCACTTTGGCCAGTTCTCCGTGGTATTGCGGGTAGAGTTTGTCGAAGATTTCTTCCATGCGCCGAGCGTGCGCTTTGGTGGCGCAGAAAAAGATGGTCTTGCCCGGCAACACGCCGTTAGCGTCCTTGATGGATTCCTCCATGAACTCCCGGACGATCAAGGTGTTGGTGCCTTTGTTGATCACCTGCTTTTCCAATTGCGAGCCTTCGAAGTTGATTTCTTCAACCTCTTTGCCCTGCAGAATCAGCTTTTTCTGGTCGTCCAATGAAATGGTGCGCTTGCTGATGCCTTCCATCTGAAACTTGGTCTGAATTTTCATGACCTGGAAGTTGCAGAGGTAAGGCGGCACGTTGTTGACGGCCTCCTCGAAGGTGTAGGCAAAGGTCGGCAGGCCGTTTTCACAATGGAAAAGCCGGAAGGTGTTGTGATCGATGATGTCGGTGGGCGTTGCTGTCAAACCCAGGGTGATGGTTTTGAAATAGTCGAGCACTTCGCTGTAGGTGTTGTAGATGGAGCGATGGCTTTCATCGACCACGATGAAATCGAAGAAGTGCGGCGACAGGTGCTGGGCCTCGTCCCGGATGATATTGAGCATCGTCGGATAGGTGGCGATATACACGCGGCGGTCTTTGGCAATGAGCTTTTCACCGACATTGGGCCAGCGTGGTTCATTGGGCATGTGCTCTTTGAACGCCGACAGGGCTTGCTCACGTAACGCGATCCGGTCGACCAGAAATAGTACCTTTTCGGCATGACCGGCGCGCATCAGTGCATCGACCATGGCAATACAGGTACGGGTCTTGCCTGTGCCGGTGGCCATCACCAGCAGGAAGTCGCGTTTCTTCTGCTCGATGCCTTCCAGCACAGCACGGATGGCGCGGATTTGGTAATCGCGTCCCGCAATCGAGGTGTTGATGAACTCCTGAGTCAGCGGCTTACGGCTACGTCGGATGTAGGCGAAGCGTTCCAGATCATCACGCGTGGGATAGCCGACAACTTTGCGCGGCGCAGCATTCTCAAGATCCCAGAAGTAAGTTTCGAGGCCATTGGTGTAGAAGCAGAACGGTAACTCGCAGCCTAACTGCTTCTGGATGTTGTAGCAGTACTGCTTGGCTTGTTCTCGGCCAATGGGAGCGTCTTTGCTGGTTTTCTTGGCTTCAATTACAGCAAGTGGCTTGCCGTCTTTACCCAGCAAAACGTAGTCGGCGAATTGACGTCCTTCGTATGGGGTGCGGGGCTCGGAAATACCTTCGGGCAATTGGGTGATGATGTCGAGCTCTTCGACTACTTGCGTAGGGTCTTTAACATTCCAGCCCGAATTGCCAAGTAGTTTATCGATTAGTTCTGCACGGGTTTGGGCTTCAGATTTCGTCATGCTGCAACTTTCCTTGTTTAGTCATCTTGGCGCAATAATTATCAAATGAAACTTGTGCCAGTTTCGACGGTGCTGTTTTGCCATTCTCCCATCGATTTACCGTGGCAAAGCTTACGCCGAGTGCGTGAGCTAGTTCCGCCTGTGAGACTCCAAGTTGTCGTCTGACTTCTTTGACCTGAGCTGGAAAATTTTCGGGTTGTGGTGGCATTTGATCAAGCTCAGTTGTTGGCGGGGTTAATGCTCAATTGCTTTTGTACGATAGGAGTTCGTGGGTGAAAATATAACAACTGTTATGACTTCTGCAATGATAAATTCAAAACAACCAGGAAGTTACAGGGAGTTTTGATGGCTAAAGGTAAAAACTTCGCTTAATGCTGATCAAATAAACGTTGATAAGCATTGGCCGACGATCCCGGCTCATGATCAAAAAGCCCTCCGATGACCGCTAATAAATCAGCGCCTGCCGCAAGTAAAGATTGGCCGTTTCCCGGCAAGATGCCGCCGATTGCAACGATAGGTACATTTAGTTTGGCTTTGGCCTGATGCAGGGTTTGCAGTTGGGCAGGGGCGGCTAATGGTTTGGATGTGGAGGGAAAAAACCGGCCAAAGGCTACGTAATTTGCCCCCTCAGTTTCTGCAGTAATGGCCAGTTCGAGGGAGTTGTAGCAGGAGACGCCAATGATGGCATTCTGGCCTAATTGTTTTCTTGCTTGAGCAATGCTGCCATCGGTTTGTCCTAAATGAACACCATCTGCGCCAATGCTTGCGGCCAATTCGATGTTGTCATTGATAATCAATGGGACTGCGTGTTGGCGGCAGAGTTCAAGTAACTTTGCCGCTGTGACAACTGCATCGATTGGGTTTTTATCTCGATATTGCACAATAACTGCGCCGCCACGAATTGCTGCAGCTACTTCATTAAGTAAGGCGCCAGTGGTTTTGTTGTCTGGTTGGGTGATGGCATAAAGTCCGCGAGTTGGCAGTGTGATCATTCTTCTTCAACCCAGAACAAACGTTGCGGAATCATTTGGCCTTTGCCGGGACGATAGGCGTGGCTTAGGCTGTTCCAGGTGTATTCCTGAGCTTCCATCACCGCTTGGACCGGATCGAGTCCGTGCGCCAGTAGCGCGGCAATAGCTGATGCCAGTGTGCAACCGGAGCCGTGGTAGCTATCCGGCAGTCGATCCCAATGGTAAGTTTCCCAAAGTCGCTGGTCATGGAATAGTTGATTGGCAACTGTTGGCGTAGTTTCATGGCCGCCGGTTATAAGGACGTATTTGCAACCGGCTTCCAACAGTGTCAAACCGCAATCATTAAGCGCAGTTAAGCCCGTAATTCTGCGAGCTTCTTGGCTGTTAGGGGTAATTACTGTTGTTAATGGCAATAATAAATCTTTAATGCTGGCAATTAACTGATCGTTCGATAATTCGGCGCCGCCACCGGCTGCTAGTACGGGATCGAGTACGACCGGAATATGCGGATGTTGTTTGATGATTGTATGAATAGCGGCAACGGTTTCATGATGTCCACAAAGTCCAATTTTAAAAGCGCTGACGGGTAAATCATCAAGTAATGTGTTGGCTTGGCTGACAATATCTTCCGGTCGTTGCGGAATTAATTTTGTGACATTACGAGTGTCTTGCTCGGTCAGTGCAGTAATAACGCTGGCTGCATGACATTGGTGACTGATCAAGGTTTCGATGTCAGCCTGAATACCAGCTCCGCCGCTGGGGTCGTGGCCGGAAAAACTGAGGACAACTGGACGGGTAGGGGGCATGAGAACTCCTTAAAAGCTGTCTGGGATGTAGCTGGTTTGATAGGTATTGATGCGATTCTTGGCAGGTAGAGTTAGCCATCATTGCTTAAGCTTTATAGAAAAGCTTTCTGAGAGAACTACTAAAGTTTTACGACGCGCCGAAGACGCTATTTTGAGATGAAGATGAAGCTACCAGGCAGTTTAACTGCCCGGTAGCCAATACAGCTTACTTCTGTTTGTTACGTTCGCTAACTTCTTTGATAACTTCGTCAGCCACGTTTTTCGGGCACGGTAAATAGTGCGAGAACTCCATGGAGAACTGTCCACGACCTGAAGTCATGGTACGTAAGTCACCGATGTAACCAAACATTTCGCTCAATGGTACATCTGATTTAATACGCACACCGCTTGCGCCCGCATCCTGAGATTTGATCATGCCGCGACGACGGTTAAGATCGCCGATAACATCACCTACGTGATCAGATGGAGTAAACGTATCAACCTTCATGATTGGCTCCAATAATTGCGGGCCAGCTTTAGGGATAGATTGACGGAACGCAGCTTTTGCGGCAATTTCGAAAGCAATCGCTGAGGAGTCAACGGCGTGGAATGCACCGTCAGTCAGGATAACTTTGAAGTCCAAGATTGGGAAGCCAGCCAATACGCCTTTATCCAACATGCTCTTAAAGCCTTTTTCAACCGCAGGCCAGAATTCGCGTGGAACGTTACCGCCGGTAACTGCAGATTGGAATACAAAGCCGGTGCCGGGTTCGCCTGGCTCGATCTTGTAGTTGATCTTGCCGTATTGACCAGAACCACCTGATTGTTTCTTGTGGGTGTATTCGTCTTCAACCGGCTTGGTGATTGTTTCGCGATAGGCCACTTGTGGCTTACCAACAATAACTTCAACGCCGTGAGTACGTCTTAAGATGTCGACTTTAATATCAAGATGCAACTCGCCCATACCTTTCAGGATGGTTTCGCCGCTGTCTTCATCAGTTTCAACGTGGAATGATGGATCTTCCTGAATCATTTTGCCTAAAGCGATACCCATTTTTTCTGAGGCAGCTTTGTCTTTAGGGCTAATTGCTAATGAAATAACAGGATCCGGGAACACCATCGGCTCTAAAGTCGCTGGAAATTTTGGATCGCACAGGGTATGTCCTGTTTGAATGTTTTTCATACCTAATACAGCAACAATATCACCGGCTTGCGCTGATTCTAATTCGTTACGGGTATCAGCATGCATTTCAACGATACGACCGATACGCTCGGTTTTACCGGTGAATGTGTTAAGTACGGCAGTACCTTTTTCCAATTTACCTGAGTAAATACGCAAGAAAGTTAATGCACCAAAACGGTCATCCATAATTTTGAATGCTAATGCGCGCAATGGTTTTTCAGCATCAACAGTCGCAAACAAGCCAGTTGCATTACCTTCTAAATCAACTTCAGGCTGTGGATTGACTTCAGTTGGGCTAGGCAAATAATCGATTACGCCATCAAGAACTAACTGTACGCCTTTGTTTTTAAACGAAGAGCCGCAGAAAGTCGGGAAGAAATCAAGATGAATTGTACCTTTACGAATACAACGTTTAATGGTCTCGATGTCAGGTGTTTCGCCTTCGAGATAGGCTTCCATAACGTCATCATATTGATCAGCCACTTGGTCGATCAATTTTTCGCGCCATTCTTTTGCCTGTTCCACCATGTCGGCTGGAATGTCTTGAATAACGTAATTCATTGGATCGCCTGAGTTATCCCAGATCCAAGCTTTTTCGGTTAATAAATCAACCACGCCTGAGAATTCGTCTTCTGTACCAATTGGTAAAGTCATAACGACAGGCACTGCACCTAATACTTCTTCAACTTGTTTAACAACGCGGTAGAAGTCGGCACCGATGCGGTCTAATTTATTGACATAAATAACACGCGCTACTTTAGAGTCATTTGCATAACGCCAGTTAGTTTCTGATTGAGGCTCTACACCGCCTGAACCACAGAAAACGCCGATACCGCCGTCTAATACTTTTAATGAACGATACACTTCGATTGTAAAATCAACGTGTCCCGGGGTGTCGATAATGTTAAAACGGTAATCTTTCCAGAAACAAGTTGTCGCCGCAGACTGAATGGTAATCCCGCGTTCACGCTCTTGATCCATAAAGTCGGTGGTGGTTTCGCCATCGTGTACTTCACCAATTTTATGAATTTTACCGGTGAGTTTTAAGATACGTTCAGTTGTTGTGGTTTTACCCGCGTCAACGTGCGCGAAAATACCGATGTTTCTATAATGAGCTAAATCTGTCATGTGTTTACTCTAAAAGTTGGGCATAAAAAACTTGTTGGTGACCACCCTTTTGTATCAACTCAGAGAGTATCCACTCAGGAGGGTTCGGACCGGGGCTGATGCGCTAAATACCTAAAGTCTCAGTGAGTTAACCCAAGTCCATGATGACTGGGAAACCATCGGTTTGGATGAAACGCGTCGGGAGTTTAGTAGATAGCTCAAAGCCAAGTGAGGAGGTGTTATTTTAAAGTCACCATCACCGCTCACTATTCCAGCTTCGAAAGGCCGCCATTTTAACCTAAAAACTTTGTAAAGATAAAAGAAAACCATTTGCTTGCCATAGGTGAGTGTTGGGGATGTTAAATATTCGCAACACTTTTGCCATAAAGGCGCCAGAGTTTAGGGAATTATTTGTAATCAGCCGGGCATGCTAAAATGAAAACCATCTTGGCTGTTTTGGCGATGTGTTGTCGGCCCTGATTTTATGAATTGGGTAGGATCCCATTAATCTTAGGTGCAGCGTGAATCCCAAAAACAAAATTTTATTTGCCGGTGACCCACACGGCAACTTCCAACCATTGATCGAGGCGGTGCGACAATTCCGGCCGGAAGCGGTTGTATTATTGGGTGATTACGACTTGGCGTTACCATTGGATGTGTGTTTGCAGGAAATAATGGATTTAACCGACATTTGGTGGATCGCGGGTAATCATGATTTTGAGACGCCGACTAAGCACAATAATCTTTTCTCATCAGGTCTAGCCGATAAGGGCTTGCATTTAAGAGTGGTTGAAATAGCCGGATTAAGGATTGCCGGATTAGGTGGTATTTTTCTTGGCCGGGTTTGGTATCCGCCGCAACCTCCTAAATGGCAGGATAAGCAGCATTTTTTGACTAATCAATTTCCCGGCAAGCTTGATATTGATTTATCACTCAAATATAAATCAGCCATTTGGTACGATGAATTTGAAGCATTAAAGTCGTTAAAAGCCGATATTTTAGTGACGCATGAAGCGCCGTCTTCGCATCGGCATGGCTTTAGAGTTATTGGTGAGTTGGCTGCGGCGATGGGTGCCAAGCATATCTTTCATGGCCATTTGCACGAAAATTATTCCCGAGTGATTAAAAATAACGTGCGGGTATTTGGTGTCGCGGATAAGGCGGTGGCTAACTTACAGGGCCGTACCTTAAGTCAAGAAATCGATGGTCTCTGCAAAATACTATAAATTTCAGTCAAGAAAATCCTGAATCCGCCGCCTTCGGTTGCAATCTACGCTCATGTCCCCTCAATATGAATACCCCCAAAGCTCAACAACGGCTTCAGGCTTATGCAGCACGCAATGCCCAAGCTGATAAAGACGTGGTCAGTCACATAATCTGCGAAAAAATTTTGTTGCTACCTGCTTATCAACAAGCCAAGACCGTGCTCTGGTATTTGCATTGCAGATCAGAAGTAAGAACCCAAGCGACGCTATTAACGCAACTGACAACAGATAAACGCATCGTCATTCCATACTGTACGGAAGATTCGCAAGGATTTAACTCCTTAGGATGTTGGCATTTAGAAGATTTTGCTGAGTTAGTGGCGGGCACCTGGGGAATTTTGGAACCACCCAAACATCGCTGGCAGGAGCCCGACAAAGTCATCGCGCCAGAACAGTTGGACGTGCTGTTAGTGCCTGGTGTGGCATTCGATCGACATGGCGGACGACTAGGTAACGGAGCAGGTTATTACGATCGATTGTTACCTCATCTGAGATCCGATGCATTGATCGTCGGCGTTTGTTATGAATCCCAATTAATTGATGAGTGCTTTATGGAAGCACATGATGTTTACATGGATTTTGTGATCACCGAACAGGATTGTTACCCAGGATTCGGACGCAGGAGTTTTTGCTGATGGATTTTCAGGCTGTCAAAACTGCCCTCATTTCGTCACCTGCTTTTATTATTGATGAAGCCGCTATTGTCGAATGCTTACAGGTGTTAAGTCAGCTTAGGGCGCAATCCGGCTGCAAAATTTTATATTCGGTTAAAGCGCTGCCGTTGTCTTATGTGCTGGAAACCGTTAAGCCTTATGTCGACGGTTTTTCGGTCAGTTCACTTTTTGAAGCACGCTTGGCCAACGAAATATTGGCGGGGGTAGGTAGCCTACATCTGACCACGCCCGGTATTAGAGCCGATGAAATTGATGAACTCGGCAACCTTTGTAGCCACATCAGTTTTAACTCGTTAAGCCAGCATCAACGCTATGTTGATCAGATACAAGCACAGACTTCAATCGGTTTGCGCGTTAATCCCAAGCTGTCTTTTCTTGATGACGATCGTTTTAATCCCTGCGGGCAGTATTCCAAATTGGGTGCGGACATAGAAACGGTTAAACCTTATCTGGTGCAAGCTCAGGGCATACATGTACATAACGTTTTCTCTGCCACTGATGTGTTTTCGTTAATTAAAACGTTGGATAAAGTTGAGCACGAACTGGGTGACAGTCTGGCCGATTTACGTTGGATCAACCTGGGGGGCGGTTACTTATTTAATCAAATTGCCGATCTTGGCCCGTTGATCGAACGAATCGTCCGGCTAAAAAACGACTTTGCTGTCGATGTGTATATCGAACCCGGCAAAGCGCTGGTCGGCCACGCCGGGCATCTGGTCAGCACAGTAATCGACAGTTTTGTCAGCGATGGCAAGACGGTTGCCATTCTGGATACCTCCATTAACCATAACCCGGAAGTGTTTGAGTACCAGCGCCAGCCGGAATGTCACGAGCATGATAGTAATGGTCAACACGCGGTAATTCTGGCGGGATGCACTTGTCTGGCGGGCGATGTCTTTGGCGAATACCGCTTTGCCGAACCGTTAAATATTGGCGATAAAATCGTTTTTAAAAACGTCGGTGCTTACAGTTTAATTAAGGCTAATCGTTTTAATGGTTACAATTTGCCGGATATTGTTGTCGCCCGAAACAACCAGCTGCAGCCCATTAAGCACTACAGCTACCAGGATTATCGCCAGCAATGGCTGGCAGATTAATTAACATTAACAGCACAGGAATCCAAACATGAAAGCAGTATTAATGACCGCAATCGGCGGCCCGGAAGTATTAAAACTACAGGACGTTGCCGAGCCGGAAATCACCCAGCCGACGCAGATTAAAGTCCAACTGAAAGCGGCTGGCGTTAATCCGGTCGATACCAAAGTCAGGAGCCATGGTCTATTCGACGATCACGGTTTGCCTGCAATTTTAGGCTGCGATGGTGCCGGTGTAATTACCGAAATCGGTAGTGGCGTGTTTAATTTTAAACCCGGCGATCACGTTTGGTTTTGCAACGGCGGACTGGGGAATGCCCCCGGTAATTATGCTGAACACACGGTATTGGACCAGCGCTGGGCGAGCTTAAAACCGGCAACCCTATCGTTTGCTGAAGCCGCCGCTGCGCCGTTGGTATTGATTACAGCCTGGGGCGCGTTGTTCGACCGCGGCGGTCTTCAATCCGGCCAAACCGTGTTAATTCACGCCGGGGCCGGCGGTGTCGGCCATGTTGCAATTCAATTGGCCAAAATCCGCGGCGCCCGAGTTATTACCACGATCAATTCTGAGCAAAAAGCCCAGTTTGTTAAAGCCTTAGGCGCTGATGAAGCAGTCGATTATCAGCCTAACGGTTTTGCCGATGCGGTCAACGCACTGACCGGCGGTAACGGCGCCGATCTGGTCTTCGATACCGTGGGACCGGCCGTGTTTAAAGAAAGCATTGCCGTCACTGCACATTTTGGCCGCTTGATAACGTTACTCGATCCCGGCGAATTGAATCTGGCCGAAGCCAGAATGCGCAATTTATTAATCGGTTTTGAGTTAATGCTGACACCAATGTTGAGAAATCTTGATGCCGCCAGAGATAAGCATGTCGAAATTCTTAACCAATGCAGGCAATGGATTGATGAAGGGCGTTTGCAAATTCACGTCAGCCAACAGCTGCCGCTGGAGCAAGCAGCGACCGCACACCAGCTGATAGAAGCAGGGCACACGACCGGCAAAATAGTGTTGTCGATAGCCGATTAAGAAGCCGCTAAATCCAACAGGCTGATTACTTTTAATCTGATCGCCAGCCGCATCAGCTCGATGTCGCTGGCGACACCGAGTTTACGCTTGATCAGGTAATGGCAATTGCCGACGGTTTTCGGGCTGATGTTGAGAGTTTGGCCGATGTCTTCCGTTGATTTTGCCTCGACCAGCAAGCGCAAAATCTCGAATTCCCGCACCGTCAATGTCTCCAATGCGAGCCGTTCGCTGCCGAGTTTTTCCAAGGCCAACGCTTGGGCGATGTCGGTGCTCAGGAAGTGATGCCCGGTATAAACCTCGCGAATCGCACGCAGCAATATCTCCGGCGGACTGCTCTTGGTGACATAACCCAACGCACCGGCGCGAGTGGCTTGCAGCGCAAATCCAGGGTTTTGGTGCATGCTGAATACCAGGATTTTCGCGTCCGCACTGCGCTGTTTGATGCGGGCAATCACTTCCAGACCACTGATTCCAGGCAGGGAAAGATCGGTAATCACCAAATTGGGACTACATTCCTTAAAACGCAGATAAGCTTCGGCGCCATCCGCGGCTTCCGCGACCACTTGCATGTCGGGTTGTTTCGCCAGCAGCGCACGGTAGCCTTCGCGGACAATGGCGTGATCATCAACCAGCAAAATACGGATAGTTGCCGTATTAATCATGCTTGTGTCTCAGTAATAGAACGAATCGGCAGTTCGACTTCGATAATAAAGCCGTGGGGTTGCGCAATCGTCAATGTCAGTCGCCCATGCAACTCGATAACGCGTTCACGAATACCGAGCAAGCCGATGCCGGACGCTCCAACCGATGGCACCTCGTTGGCGATGCCGTTGTCTTTAACGGTTAAGGCGATCGCATCTTCAGTAATTGCCAGTGTCACGTTTGCGTTCGCCGCCGCCGAATGTTTAGCGATATTGGTCAGGCATTCCTGCACAATCCTGAACAGAGTGACTGCCAACGGCTCCGGCAGCGCGGTGCAATCGCCGATGATGCTCAGTTGGTAACGCGTTTTGCCGCCGCTGCGCACATTCCAGCCCTCAACCAGACTATTGAGACAGGCAGTTAACCCTAACTCGTCCAGCTCGGCGGGCCGTAAACGTCCCAGTAAGTCGCGCACACTGTCCATCATATGCTGGGAAATTCGGCTGATATGATCAGCTTCCTCAACCAAGGCCGGGCACTGTTGTTCTGCCGTGTGTGCGATTGATGCAGCGACGGCATTGATGGCGGCTAGACATTGTCCAAGTTCGTCATGCAGTTCGCGGGCCAAATACCGGCGTTCTTCCTCCTGAAGATTAATCAACTTAACGGCCAGTTTTTGGCGGCCTTCAAGAAGCTGCTGCTGACTATCCGCCAGTTTATTGACCTCTTCGGCGATACGCTGCCATTCAAACAAGTTAAAGCGCGGCAAACGGTAATCTAAATTGCCTTTTTCCATCCGCGCCAAGCCATTGACGATAATACGCGCCGGTCGCAACGCGCGGCTGATGCTTAGATAAACCAGCGTGCAAACCGCCAAAATAGTTATTGCAGATAACCCCAGCAAGCTACGGATATTGCCCCAAACCCTAGCAATTTCCATGTCAGCGCTGGGCGTGACCGTTACTGAACCGGCCATCCCGCCGTCGAATTTAACCGGTTGCGATATACCCAATCCGGGGCTGAACAGCAGGCGGTAAAGAAACTCGAAACCGCCCGGCCAGCTTGGACTGGATAATTTTTCGCCGTTACAAATATTGCGTGTAAGGCTGCCATCTGCCGGTACGAAACTAACGCAAACACCGGCTGAATTGCCGGATTGTTTCCACAACTCAAAATCCGGAAACGGATTGGCTTGACCTAATCCCGATTGAATACGTAACAGTTGTAATTCCAGTTGCTTGCTCAATGACTCGACGACTATTTGCGTCTCTTCTCTGGCTTGCCGGTCATTGCTGTAAAGCACATAGACGGCGGTTGTCACCAGACACATCAATGCAACAAAAGCAATGCGGGAAAGTAAATAGAACTCTAGTTTCATGGTAAGCCTGTGAAAGCGATGCGGATGCCGGATCATCCGGCGATGCCAGTATTTTAAGAGACGCTACACCGACTGAAAACCCCGCTAGGTAAAACGCAGGCAAATTGCCCGTGTTTTGCGGGCAAATATCGGCTTACTGCACCCCTTTCATTCCGTAAGCTGTGCCTCGACTCGGACGAGCTCATCGTCCGGGGGAAACTCTACATGACAAGGAAAAACCAATGGCTAATTATCTTTTTGACGACGCTAACATCAACTGGCAAACCCTCGAAGGCTTTGAACATTTACATTATTCAATTCTCGATATTGATGAGCAGAGTAAGATCGTTGATGTGCTTTTTAAGTTTGCAGCACAACAGCAGATTGTTTTGCACCGGCATAAGGCGCTGAACAAAACGTTTGTAATTCAAGGCGAGCATCGCCTTTATGAAGCTGACGGCAGGCTCAAGGAAGTCAGGGCAGTGGGCAGTTACACTTCCAGCCAGCCCAGTGATGAGCCACATCGAGAAGGAGGTGGTGACCTGGATGTCATCGTTTTTTTCAGCATTCGCGGCGGCGAGGGCGCGTTTTATGAAATTCTTGATGATGATTTGAACGTCATTGTTACACTCGGTATGCAGGACTTTATCGGGTTGTACAAAGCTCAAGCGCAATAGCTGAGGAAACCATCATGAACCGACTCACAGCAACGTTAATCATCATAATTATTACGCTATTTTCAAGCAGCGCCGTCAATGCCGTCCAACGCATCGCCGTTTTAAATTTTGAATTAAACGATATTACGTCTCTGCCCAACACGCCGCAGGAACAACTGCGCACGGCATCTATCGGGCCATTGCTGGAGCAGGCGTTAAGTCAGGATGGGAATTGCGAAATTATTCAGATCAATGCCGCTGATCAAATAGCCGCTAATTCGAGCTTTGGGTATCTATTTCGCTTTAATGATCTGGCAGCCAAACTTGGTGCACAGGTTGGTGCTGATTGGATTGTCGTTGGCCAGCATAGCAAGCCCAGTTTTTTGTTTTCGTATTTGATGGCGCATCTGATTAACGTAAAAACTCAAACTCTTGCTGCAAACTTTGCTATTGAACTTAAAGGAAATCATGAAAAGGTAACAAAGCGAGGTGTTAGAGCGCTTGCCGCTAAAATCGATGCGTCGATTAATAGGTAATTTGTACAGTCATCAATCTTGTAGCGTTAATTGGGATAGAAAATGTTAAAAATTTCATCGAATTGATCGTCAACCAGATTGATGATTCGGCTCACATCATCGGCTGAAATATTTTCCAGCAGGCCGTCTTGAATATCTAATTTACCTAATTGATTAGCAGCCCTGACAATTGTTGCCGCTTCGGCAAAAGTACCGGAATAGCTTGGGTGGTTATGTGCGCCGATAGTGGCTGCAATAATTTCCGGTAAGTTCCATAATCTTGCCAATTCCGCACCTAGTTGATAATGATCAAAGCCGATAACGTTAGTTTCAGCGACAATTTGATCAATACCTGTCGCTTCAACCAATAAGCCGACTTCACGTGCCAATACTGGAATTCGGCGATAAAAAACCAGCTGGCCAATGTCGTGCAACAAGCCGCAAATAAACGTAGTATCAAGATTCAGTCGATTTTTTTGGTGGCGACACAGTTCTTTGCTTAACAAGGCACACCTTAAACTCTGAGCCCAAAAATCATGCATTGAAACCAGGCCGCCAGGCATGGATGAAAATTTATCAATAATCACCGTTGCTAAAGCCAAGTTTTGTAACTCTTTAAAACCGATAAGGCTGATCGCCTGATTGATAGTGGTTACTTGGCCAGATAAACCAAAAAATGCACTATTGACCATTTTTAACAAGCGCATCGTTAGAGCTGGGTCTTTTTCAATAATGGCCCCGGCGTCTGCTAGTGATTTTGTTGCGTCGTCAATAACCTTTTGTAATTCAAAGTAAATATTGGGCGGTGACGTTAATTGCGTGTCGCCTGACAATAAATCTTTAATGGTTAGCCGATCAGATAATGTTTTGAGCATAGTAAATTGAACAATGTTGTATATACTCTGTGACAAGGTTCACAAAAAACACCTGTTGTGCTTGCGTCGCAGGTAATAAAAAAAGCTTTAAATAAATATAGATGAAATTCTCGATGGTAGACATTTTTTGATTATTTGTCTGCCTATCTAACTGAAATATGGATTTCCGACTAATTTAGTACAAAGTTAGTTTGGATACTGTTTTTTTCTGGTATTTAGCATGTTGAGCGAGTCACTGAAACGCAAAATTATTATCATCGCTGAAACTGATGAGCGCGTAATTGCACAGATTTCCCAGCAGTTGCTTGAGTTGGGTTTTACACATTGCCGATTAGCTAAGAACGGTCAGGAAATTTATCGAATCGTTCGGGATTATTACGATAACTCGGATGCATTGGGTTTGGTGATTGTGAGTGAGGATTTGCCCGATTGTTCAATAAACGAGTTGAGACAGGTTTTTTCCGGCAGCCAGCAAGAAGTATTTGTTCCGTTGTTACTGTTAAAAAATGACTCAGCTAACAGCGATGTTGCCAAGATACCAAGCGCTAATCATTTTTCATTACCTAAAAAAAGCTATACCGCCATTGAGTTGGGTTTGACGGTTAACTTTTTGTTGCTGCTTAAAAATGAACAGCAGTTACGCTGCAAGCAACAGGAGCGATTGCTCACTCAACTGGCCGAACGCAAAGTGCTTGATGCTAAGTTAAAGTATCTAGTTGCTCATGATGAACTAACCGGTCTATTAAATAGAAACAGCCTGGAACAGCATATTCGCTTGACGTTAAATAGAAACAGCGGCAAAACCTTTAAACAAGAAAGTGTGCTGTTATTTATTGATATTGATCGATTTAGTTTAATCAATGAATTAGAAGGGTTCGAAGTAGGGGACCGTTTTCTGGTGCAGGTGATTTGCCTGATTAGAGAAACGCTAAATAGTACCGGGCTACTTGCCAGAATCGGCTCAGATGAATTTTGTCTTTATCTGGAAAATGCCGACATGGCGACGGCGTTGGCGTGGGCAGAAAAAATTCGCAGTGCGTTAGATAGTTTTCGCTTCATGATGGGTAAGGTGGCTTACAGCATTACCGTTTCTATCGGCATTAGCTCATTAAAATCGGCAAAATTTATTTTGCATCCCGGCGAGTTGATCTCGCAAGCGCATCAAGCGTGCTGTATGGCTAAATCAAATGGCCGCAACATGATTTGGGAATACAGCAGCCAAGATACCGTTGTCAAAGAAAGGCATCGCGATTTTTTCTGGGTGCCAATTATCCGGGACGCTTTGCATGATCAGCATCTATTTCTAGTGTTTCAACCGATTGTTAATCTGATGAGCGGGGATGTATCTCATTACGAGGCTTTATTAAGATTAAGGACCGAAGACGGCACGATAATAACGCCGACAGAGTTTATCCCCGCTGCTGAAAGAATGGGCTTAATTCACGGTATCGATTTATGGGTAATTGAACATGCGATCGATTATCTAGCGGCGTTGCCAGATCATCTTGCCAACATCTCTCTGACCATTAATCTCTCAAGTGTTGCGTTTCAAGATAAATCTTTGTTACCGACTATTAAGCAAAAACTTGAAATGACCTGGGTGAGCGCCGAACGCATTACGTTTGAGATTACCGAAACTGCAGCGGTAGATAATTTTCAACAAACCAGCCTGATGATCAACCAGATTCGGGCGTTAGGCTGTCGTTTTGCGCTGGACGATTTTGGTTCCGGCTTTAGCTCGTTCAACTACCTTAAAAAATTTCCTGTCGATTACGTAAAAATTGACGGGCAATTTATTCAGAATCTGGCCAACGATGAAACCGATCGGGTGCTGGTGCGTTCAATGCACCAGATAGCCAAAAAAATGGGTAAAAAAACTATCGCCGAGTTTGTTGAATGCCCAAAGACCATAGAAATTCTTAGAGAAATCGGTATCAATTACGGCCAGGGCTATATTTTTGGTAGGCCGAGCGAACAACTATTGGCTATTAGTTCATTGCCATTAACCAATTTATTACCCAAGCAGGACAAGCTAAGGTTCTCTTGATTCTGTCTGGTTCATACTAAATTCATCCAAATCCGGATAAGTTGACGGTTAACCGGAACCTAAAGCTGTTTTCTGTATAATAACCGTTGGTTCGGAAAAATCGATTTATCAGCTTACCAACGTTGCAAGAGGTTATGGCAGAAAGACTAACAAAGGGTGGTTCCGGTAGATACGGCACTAAAATCCCCAAGCAAAAACCTAAGAGTAAACCAACATTCACCTGGCTTAAGACCACCATCCTGATAGTAATTGTCGGATTTGCATTGGTTCTGGCAAGTTATTTGGGCTATTTGGATTACAACATCCGCAAACAATTTGAAGGCAAGCGTTGGGCAATTCCAGCACGCGTGTATGCCAGCCCGGTTGAGCTATACGCCGGATACAATTTGTCGGCCAACCAGTTTGAAGAACTCTTGCAAGGCTTACATTATCGACAAGATGCCGAATTGTCTTCCGAAGGTACCTATTTTCGACAGGGCCAGCAAATAGTTGTCAAAACCCGCGATTTCACTTTCTGGGACCAGCAACAATCCAGCTTAACGGTGCGTGTCTCTTTTAATGACACCAGTATTACCAATTTGGTTGATACGGTGCGTAGTAAAAATGTGGCCATTATTCGTTTGGATCCAGAGCAAATTGGTAGCCTTTATCCCACCATCAAAGAAGATCGCATTTTAATCAAGCTCGAAGAAGCCCCCGATACTCTTATTAAAGGTTTACTAGCCTCCGAAGACAGGGACTTTTACGATCATTTCGGTGTTTCGATAAAGGGCATTGCTCGGGCAATGTGGGCGAATGCAAAGGCAGGTGGAATCGTACAAGGCGGCAGCACCATTACTCAGCAGCTGGCCAAAAATTTTTATCTAAGCTCAGAAAGAAGCTTTACCCGTAAAATCAATGAAGTATTTATGTCGTTGATTTTAGAATATCGATACAGCAAGGACGAAATTCTCGGCGCGTATTTGAATGAAGTGTATTTGGGCCAAGACGGCGCCAGTGCTGTGCATGGCTTTGGCTTAGCCAGCGAATTTTATTTTGGCAGCGCATTAAAAGATTTACCGCTAGAACACGTCGCCAGTCTGGTTGCGTTAGTACGAGGCCCGTCTTATTACGATCCCAGGCGTTACCCAGACCGCGCTTTGCAACGTCGAAACCTGGTGCTGGATGAAATGGAAGCAGAAGGCTATATCACCGCAAAGCAAGCGCTTGAAGCCAAAGAGAAGTCTCTGAGTGTTATTGCTAATACCCATCGCTCAACTAATCGTTATCCTGGATTTCTTGATTTAGTAAAAAGGCAATTACGCCAGGAATACCACGAAGAAGATTTGACCTCTGAAGGGTTAAGAATCTTTACCACCATGGATACCCGCGCTCAAAATACCCTGGAAAAAACGGTTGAAAAAAAATTAGCGCAATTAGAAAAACTGCCTAAAACCGAAAATCTGCAAACTGCGGTTGTAGTAACACGACGTGACAGCGGTGAAATTGCCGCATTAATGAGTGGCCGAGAAGCGTCAGATGCCGGTTTTAACCGTGCCATCGATGCAGTACGCCCGATCGGCTCGTTAATTAAACCGGTGGTGTATTTAACGGCTCTGGAGTACCCCAACAAATACACCATTACTACACCGATAAGTGATGCCTCTGTCTTTGTCAAAGGTACCAACGGCAATGACTGGAGACCTGAAAATTACGACCATCAAGAGCATGGCGTTATTGGCCTGCATTCCGCATTAGCGCATTCATATAACCATGCCACTGTGCGTATCGGCATGGATATTGGCGTAGCAAGAATTGCAAAAACGCTAAAAAGCTTAGGTGTCAGCAGGCCTGTCGAGTTATACCCATCCTTTTTGTTAGGTGCGGCGCAACTCACACCGATAGAAGTTACCCAGATGTATCAAACATTGGCTGGCGATGGCTTTTTAACGCCTCTTAAAGCCATTCGAGCGGTAGTTGCGGCTGATGGTCAACGCTTACAAAGTTACCCATTTACTGTCCGTCAGGTTGTTGATCCGGCCGCTACTTACATCACCAACACGATGTTGCAAGAAGTCATGCATCAAGGTACGGGTAAGTCGGCTTATTCAACCTTTCCTTATGATTACGGACTGATCGGTAAAACAGGTACCACCAACGACGCCAAAGACAGCTGGTTTGCCGGTTACAGCGGCGATTATTTAGCCGTTGTCTGGGTGGGTAGAGATGACAACAAACCTGCGGGCTTGACCGGCTCAACCGGTGCGTTGCAAGTCTGGATACCGTTAATGCGGCAAATCTCTACGCAGCCGGTTGCGTTAACACCGCCAGATAACGTCAAAACTGTTTGGGTTGATCCAGCCAACGGGCTATTGGCTAACGCTGAGTGCGCTGGTGCCAGACAGTACCCATATATTGCTGGTTCCGAACCATCCGAATATTCTCCATGTATTGATTCACCAGGCGAGGGTGACAAAACATGGCTCGATAATTTATTACCTAACGGCTTGTAACAGATCTTATGAACAGAATTAAATTTTTCGCATTGATTACCGTCTTGATGTTGGCTATTTCCGCAAGCTACGCAGAAGATCAGCCCGTTAAGCAACTACAGACATTTTTGAAATCATCTAAAGCGTTTAGTGCAGATTTTAAGCAAGTATTGCTCAACGAAGCCGGGGAACCTAAACAAACCAGTTTTGGTAAGTTTTACTTGCAGCACCCTGGTAAATTTCGTTGGGATTATCAAAAACCTTTTCAACAACAAATTGTTTCTAATTCAGGCAAAGTTTGGTTTTACGACGCCGATCTTGAGCAAGTCACCGTTAAAAAACTTGATGAATCGTTAGGTTCCACACCTGCTTTGCTGCTGACCGGTGATATTTCATTAGAAGATAATTTCACCATTGAAACCCAAGGCGTTGAAGGTGATATGCAATGGATAAGATTGTTGCCGAAAAGCCAGGAAAGCACCTTCAAATATGTACTGATCGGCCTTGAAAAAGGTTCACTGAGCGGTATGGAATTAAGCGATAACTTCGGCCAGCTCACGCGCATTTACTTTTCCAACGTCAAACTTAATCCACGTCTTGAAGCCGGTTTATTCGACTTCAAAGCCCCAAAAGGCGTCGATGTATTTAGCGAGTAACGACTGCACGAATGTTTGAAGACTTTACCAAACCGTTGGCCGATAGAATGCGGCCTACGACCCTGGCTGATTATGTAGGTCAGCAACATATCCTAAAACCCGGCAAACCGCTTTATGAGGCTATCGCCTCGGGGCGGTTACACTCAATGATTTTTTGGGGCCCGCCGGGCACCGGCAAAACCACTCTGGCGCGCATGATTGCGCAACACTCCGATGCCGAATTCATGCCGATTTCTGCCGTGCTATCCGGCGTTAAAGAAATCAGAGCAGCCGTTGCTGAAGCGCAAAAAATCCAACAACAACAAAATCGCCGGACCATCTTGTTTGTTGATGAAGTTCATCGTTTTAACAAGGCTCAGCAAGATGCTTTTTTGCCGCATGTTGAAGACGGCACTGTCTACTTTGTTGGCGCAACCACCGAAAATCCCTCTTTTGCTTTAAACAACGCGTTGCTCTCCAGAGCCCGTGTTTACGTGCTCAACTCACTGACAACCGACGATTTACTGGAAGTAATCAATAAGGCTCTTACCGATTCAAAACATGGATTAGGCGCATTAAACATTGAAATCGCCGATGATATTAAATTACAGTTTGCGCAAGCCGCTGACGGTGATGCGCGAAGATTGCTCAACTTGCTGGAAATTGCCGTCGAACTTGCCTCGGCCAATGGCAGCCAAGTTATAGATGAAGCCATCGCAGGAGAAGTGTTGACCGGTGGTGTTCGTCGTTTTGATAAACAAGGCGAAGAGTTTTACAACCAAATCTCCGCGCTGCATAAATCCGTCCGCGGCAGTGCGCCTGATGCTGCACTCTATTGGTTATGCCGCATGTTGGACGGCGGTTGCGATATTGTCTATCTAGCCCGGCGCATCGTCAGAATGGCTTCTGAAGACATAGGCAATGCTGACCCCAGAGCCTTACAGCTGTGCATGAACGCCTGGGATACCCAAGAGCGCCTAGGCAGCCCGGAAGGTGAACTTGCACTTGCTCAAGCCGTTGTTTACCTGGCTTGCGCACCGAAAAGCAACGCCGTGTACATGGCTTACAACGCCGCCATGCGCGATGCCAAACAAAGCGGCAGCTTAGGCGTGCCCGTACATTTAAGAAACGCGCCCACCCAATTGATGAAATCATTGGATTACGGCAAAGCCTATCGATACGCCCACGACGAACCCGAAGCCTACGCCGCCGGCGAAAACTACTTTCCCGATGAACTGATTGGCACCCGCTATTACCAGCCAGCCCCCAGAGGCCTAGAAATTAAAATCGGCGAAAAATTAAAACACCTGCAAGAACTCGACAAAAAATCGCGCCGCTGAGTTTATTTACAGGCAAAGCCCGCTACTTATCTGGGTTATCGACTCTTGTAAATTGACAAGCACAGGCCAGGTGGTTAGAATGCGCGCTCACTTTCGCTGTTACAGTGATCTTTGCCGAGGTGGTGAAATTGGTAGACACGCTAGCTTCAGGTGCTAGTGCTCGCAAGGGCGTGAAGGTTCAAGTCCTTTTCTCGGTACCACTTGATGGTTTAAAAAGTACAAAAAACATAAAAAACCCGCAAGTTATTTAACTTAGCGGGTTTTTTATTGCCCATCGATTTTAGGATTAAATCCTCAAAGCCTTCTTTACCGGTTAGATCTGGACAAAGTACGCAAATCCAAAATCTAACGAGCGATGAGCGACACAGTTGGCATGTATGGCGATTTATAAGGCATTGCCGGTAAAACATTGTAGGAAATTTAGGGCTTGGAGATGAAGACATTGGGGTTAGATGAGGAAAACCCCAATGTCTTGGGTTGCAGCGAAAGTATAAACCCAGCTTAGAGACTTAAATGCTGGGTTTTATAGTCTAAGTGCTGATTTATACACGCCCTGTAAGGGTATATTATAGAGTTAAATTTTATGAAAAAGCTTTCTAGGCGACAACGGGAAATTGATGTAAGAATTGGGATATTACATAGAATTGGTAAGTCAAAGAAACAAACAAAAAAGAGTAATAAATATAATAATTGTGATGTTAATAAATGGATTGATAGTCAGATTGGAAGCGGACTTAATGCAATTGTTAATGGGAATAGGGTTACTATAGTATTGCCCGAGAAATTAAATTTTTTCAATGATTACGAAATAACAGCCTTACATTTTAATGCCATTAGGGAACTTACAAAAAACAAATCTATTTCTTATAAAGTTTATAGACTAAAGAGTGTAAATTTCGATAACGTAAAATCTATATCAACATCTGCTGCTTTAGTTTTGACAGCAGAGCTTTCTAAGTGGGACGATTCAATAAGAAATAAATTGGTTCCAAATATAAATAATTGGAATCCAGATGTGCTTGTGAACTTTAATGAGCTAGGGTTCTTTAATTTATTCAAAAACAAGCCTGAAAATATAGATCGCTTTAATAGTACTGCGAGTAACAATAGAAAAATAATAAAATATATAAAAGGTCGTTGTGGAGATGACCAAAAAACAAAAATTTTAAAGGAAAAAATTACAAATATAGTAGGCAATAAAATCAAGAAATGGACTTTTTTACACAGTGGGTTGTCAGAGGCAATCGTAAATGTGTCTCACCATGCATATCCTGATAGAAATGGATATTCAGAGATTGATAAAAACTGGTATTTAACAGCATCATATAATTTATTAAATAGAGAACTAAAGGTTGTTTTTTATGACCAAGGAATTGGGATACCCAAATCTCTTCCTGCATCAGAAATTTGGGAAAAAGTATGGGAATTTTTATCTATATTTCCAATTGCCGATAGAAAAAAAGATGAAGTGCTTCTGAAAGCAGCGGTTGAGTTGGATAGAACAAGTACAGAAGAATCGGATAGGGGTAAAGGATTGCAAGACCTATTAGAATTCATTAGACAACGTGGTGACGGATATTTGTCTATTCTTAGTTTAAAAGGATTGTTTAAGCTTTCAATTAAAAACGGTGTTGAAACAATAAAATCAGAACATTTTAATTGTCAGGTTTATGGCACTTTAATTATTTGGAGTGTTACAGTGTGAAAAAATACATATAGCAGGCAAAATTATGAAAAAATTCAACATTGGAAAGGAGTTTTCAACTGACCCTATAGGAAGGTTTAGATCTGATAGTCCGAATAGTCCCGAAAGAACTGGTGAAGCTTTTAGGGAAGATTACTTAAGGCCTCTGCTTGAGAGTCTTTCACAAGATGAAAAATTAGAAATTACCATCGATGATGGTGTTGAAAGCTATGGTTCATCCTTTCTATCAGAGGGATTTGCAGGGATTGTGAAATATGGTTATATGACTAGTGATGAACTACTTCAGAAAATTGAAATTAAATGTAGTGATGAGGATTTTGATTTTTTCAAAAATAAAATAATAGAATATATAAAGAAATCAAAATATAAATCAAAAGTCTATAATCCCACAAATCCATGAGCGAAGATAAAGTAACAGAAAGCTTTTTTCAAAAAGTTGACGTATTTACTTTTGGAAAAATAAGTGACGACTGCCAGTCTATTCATGATGTTATAAAAGAAGATATTTTAACAAACGAAGGATTGCAGGATGCCATAGTACTTCTCAATGAAAATCTTATAAATAACTCTGACAATATAATAAAGTTAATTCTACCTGTTGTCTCTGTAGTAATAGGTGTTATATTAGGATTCCTTTCTAATCGTATTCACTGGAAACTTACTGAAAAAGATAAAAAGCAAAGGGAGTCATTAGAAAAGCTTTCAGAGTTGATCGATGATATTGAAGAAATTTCAGTTGAATACTGGACTAAAGATAACAATGATAATGATAATAAAAACGAAGTTTATATTAAATCAAAGTTAAGATTTATTGAGAAGTTTGTCAGGATTAAAATTAAAGATAGCAAGCTAAAAACAGAACTCAATGATTTCGTTTCAGATATATATGACTTGGCAACAGGCGATGATTTTGAGTCAAAAAAAAGGAAAGCTTCTAAACCGAAAGCAATATCTATTTCATACAAATGCGCAGATATAAATGCAACTGTATCGAGTCAAATATAAACCCACGTAGGGTACGATTTGCGTAGCGAAATCGTAAGCAAGTCTTGATGGCAACATTCCTTCTATTACGCTATCGCTAATCGGAGCTACTTCGCTACGCGTGTTTGAGGCTTTCTAGTACGCGTTTTAAAGACTCAATCGGAATTGCTGTAGGCCATGTCTGTCAAGGCTTTCAGCGAGTGGTGAAGATTTGAATATTTGCAACGCGTCATTAAGACTTCCAGGCGCACGTATGGAGGTTTCTAACATGCGTTTGAAGCTTAAAAACTCACCAAGGCGACACAGAAAATCACGCTGCAATCTTAATAACAAAGCCCGCGTAGGTCCGATTAGCGTAGGGTAATCATACGCAAGTCTTGTCGGCAACATTTCTCCGATTACGCGATCGCTAATCGAAGCTACTCCGCTGGCAAAAGAACTGATGCGGTGATGCCGATGCCTTTGTTGGTGGCGATGAATGACTTGCATCCGATTACGCTGCGCTAATCGGACCTACGCGGATAAAGATTCAGGTAGCCCAATTTCCCAAAAGGTACGCGGTGCGCACCCTACGTTTAAAATAGTACGGTGAAGAGTTTGGAATGTTTGATTAGCTGTTGCTAACCGCAACCTACCCCTGTTCTTGCAATAAACAGTCAATCTCGCCTTGCGCGGCTTTGTGCAGTAATATCTTGCCGATGCTGCGACGCGCCACGATAAGTGCCTATTGCGTCGAAGCATAAAACCCAGGTGTCATTTCTTTGACCGGCACCATTCCAAACTTTAAGGAGATTTTATGTTTAAACACGCGATATTGATGGCTGCGGTCATTGCCTGTATGTCATCGGCTTATGCCGAAACCCCTGCCACCGTCACTGGTCTTAAAAACCCGGAATCTGCGCTGACCGGTCCGGATGGCCGGGTCTATGTTTCCGAGATCGGCGAATTTGACAAGGATGGTGACGGCAAGATTACCGTTATCGATAAGGACGGCAAGGCTCAGGATTTTGTTAGTGGTCTGGATGACCCCAAAGGCTTGGCTGTATCCGGTAAGCATATTTTTGTTACCGACAAGAAGCGTGTGCTCAAGGTAGATAAAGATGGCAAATGGACTGTGTTTGCCGCTGCTGAGGCCTTTCCTATCGCTCCGCAATTTTTGAACGATCTTGAAGCCGACGCACAAGGCAATATTTATGTTTCCGACAGCGGTGATACAAAAGGCAAAGGCGGTGCGGTCTACCGTATCGATAAAAACGGTAAGGTTGCGTTGATCACCAACAGCGAAAAGGACGCGCAGATACAAAGTCCTAACGGTTTGCTGACTGACGGAAAGGGTTCGTTGCTGGAGCTGGATTTGGTGTCCGGCATCCTTTATCGCATCAAGATCAAAACCGGTAAACTGGAAAAGGTCGCGGAAGGCTTTGGTGGTGGCGACGGTATTGTTCGCGGTGCCAAAGGCGTGCGTTATGCTAGTGATTGGAAGAATGGTAGCGTTTTTTCCGTCAGCAAGACGGGTGAGGTCAAACTGCTTAAGAATGGCTTCAAATCCGCGGCAGACATCGGTTTAAGTAGTGACGGCAAGTTTATCTTGGTGCCGGATATGCTGGCGGGTGAGCTGGTCTGGTTACCTGTTAAATAACTGTCTAAATTTTAACCCAACATTACAAACGCTTGTAATGTTGGGTTAGCTAAAGCAACTTACGCTATAGGCTTGCAATAAGTTGTTATTCCGCTATCCATAAAGCTGTCTTCAACTTTCAATCAGAAAAAATCAAAACTCATTTGCCCGCCTAAGTGCGGTTTTCTGAATAAATCTGTACGCAGCGTCGGTAATGATTGATCCAATTTTAGGCGTTTGCTTATTAGTCGAAAGCGTTGGCCGATTAGATCGGCATAGCTTCCGGTGCCGGACATTCGTTGATGAAATGCTGGATCGTAAGATTTACCGCCGCGGCTTTGCCGAATTAGGTTCAATACATGATCTGCCTTAAGCGGGTAGTTGTGCTGTAGCCATTCTTCGAACAAGTCTGCGACTTCCAACGGCAAACGCAGCAGAATGTATTCGGCGCTGGCCGCTCCTGCGGTATGGGCGGCTTTGATGATGTTTTCCATTTCGTGATCGTTCAACGCCGGAATGACGGGCGCGACCATCACGCCCACCGGAATACCGGCTGCGTGCAATTTAGCGACTGTTTCCAGTCGCCGTTGCGGTGCGGCGGCGCGTGGTTCCAGTGTTCGCGCCATATTTCGGTCCAGTGTGGTGATGGACAGATAGACGGAGACTAAGCCTTGCTCAGCCATAGCGGTTAATAAATCGAGATCCCGTTCGATCAATGATGACTTGGTGACGATGCTGACTGGATGGCGTGTTTCTGCCAGCACTTCCAAAATCTGCCGCATTAGCCGATGTTGCCGTTCCAGTGGTTGATAGGGATCGGTGTTGGTGCCTAAGGCCAATGGCGCACAGCGATAATTTTTTTTGCTCAGTTCCTCTCTAAGTAGGCGCGCGGCATCGGGTTTGATCAGGATGCGGCTTTCGAAATCCAGTCCGGGTGAAAAACCTAAGTACGCATGCGTTGGCCGGGCAAAGCAATAGATGCAGCCGTGTTCACAGCCGCGATAAGGGTTGATGGAGCGATCGAATGGTAGATCCGGGGAGTCGTTGTAATTAATCAACGATTTGCTACTGTCGATAATGACTTCTGTTTTGAGCGGTGCTAGTTCTGTATCCAAACTGCCCCAGCCGTCATCGGCGGCTTCGCTGTTTTGTTTTTCAAAGCGACCTGACGCATTGCTGATACTGCCACGGCCTTTGTATATCAACGGTTTTTGCATGAATTGACCGGTAAGTCCGTTTGGAAATGGACAAAGTTATATCGGCAATTTTGGTAAGTTGCAAGGTTGGAGGAGTAGAGCAGGGGATTCAGGACAAAAGTATTGCGCTTTTGTCCTGAATTGAGATTTAGCTGTTATTTAGCAGCTTGTTGAATGCCGGCAACAGCACGTAGATCAGCCAAGGTGGCGACGCGTGGGCCATGTAAAGCGGCAATTTTGTCGACGTTCAGATTTAGTTTCTGAATGTTTTCATAAAGATTAACGGCGTATGGGTTCAGTGCTGTTGGTATCGGTGCATTCGCAGCGGTAGGAGTGAAAGCATCAGCTTCGACCAGAATCTTTTCGTTAGGCAGATACACGAGTACAAACGCGTCGTTATGACCGTTGCCGGCGATTGAGTGAACTTCTATCGGACGTTTTCCGTCAGTAAGAACATGTTTGCTGTTAAAACTCTCAAACTTAGCTGCTTTCTTGGATGCTTCCAATTTGTCAGGGTTGAGGCTGTGCGGGGTTGCCCACGCTTTTTCATAGTAAGCTTGATTGGGCGCATGAGTCACGATTGCAGCACCTTCATCAACAAATGTGCGCAAGCCGCCAGCATGGTCAAAATGCGCATGAGAGTTGATCAAATATTTGATTGGTTTGTTAGGAATAAGTTCTTTGGCTTTGGAAATTACGGCCAATGAACGTTCTTCATTTAAAGGCGCTTCGATAATTGCAATGTGGTCGGCTTGGTCGATAGCCAGACTGTGATGCGTACCGCCTGTTAGATAGAAAACGCCGTCAGCCAGTTTCTCAGAAGTTACGGCAACTGCAGGGGCTTTGGCTAAATCTTGAGGCACCTTAATGTCAACGCCTGGGTTTGCTTTGGCTGAGGTGACGTTAATATCCAGCACCGGATAGCCGCCTTGATTGCGGACGATGTGAGATGGAAACTGAACGCCGCCAAAATCTTTGTAATCGGAGAATTTAGTTTCTACCAAGGTATCGCCGAGTACTGGATTGTCTATCCATGTATTCACTTGAGCTACTTGGTTGAAGGGATTGATTTTTCCGACATAACGATATTTACCGCCTACGGTAAATGATACTTCGGTGCCGCCATCAACCGCTTTTGTTGCTGCATTATTGGCTGCTGCTGCTTTTAAGAAGCCTTGGGGGGTTGACCAAATTTCTGCGGCACGTTCTTCAACCGCTGCTGGTTGTTGGGTTTCCGAATTACCGGTAATAGACTCGTTCCAGGCAGTGCTACCACTTATAAATTGGATGCCGCGTTGCTCAACAGGTGCTGGGCGAGCACGACCGGCTTCGACCACTTGGCTGCGAAGATACTGTACTCGCGCACTGGCGGTTTCGTAATTGATGTCAGCGATATAATTTTTGACGTCGAATGCTGGCCAGGCTGAAGTTGGGTTAGGCGCTTGACCAAACTGAAACCAGTTGCCGGTGCCGGAAAATTCAATGGATTTAAGTTTGGCAACGCCAGCGGCTTCGCTTGCTTCTTGCAAACCTTGGGCTTGCACGGCAACAGAGCCGAACGCAGTTAAAGCAATGGTCAGACCGACCACCGATGTAGGTATTGATTTACGCATGAAACCTCCTTAGGTTTTCTAGGTAGAGAAATAAAACCAGAAATAACAACCTAAAGCAAAGCAAACGGCATGCCAGCTGAATTTAACCGGGCAGGAAGGGGCTTAGAGCTTGGTAATACAGATAGTGGTAGGTAAGCTAGGATGTTGATAATAGCTTTTTGTGTTGATACAGCAACAGTTTCTGCTTTGCTTCTGCTGGCTGATAAGCAGGTCAGCCGCATTGGGCAAGCTGACCTACTATTTTTAAAATTGATGATTAACAATCAAAATGGCTTGGTTCACATGATTGTTGTAACCCAAGCGTCCCAATTAAGATTTACGTTTAAATTTGCTAAACAGATTTTTAAGTTTGCTGGTTGGTTCATTGTCGGTATCGGTTGCATTTGCTGAAGCTTTGGCAGGCTGTGGTTCAACTTTGGCCGTAACCGCTTGAGGCGGTCTGCCACTTAAAGTTAAGGTGGTTTCGTCAGACCATGTTTTCGCCGCGGCAAATGAATTTGTTTGTTCTTGTGCTGGCGCAACCACGGCTTCTTTAACAGCAGTTTCCGGTTGATAGGCAACGCTTGCAACCACTGGTTGAGCTGCCACCGGTGTTTCCGCCGCCAAAACTGGAGGCTCAGGTGTGATTTGTTCGATTTGAGCGGGTTCTTCCGGCGGTGTAGGAATGTTTTGCTCGACGAGTTTGCTGTCCAGTTTGTCAATTTTTTGTTTGGCGCTGGAAAAGAAGCTTTTAAATTTCCCGCCCACGCCAGTCGTGTCTTTTTCTGGGGTTTTGATTGGTTGTGGTTTTGGTGTCTCGGGGACAATTATTGCCGGTTCTGGTGCCGAAACTTTGCTGATAATGGGTTCCTGTACGGGTGAAATTGTTGGTTCGATAGGTGCTTGCTGTTGTGGCTCAGGAGCCAGGAAAACTGCTTGAGGTTCTACTGCTTTTATTTCGACCGCTTTGGCTTCTTCAAGTTGGGCAATTACTGCATTTTGTGCGTTTAGCGTTTCTTGTAATTGAGTTTGCTGCTGTTTAGCTTGGCTTAAATCAACTGCCTGCTGCTCCAACGACGCAAGACGCGCTAAATCGGCTTGGTGTTTTGCTTCGGTTTCCAAAATGCGCTGTTGTGCGCTTTCTTCTTGCTGCGCCAACTGGGTTTTGTGTTCGGCAACTGTCAATTCCAGTTGAGTAAGTTGTTGGCTTTGACTATCGACACGAACTTGCAGGGTTTGCAGAAGTTGATCTTTTTCGGCTAATTTTGCGGTCTCGACTTTAAAGGCTTGTTGCAATTCGTTGTTGGTTTTTCGTTCCGCTGCTAAATTGGCACTTAATTGTTTGTTGATTGCGCTGTAGCGTTGCCACAAATCTTCTGTCTCTAGCCCCGTTGCGTTCGGCGAGAATTGTTCGCTTAAGTCAGCGTTAGTGGTCAGTGCGCCGATGCTTTCCGATAATTGATTGTCGAACCAAGAGAGTCGCGATTGCAATGCTGTTGCACGTTGTACCAGCTGTTCGGATTCAGCTTTGCTTTGTTCAAGTTGTTCATTGGCGGCAGTTAGTTCAGCTTGCAATTGCTGAATTTGTTGTTCGGCAGCAGCCAAGGCATTTTGTGTATCGATCAGGGCTTTGATATTGCGACGGTTACGACCGTTTAAGAAGCCGATTCTGATGCTATAAAAAATGGTGGTTAGTAACCACACTGCGGCCGCTAGGCAGGCAGCATAAGCGGGATTTTCAAGAGTGAATTGGTAGTATTTGAGCGCTAAACTTTGAAAAAACGGCAAATAGTCTTGAACTTGCATATCAATAATCCTTAATAAGTATTGTAAGTAGATTGTTTAAATGTCTTTAAGCAAACGATTTTGCTCTGAAGTTTCCAGCCATTTTCCTAAATTATTAAGCATATTGACATATAATTTTTCCTGTTTAATGTCCGGAAGGCTGTTCTGTCCGCATAGTTCCAGCGCATTAATCACATAGGCAACGGTTAAGATATTAATATCTACAGCGGGTAAGTAAACATCTTCATTTTCTTCAGTTTTTAATTCAATAATAATATGACTAGCCACTAAAAATTCTAACAGCCGTTGCACAATGGCGACTGAAATTAACAATTTTAAAGCGATTTTTTCGGCGGTTAAAGGATTGCCCAATTTGACAAGATTCTTAATAATTAAATGGGTAATTTGTAAGGCAATAATCTTTTTAAAAGAAAAACTAAATTCGGAATAGTCATAATTATGCCGATGACTTTCGTAATTTTGAATATAAAAAGCAATTTCACAACCTAACAGGACAATCATCCAGGCTATTTGTACCCAAACTACAAATAACGGTAACGCGGCAAAGCTTCCGTAGACTGCGTTGTAGCTAGATACGCCAAACTGAAGACTTAAATAAAGCCACTGTAAAAGATGATACAAAATCCCCGTTACGATGCCCGCAATAATACCTGCTTTATAACTAATTTTATGATTAGGCATAAAGATATAAGTAATCGCGAATAAGCCAGACATTAGTAATAACGGCGAATAACTTAAGGCGCCAATTAATAAGCTTTCACCAAATTTAGGTAAGGTAATTACCTTGGTTAGCCAGGTTACTTTAGTATTTAAAAAAACGGTAATACTACTTGCAATTATTAATAAGACTGGCGCTAATAACATTAATGATAGGTAATCGCTTAGTTTTCGAGAAAATGACCTGCCTTTATTTATTTTCCAAATATAATTAAACGACTCCTCAATATTACCAATCATATGTATTACCGACCACAGCAATACCACTACGCCAATGCCCGCCACCACTTCACCTTTAGTGCTATCGAGCAGATTTTGGGCAAAGCTTATTAATGTCAGTACGGTCGTGTCTTGGTGAGGTATTTGCTCAAGTAACTGCTGTTGGAGCATTGTTTCAAGACCAAAACCTTTCGCAATTCCGAACAACATGGCTATGACAGGCACAACAGCAAGCAATGTATAAAGTGTGAGTGCGGAGGCGCGTAACGGGCAAAGATCTTTTGTGAAGCCTTGATAAGCTAATAACGCTATTTTCAGCGATTTTACGAAAGCTGCTTTAACAACAGGCTGTTGGTGCTCTGGTAGCGACCAAATATCGGTTTTTAAAAAGGTTAAGATTTTTATTGCCATTACTGTTCTTGCTATCACCTTACTTAACTGTTTGAGCAATCAGCGCATAGTATGGGTTGAAAGAGCAATCCCATCGGATGGTAACGATGGGATTGTATTCGTCAGCCTATTTTATACAACAAAAATCAAGTGTATTCCCCTAAAGTTCTATGCGGATACCCAGCTCAATGACTTGGTCGACCGGAATTTTGAAAAACTCTATCGGGCTCGATGCGTTGTGGAATAAAAACCTGAAGATGGGTCTTCGCCATTTCGGCATTGGGCTTTTGTTGCGGAATGATAGGCGTTCACTGCCGACAAAAAATGACACTTCTTTGGGATCGATAGGTAATCCTTCTTGTGCACATAGTTCAAGAGCGCGGCGTACATCAGGTGTTTGCTTAAAACCGAAGTAAAGTTTTACGCGGTAGTAAGTTCTGTCTTGACCAAATTCACGTATTTTGACCCGGTGGGCTTCGTTAACATAAGGCTCTTCGGTGGTAACAATTGTCAGAACGATGATTTGCTGATGCAGAACATGGTTATGTTCAAGATTATGCAGAAAGACCTGTGGCACACCATGCAGGCTTCTAGCCAAATAAATGGCTGAGCCAGGAACGGTTGCCAATTGTTCGGCTTTCATTTTTTCGCCCAGCTCTTCGAACAATACGCGCCGATCATCCAGATGTTCTGCCAATAGTTCGCGCCCTTTGATCCAGGTGGTTAGTATCAAAAACAATACAGCCCCGACGACCAATGGCAACCAGCCGCCTGATGGGATTTTTAGGCTGTTGGCTGAAAGAAAGAGAAAATCTATCACTAAAAAAATCGTCAAAAAGGTAATACTGGTGAGCTTTGTCCAACGCCAGAGCGCCTGAATGACAATGAACGCTAAAACGGTGTCAACAATCATGGTGCCGGTGACGGCGATGCCATAGGCTGAAGCCAAGGCGGATGAAGATTGAAAACTCAGTACCAACACAAATACGGAGACCATAAGCAGCCAGTTGACCACAGGAATATAGACTTGGCCCATTTCATCGCCCGAGGTGTGAACAATATTCATACGTGGGCAGTAACCTAGTTGTATCGCTTGGCGTGTCACTGAAAACGCCCCCGAGATGACTGCTTGCGAGGCGATTACTGTTGCCAGCGTCGATAGAACCAATAAAGGGTACAGCGCCCAGGTCGGAGCGAGTAAATAGAATGGATTTTGTATTGCTTCGGGATGTCCGATCAACAGTGCACCTTGTCCAAAATAATTGAGCAGCAATGCCGGAAATACAAAGCCGAACCAAGCATAGCGAATCGGTTTAAGGCCGAAATGGCCCATGTCTGCATACAAGGCTTCAGCGCCGGTAATTGCCAGCACTACCGCGCCCATGATTAGAAAGCCATGCCAACCCAACTCAAACAGTAAATGCACTCCGTAATAAGGGTTAACCGCCATCAAAACGCTGGGGTCGTCTACGATATTGATTACCCCCATAACTCCCAGCGAGCCAAACCAGAAGCACATAATCGGCGCGAACATTTTGCCAACCGCGCCGGTGCCCTTGGCTTGCACAATAAACATAACGCTCAATACAGCGATAGTAATGGGCAGTACATAATGCTCTAACTTAGGAGAGACAACTTTAAGACCTTCGACTGCGCTAAGTACCGAAATGGCGGGTGTGATCATACCGTCACCATAGAATAATGCGGCGCCGAGCAAGCCGATGATGACGATAAAGCGCATCCTGCCCGGATTGTCTTTGGAACCGTGCAATGCCAGCGCCATTAGCGCCATGATGCCGCCTTCACCTTTGTTGTCGGCGCGCATGATGAATATCGCGTATTTGGTGGTGACTACCAGTGTTAACGACCAGAAAATCAGCGATAACACGCCGAGTACATGTGTTTTATCGATAGGCAAGCTGCCGTGGAATACTTCCTTCAGAGCGTATAACGGACTGGTGCCGATGTCGCCGAATACGACGCCGATTGCACCCAATGCCAGACCGGCTACTTGCTGTTTAGAATGATTTTGGTTTGTGGACATGTTTTACAAGGTGAGCTGAAATTGATAGTTTTCAAAAATTACTATTTTGAGAGTATTTGAACGGAGGAGTTAAATGCTGCAAATACCTAATTTCTTGCACGTATTCCCTGCCAAAGTTGATGCAACACAGGCAAGAATGACACACCCACAATGCCTAAAACGACCAGTTCAAAATTCTTTTGGACCAGTTCGAGATTACCGAATTCAAAACCTAAAGTAATAAGCCCGCCTACCCATAAACATGCGCCAGTGATGCAAAAAAGCAAGTAGCGCGGATAGTGCATTTTGCCGGCACCCGCTACAAAAGGCGCAACAGTTCTGATGATGGGTATAAATCGAGCAATAATCACGGTTCTACCGCCGTGTTTTTGATAATAGCTTTCTGTCTGCTCGATATATTCCTGTTTGAAAAAACCTATTCGTTCGCGTGATTTAATCTTAGTGCCGAAAAATTTGCCGGTGACATAATTAAGATTGTCGCCAGCCAACGCTGCAACGATTAACAGCGGAATCAAAATATAAATATCAAGTTGTCCGGTGCTGGACCCCAGCGCACCAACTGCAAATAGCAGGGAATCACCTGGTAGAAACGGCATGACTATCAAGCCGGTCTCACAAAAAATAATCAAAAATAATAGAGCGTAAGTTAATGTGCCGTAATGCGCCAAAATATCGGCAAGATGTGCATTGAGATGTATAAAAAAATCAAATAGCTGGGTAAAAAATTCCATAAATATCTGCTTGTAGTAATAAAGTTGCCAATAATTTCGACAGGTTAAATAGGTTTATCCAGCCAATGCGAAGTTGCTCATGGACTTATAAACAGGGGGCAGCGCTATTGCTCGACAGTAACAAACGCAATTTTAGCAATGCCTGCATGCTGCACAGTGGCCATGACTGCAGCGAGTTTCTCGTAAATCACGCTTTTGTCGGCATATAAGTGCAAAGCAACCTCAGGGTTTTTGACAAGCTCGTTTTTTAGGGTTGTTTCTAATGCGGCCAGATTCTCGATGGGCTGTTTATTAAGGGTTATTACACCTTGGTCGTTAATGCCGAGTTGTAAGGGTTGCTCAGTCACATTTGCCGTGGTTTCGGTAGTTTTCGGTAACGTCACATGTACCGATTGCGTCAGTAATGGCGCAGTGACTAATAAGATAATGACTAATACAAGCATGACATCAACAAGCGGCGTGACGTTAATCTCGCTCATTGCATCTTCGTTTTCCGATTGAGTTTTAAAAGCCATGGGCGTTCCTTAATCTTTAATGTCCGAACTTAACGCAACATGCATAAAACTGGTCACGAAGTTTTCTAGTCCGGCACGTTGTAGTTTGACGCGGCGCAATAAAAAGTTATACGCCAACACCGCCGGTACAGCGACCGCAATACCGATAGCGGTGGCGACCAGCGCATCACCAATAGGGCCTGCGACGACATCTAAGCTGGACGAACCGCTTTCAGTGATTTGATGCATAGCATGCATGATGCCGAATACTGTCCCAAACAGACCGACAAAAGGTGCTGTGCTGCCGATGCTGGCCAGCATGGTCAGGCCGCTTTCCATTAAATGCTGCTCGGCTTGCATTTGCACGAGCAAGGCTTGTTCTAACAGTTCACTCGGAGTACCTAAGAACTTAATGCTTTTGGTGTGTGATTGGCGGTTTTCGGTGAGCCATTTTAATCCTTGCTGGGCAACACGAGCCTGTGGTCCTCTGAAGACTTCAGCCGGTAATTCTTCAGCCTCAGTCAGGGTAGTGGTTTTCCAAAATGCACTATTAAAAAGCCGATTCAGATAGTCGTTGTTTGAGAATTGCCAGGATTTAAAAATAATGAGTGTCCAGGTTGCTACCGAAAACGCCAGTAACGTATATAAGGTCCCGTCGATAATAATTGCGGGTGAAACAAAATTAAACATTAAGATCTCCTTCTTGAGTTGGGCAAATTAAAAATTACTGGGCTATATCAAATGGTTAGTTTGCGCAGTGTTAAGGGTTATTCGTTCTTTAAATTAAATTTAAGAACTTGCACAGCACGCTGAGTAACGGCGACACCATTGATTAATTTCTCTTTAAATTTCCATTTCTCAATGGCGGTTAACGCAGCATCGTTAAACATGTCGGCGGGCTCAGCATCAACAACAACCGCATCGGTTACCGTGCCTGTCGTGCTGATGGTAAATTCAATTTTAACCCAGCCTTCAATATGCCGATTTGCCGCGCGCGGTGGATACCTAGGCGGGACTCGCTCCAACGGCACAATGTCGGAAACTACTGTTTTGGCATTAGCTTCGGCAGTGCCGGTATTTTCAGAAGGATTACTTGCTTGGTTGTTAGTAGGTTGTGCTGTCGGGACAGGCTGAGTAGAAACTTGAGTTGATTCAGCAGGCGGCGTTGGTGGTTGCTCTTCAACAATCGGTTGCGGTTTGGGTTGTGTTGCCTGTTTTTCGACAACCGGGACTATTTTTTTGACGGGTTGTTTTATAGGTTGTTTTTTGGGTGGGGGCAGAGGTTTTGGTGGGGCAGGCGGCGGCATTGCCGCTACTGTTGTTGCAGGTTTTGGGCTAGGCGCAGAAAGTAGAGCGACTTCCATTACCTTAATGGGTTTTTGTTCGGGAACTGTCTCGTTGGGTTGTAACAACCAAACGATTACAGTTAAGTGCAGCAACAGCACTAAAATAGTCAGCAAACTAAGCAAAGAGCGGGGAGAAACTTCGCGATTTAATAAGTAAGGTAAGTTGAGTTGTTTTTGCACTATTGGTATTTTAAAGTCATTGATGGTACTGAATCCTGATCAATCCAGTACCGTTTTTTAGTCTTATTACAAGTATCTGAAATACGTTATTGTCGTCAGGATTTTCGGTGTAACAGAAATGGTTGTTAATAGTTCAGGACTGTTTTGCCCGGCTTAATTCATTCTTTAGGGGCGCTAGTTTAGCCAGATAGCATTTTAAACGGTAAGGTTTTTTAACTTTTTTCAAACATTTGCGAGTCGCGTGCATAACACACAGTAAAACAACACATTGATTTGTCGCTATTTTATAGAGTTACTTAATTCTTCCTCCTTGTGTAGTAACTTCACTGGCTTAAGAAGCGAAAAGACCGGATAATTCCAGACTTTTGTTGCTTGCTAAATTTCGATGGAATTCAAATTAAAAAACACCGACGGACATGCTCGTCGTGGCCAACTGACTTTTGCGCGAGGTGTAGTGGAAACGCCGATTTTTATGCCGGTCGGCACTTATGGCACAGTAAAGTCGTTAACTCCCGAGGATTTAACCGGTCTTGGGGCGCAGATTATCTTGGGCAATACTTTCCATTTAATGCTTAGGCCAGGTACCGGTGTAATTAAAGCTCACGGCGATTTGCATGACTTTATGCGTTGGGATAAACCGATTTTGACGGACTCGGGCGGCTTTCAGGTGTTCAGTTTGGGCGCGCTCAGAAAAATTACTGAAGCTGGTGTGACCTTTAAATCACCGATTAACGGCAGCAAGATTTTCATGGGGCCGGAAGAATCAATGCAAGTGCAGCGTGATTTGGGCTCTGACATCGTGATGATTTTTGATGAATGTACCCCATATCCAGCTACTGTTGCCGAGGCGGCTGATTCAATGCGGCTATCTTTGCGTTGGGCAGCCCGAAGCAAAGCCGCGCACGAAGGTAATTTGTCGGCACTGTTCGGCATTGTGCAAGGCGGAATGTACGAGCATTTACGCCAAGAATCTATTGCTGGGCTGGTCGATATTGGTTTTGATGGCTACGCGATCGGCGGGCTGTCGGTAGGCGAGCCCAAGGATGAAATGATGGCAACACTAGATGCCATTCATAGCAAAATGCCGACTGACAAACCGCGTTACTTAATGGGAGTAGGCACGCCCGAAGATTTGGTAGAAGCGGTTAGACGTGGCATTGATATGTTTGATTGCGTGATGCCAACCCGTAATGCTCGTAATGGTCACCTGTTTACCAGTTTTGGTGTGGTAAAAATCAGGAACAGTCAGTACGAGTTTGATACCGGCCCAATTGATGAAGCCTGCGGCTGTTATACCTGTCAAAATTATTCCAGGGCTTATTTGCGACACTTGGATAAATGTAAGGAAATGTTGGGGTCAAGGCTTAATACCATCCACAATCTTTATTATTATCTGAGTCTTATGCAGGGCTTGCGTGATGCTATTGAAGCTCAATCTCTGGATGCCTTTGTCAAGCAGTTCTATCAACAGCGAGAAAAAACGGTACCGACTGTGGCATAATGCCGCGCTTTGTTTAAACAATAACAACCGAGGATAACAATGAGTTTGTTTATTTCTGATGCAATGGCAGCGGCAGCTGCGCCCTCTGCTCAACCTGGCATTGAAGGCATGCTGTTTCCATTGGCAATTTTGGCGTTTTTCTACTTCTTGTTTTTGCGTCCGCAAGCTAAAAAAGCAAAAGAGAAGAAACAAATGATTTCGGCGCTGAATAAAGGTGTTGAGGTGGTAACATCCGGCGGTATTTTAGGAAAAGTAGTTGATTTAGATGATAACTTCGTCAGGCTTGAGGTGGGCGATAACACCTTTATACAAGTACAGAGACAAAGTATCGAAACCTTGTTGCCCAAAGGCACATATAAGGCAGTTACAAAAAAAGGTAGTTAATATCTACTGTGACAGTCACGTAGCTGGTCGTGGATGACTAGTGAGTTGTTGATAATCGTTGGAATAGAAAAATGCAAAATCATTTCCCGCTTTGGAAAAATATTTTAGTTCTGGTTGTTTTTATTATTGGGACTATTTACTCGCTGCCTATTTTATATGGTGACGACCCCTCGGTTCAGATTTCGCCCGTTCGAGAAGGCAAGCTGGATACAATTCAGTCCAGCAAAATTGAATCAATAATTAAAACTGCTGGGGTTGCTGTTAAAGCGTTTGAAGTTAACGACAAGCATATTTTGGCTCGATTTAATAACACTGACGATCAGCTGAAAGTCTCTGACTTGCTTAGAGATAATATTGGCAATGAGTTTACGGTTTCGTTAAATCTGGCACCCACTACTCCAGCTTGGTTACAAGCGTTGGGCGCAAAAGCTATGTACTTAGGCTTGGATTTACGCGGAGGGGTGCATTTTCTGCTTGAAGTGGATATGGATGCCGCTGTTAAGCAAGCCGAAGAGCGATACAACGACGATGTGCGTTTGGCTTTGAGAAACGAAAAGATACGTTATCAGTCAGTTGCCAAAGATAGCGGCTATATCAAAGTAATTTTAAGCTCTATTGAAGATAAAGCTGCGCTGATGGCTCTGTTAAATAAAGATTTCAGAACATTGGATGTGACTGAACCAGAAGCTCAGGAGCAAGTCTGGTTAAAAATGTCCGAAAAGGAAGTACGGGAAATTAAAAAGTTCGCTGTTGCACAAAACATGACTACCTTGCGTAATCGCGTTAACGAATTGGGTGTGGCTGAACCGGTTATTCAACAGCAGGGTGAAAACCGTATCGTCGTGCAATTACCTGGCGTACAAGACACCGCCCGCGCTAAAGAAATCCTGGGCACAACAGCAACTTTAGAATATCGATTAGTGGATGTTGAACATGATGTTCAAAATGCGGTTGCTGGACGAGTTCCGGTTGGCAGCAGGTTGTACTACGATAAAAATGGTGGCCCGGTTTTGTTGGATAGACGAATTATTGTTACTGGTGACCAAATTGTTGATGCGTCTTCAGGCATGGATCAGGACGGTAGACCTTCGGTATCAATTACCTTGAATGGTATAGGCGCTGCCAAAATGGGCAAACTTACCCAAGTAAGTATAGGTAAGCCGATGGCGGTGGTATTTATCGAATACAAAAATGAAACAAAGATAATTAATGGCGAAAAAATTCGCCAGAAAGAGAAAGTAGAAAAAGTAATCAGCGTGGCAACCATACAAGGTGTATTTAGCAAACGCTTCCAAACCACTGGCCTGGATAGTCCTCAAGAAGCCAGAAATCTAGCATTGTTATTAAGGGCAGGGGCCTTGGCTGCACCGGTCGATATTGTTGAAGAGCGCACTGTAGGGCCTAGCTTGGGACAGGATAATATCAACAAGGGTATGTTGTCTTTTGTGGTTGGCTTTGTGTTGGTGGTGCTGTTTATGGCGGTTTATTACCGGCTATTTGGATTGATTGCTAACTTTGCTTTGGCGTTTAACGTGGTGATTGTTGTTGCTATTTTGTCGATGCTGCAGGCCACTTTAACATTGCCGGGTATTGCCGGTATTATCTTAACCGTGGGCATGTCGGTTGACGCTAACGTATTAATCTTCGAGAGGATTAAAGAAGAACTTAAAAATGGCATAACACCGCAAGCCAGTATATTCATTGGCTATGATAAAGCTTTTGCAACTATTCTTGATTCTCACTTTACCAATCTTGTCGTGGCAGTAGTGTTATTTGCCTATGGTACAGGTTCAGTTAAAGGATTTGCGGTAACGCTGATCATAGGAATTTTATCATCTATGTTTACTGCAATCACTGGTACACGGATGGTTATAAACTGGATTTATGGTAACCGTAGCGTTGAGAAATTATCTATTTAGTTGACGATGAATCATCGGCTTCGCATCTCTCACATAGAAGATTAAATAATGTCTAAAACAAATATAAATTTTATAGGTAACCGCAAAATAGCATTGGCATTTTCTGCCGTGCTGACGCTTCTCTCAATAGGATCTCTTGCTGTTCGCGGTTTGCAGATGGGTATAGATTTTACCGGCGGTACATTGATTCAAGTAGGCTATAAGCAAACGGCAGATTTAACGCTGCTGCGTAATACATTAGATACAGAAGGTTTTAACGATGCCACCGTGCAAAATTTTGGTACGGCAAAAGATGTCTTAATTCGTTTAAAGCCTCATGAAGGGGTGAGTAGTGCGGATTTAAGTAACAAGGTACTTGAAGCGATTAATAAAAATACGGCGGAACCCGCAGAATTGCAGCGCGTTGAGTTTGTCGGACCGCAGGTTGGTGACGATCTGGCTGAAGATGGCTTTTTGGCTTTGCTGTATTCGACGATAGCTATTTTGGCTTATATTGCTTGGCGCTTTGAGTGGAAATTCGCTGCTGGCGCAATCATCGCGACAATCCATGATGTTGTTGTGACCTTGGGGTTGTTTTCTATCTTGGGTCTGGAATTCGATTTAACGGTATTGGCAGCGGTTCTCGCGTTAATTGGTTATTCGTTGAATGACACCATTGTGGTTTATGACCGTATTAGGGAGAACTTTAGACTTTTAAGAAGCATATCTACCGAAGACATCATGAATATTTCGGTTAATGTCACCTTGAGCCGCACTATTATGACTTCTTTGACGGTGTTATTGGTGTTGATTTCTTTGTTTTTTCTGGGTGGTGAGGTGATACATAATTTCGCTATCGTCCTCTTATTCGGTGTGTTTTTTGGTACGTACTCCTCCATTTTTATAGCCAGCCCTGTAGCGTTGCTGCTGGGCATCAGTCCAGCCGACTTGATGATTCCTGTCAAAGAAGATTCTGAGTTGGATCAAATGCCGTAAAACTTATATGACGCAGTAAGCTAAAACAGCTGCGTTGTACTTGATACTTTTTAATCAGATATAATCTGCAATCATTATTTATTCACTAGGAGTTTTAAAAAAATGGCGATAGAACGCACTTTTTCCATCATTAAACCTGATGCAGTAGCTAAAAATGTTATCGGCGATATTTACAGTCGTTTTGAAAAAAATGGTTTAAGAATTGTTGCTGCAAAAATGCTGCACTTAAGCAAAGAACAAGCAGAAGGCTTTTACGCAGAGCATAGCGAACGTGGCTTTTTTAACGATTTGGTAGCATTCATGATTTCAGGTCCTGTGATTATCCAAGTGTTGGAAGGTGAAAACGCAGTACTTAAACATCGCGAAATATTGGGTGCAACTAACCCTAAAGAAGCAGCTCCAGGCACCATTCGTGCTGATTTCGCCAGCAGCATCGATGAAAATGCTGTGCATGGTTCAGATTCTTTAGAATCAGCTCAAAGAGAAATTGCTTATTTTTTCTCGGATAACGAAATCAGTGCACGCACCCGTTAAAATTATCAACTTGCTGGATTTCGACAGAAAAGGCTTAGCGGCCTTTTTTGTCGGTTTAGGTGAGAAGCCGTTTCGGGCGACACAATTACTTAAATGGATCTATCAGGAAGGAATTGAAGATTTCGACCTGATGACCAATTTAAGCAAGTCTTTGCGCGAGTATTTAAAAGAAAATTGCACGATCATTACTCCTGAAATTGTCGTTGAGCAAATCGCTTCCGATGGCACCCGCAAATGGGCATTACAAACCAGCTGTGGCAATCGAGTAGAGACTGTTTTTATTCCTGAAGAAGGACGCGGCACTCTGTGTGTTTCCTCGCAAATTGGTTGCGCGTTGGCTTGTACTTTTTGCTCCACCGCACAGCAAGGATTTAACCGAAATCTGACAACTGCCGAGATTATCGGTCAAGTAATTGTTGCCCAGCAGCGCTTAGGGTCAGAGAAAAGAATCACCAACGTGGTCATGATGGGTATGGGCGAACCTTTGCTCAACTTTGATAACGTGATCGCGGCTATGAATCTGATGATGGATGATTTTTGTTTTGGTTTATCGAAACGTCGGGTGACGATCAGTACTTCTGGGGTTGTACCCGCTATCTACCGATTAACAGAAGTATGTGATGTTAGTTTGGCTGTGTCATTGCATGCGGTTACCGATGAGTTAAGAGATGTGTTGGTGCCGATCAATAAAAAATATCCATTGAAAGAGCTAATGGAGGCATGTCGTGATAATGCCAAAATTGCACCACGGCGCACCATTACTTTTGAATATGTGATGCTCAATGGCATCAATGATTCAATGGACGATGCGCGTGGGTTGGTCAAGTTATTAAAAACTGTACCTGCCAAAATCAACCTGATTCCTTTTAATCCATTTCCGCAATCTTCCTATCAGTGTTCAAGTAAAGCCACCATCGAGCGGTTTAAAACATTGCTTAATGACGCCGGTATTGTCACGACAGTAAGAAAAACACGTGGTGAAGATATTGATGCAGCTTGTGGCCAACTGGTTGGTCAAGTCGAAGACAAAAGCCGTCGGCATCTGAAGTTAAAATTGCAAAATGATGAGCGAGCAGCTTAGTAATGATTATAAATAGTCGCGCTTTAGTTGCCTTACTGCTCATGACGTTGACTGCCTGCACGTCGGATAGCACTGTTAAAAGTGAAAATCCTGCAGATGTGCATTTGCAATTAGGTGTTCGATATTTAAGCCTTAACAAACTAGAAGTGGCTAAGGAGAACTTGCTGAAAGCGTTGGCTATTGAGCCCAATAATGTTCAAGCTCATAACGCCTTGGCTTTTTTATACGAAAAGTTAAATGACTCCGATGATGCTCATGATCAATATGCCAAAGCAATTGATCTGGCGCCAGATGATCTAGGTGTACAAAACAACTATGGCCGTTTTCTTTGCGAACATGGTGAATATGAAAAAGGTATGGCCTTGTTGGTGCCTGCCAGTGCAAACCCACTCAATGACAGACCATGGTTAGCGCTTACTAACGCAGGTCGTTGCCAATTAGATATGGGACAAAAGCAACAAGCTGAGGCTTATTTAAGGCAAGCGCTACAGCTTAATCAAACCTACGCGCCGGCATTGTTGGAAATGCAAAAATTAAGCTTTGAAAAAGGCGATTATTGGGCTGCAAAAGGCTTTTTACAGCGCTATTTAAGTTCTGCAGAGCATACGTCAGAAACTTTAGGTATTGCTATCCAAACCGAGCGGGCTCAAGGCAATAATGAACTTGCAAACGAATACCAAAAACTACTCTTAGAAAAGTTTCCACTTTCAAACGAAGCCAGAAACATAAAGCCTTAGCTGCACGCAACGGCCCATAAAACTCATGACAAATAATATACAAGCAATACGCGGCATGCACGATGTCCTGCCGGAACAGACGCCACTCTGGCAATATGCCGAAGGCATTATTAAAGAAGTGCTTGCGGCTTATGGCTACAGCGAAATACGTCTGCCAATTGTCGAAAAAACTGAATTATTCAAACGCTCTATCGGTGAAGTTACCGATATTGTCGAAAAGGAAATGTATACCTTTGATGATAGAAACGGCGATTCTCTAACCTTGCGTCCCGAAGGAACCGCTGGTTGTTTGAGAGCCTGTCTTGAGCATGGCTTACTGCATAATCAAGTGCATCGCCTTTGGTATTACGGCCCCATGTATCGCCATGAACGCCCGCAAAAAGGCCGTTATCGTCAATTTATCCAGTTAGGCGTCGAAACTTACGGTATGGCCGGACCCGATATTGATGCCGAATTAATATTACTGATCGATCGCCTATGGAAAAGGCTGGGGGTCCGCGATAAGGTGACGTTGCAGCTGAATTCACTAGGTACCATCGCTGAACGCTTGGACTATCGCAATAGCCTGGTGGAGTATTTCCAAAAGCATTTGGACCAATTGGATGAAGACAGCTTGCGTCGCTTGCAAACCAATCCGTTAAGAATTTTGGACACCAAAAATCCGGCCATGCAAGAAGTGGTCAAGAATGCTCCAGAATTAATGGCTTATCTGGGCGAAGACTCGCTACAGCATTTTAAAGCGATTACTTCAATTTTGGATGACTTAGGCATCACATACGCTGTCAATACCCGTTTGGTACGTGGCCTGGATTACTATAGCAAGACAGTTTTTGAATGGGTCACTACCGAGTTGGGTTCGCAAGGGACAGTGTGTGCCGGTGGGCGTTATGACGGACTGATTGAACAATTAGGCGGCAAGCCTAATCATGCCGTGGGTTTTGCCATGGGCATGGAGCGATTGCTGGCATTGATGGAAACGCTCGAAAATATTGCAGTCGCCAGAACGGTAGATGTCTATTTGATTATGGCCGGGGAGCAAGCAGAACGTATCGGCCTGCGCCTGGCAGAAACCATTAGAAATGAAATCCCCGGCTTAAAATTGCAGGTTAATTGTGGTGGCGGTAGCTTTAAAAGTCAGTTTAAAAAAGCGGATAAGACCGCAGCTGAATTTGCTCTAATTTTGGGTGATGATGAAGTAAGTAGAGGTGAAGTTGCTGTAAAAGCATTACGTGACGATCTTCCGCAAAAAGCGCTCTCCCATACTGATCTGATTACCTTTTTACGCGATCAATTTAAGGCGTAATGATATTAACGCCATATCTTGGCAACTTTGTTAAAACCATTAACTTTAGAGAAAAACAGTGGAAATTTACGATACAGAAGAAGAACAGGTTGAAGCGTTAAAACGCTGGTGGAAAGAAAACGGTCCGGCAACGTTGGCTGGCTTAGCACTGGGGATAATTGTCATATTAGGATGGAATTATTGGCAAGATCACCAAAAAGAGCAGAAAGCGCAGGCATCTGCACTCTATCAAGAGTTATTAAAAGCTGTTGATGCAAATAAAAAAGACAGTGTTGAAAAACTTAGTTCGCGTCTACAAGAGCAATACCAATCGACTGAGTATTCAACGTATAGCCAATTGTTATTAGCTAAAAGCAAGGTAGATCAAAATGATTTACCTGCAGCCAAGCAAATTTTGCAAGCCATTGTCGCAAAAAATGACGCTCAGTTAAGCCACATCGCCAGAATAAGATTGGTGCGACTGATGCTGGCAACCGGCGAGTTTGAACAAGGTTTGCAACTAATTAATGCGGTTGATGCCAAAGCTGAATCCGGGTTTGCAGGCAGTTACGATGAGCTAACCGGTGATTTATATGTGGCATTAAATCGCCTCGATGAAGCCCGGTCGTCATTCCAAAATGCGTTAAGAAATGGTCAACAATCACCGTTATTGCAATTCAAAATAGATGATTTGACGGCTCCAGAAAAGGTTGAAATTCAAAAATAATGCGCTTTATTACGCTTATATTAATTGTTATTGGCTTGACCGGTTGCGCGGCAATGGATGCCGTCAGTGAATCAGTCTCGGGTATTTCCGATTATTTTTCAGGTGGTGAAGACAATGCTGATCCGCCCAGTCCATTGCTTGAATTCACACCGGAAATAAAAATCGAAGAAGTCTGGCATGAAAAAATAGGCGTTGGCACAGACGAGCAAAGCCTAAAACTGGTACCTGCAATTGGTGCCGGAAAAATATTTACAGCTGATAGAGACGGTTTGGTTCAAGCCAGGGACTTGCAAACCGGACGGTTGGTTTGGGAGGCAGAAACAGACGTGCAGTTTTCCGGCGGGCCTGGTCTAGGTCGCGATGTGGTAATTTTAGGCTCCAGCAATGCTGAGGTGTTGGCTTTAAATATCGAAAATGGCGCTGTACTTTGGAAATCTAAAGTATCCAGCGAGGTACTTTCCGTGCCGGTCGTTGGTAAAGATGTGGTCGTAGTCCGCTCAACGGATGGGGAAGTAGTTGCTCTGGATACCCAAACCGGCGGCAAACGTTGGGGTTATGAGCGTAATGCGCCAGCCTTAAGTTTGCGTGGCACCGGATCGCCGTTGATTTCGGGTGAAAACGTGATTGCTGGTTACGATAACGGTAAACTGATCGCCTTGCGTTTAAATGATGGCAAGTATGTATGGGAAACCAGTATTGCTATCCCCAAAGGGCGGACAGAAATTGAAAGACTGGTTGATCTGGACGTTGATCCAATCGTCAATAACAGTGTGATTTATATCGCCAGTTACCAAGGCGGGATGGCGGCTATTTCTGAAGCAGATGGCGATGTGTTATGGCGCAATGAAACCGCTTCATCGCACTCAGGCTTAAGTAACGATTTTAGTTATTTGTATTTAACTGATTCAGAAAGTCATGTCTGGCAGGTCGATCAACATAATGGTGCCTCGTTATGGAAACAAAAAGATTTACATCAGAGAAAACTAACCGCGCCAATGGCTTATCAAAGCTATGTGGTGGTGGGTGACTTTGAAGGTTATGTGCATTGGTTGAGCAGTTCAGATGGTAGAGAACTTGGGCGCATACAAATTTCCGATAGTGCAATCGAAGCCAAACCGGCGATGTTTGACGGCACTGTTTACGTTTACGCCAAAGACGGCACTTTAGCCGCCTTAAGAGTTAGATAATTATGTTACCTGTTATTGCCCTAGTCGGGCGGCCCAATGTGGGCAAATCCACTCTTTTCAATTACTTAACACGCAGTCGCGATGCCTTGGTGGCGGATTTTTCCGGCCTGACACGAGATAGACAATACGGCCGGGTAAAGCATGGCGATCGTCCCTGCTTGGTAGTTGATACCGGCGGTATCGCCGATAATGCTCAAGGCATTGAAAGCGTCTCCAGAAAACAAGTTCAGATAGCCTTAGAAGAAGCTGATATTGTGTTTTTTATGGTGGATGCCCGCGAGGGCCTGAGCGCCTCAGATAAAGTAATTGCCGATACTTTAAGAAAACTCGATAAGCCTATCGTGTTGGTGACTAATAAAGTTGATGGAATTGATGCCGATGTTGCAGCCACTGATTTTTATTCACTGGCTTTGGGAGAACCGGTAAAAATTGCCGCATCTCATGGGCGAGGCGTTCCTGAACTACTGGAAAAAATTAATCATTTATTACCTCCTGCCAGCGATGATGTTGATCAAACACATTCAGGCATTGGTATTGCCGTTGTTGGTCGACCTAATGTTGGTAAATCCACATTAGTTAATCGATTGTTAGGGGAAGAACGCGTTATCGTTTTCGATGAACCCGGAACAACCCGTGACAGCATTTACATCCCTTTTGAACGTAATGGCAAAACCTTTACTCTGATCGATACGGCTGGTATGCGCCGCCGCTCAAAAATTGGGGAAACCATTGAAAAATTCAGTGTCATTAAATCGTTACAAGCCATTGAAAAAGCCAATGTCGTCATTTATTTGATAGACGCGCGCGAGGGTATTACCGATCAAGATGCACACTTATTAGGCTTGGTGTTGGAGGCTGGCAGAGCTTTAATTATTGGTCTTAATAAATGGGATGGCATCACTTCCGATCAAAAGGAAACCATCAAGCGTCAGCTGGATGTTAAATTGTCATTTCTTGAGTTTGCCGAAAAACATCCAATCTCTGCCTTACATGGCAGCGGCGTGGGTAAGTTGTTTGACATGGTGCAACACTTGTACAACTCGGCGATGATTGATATGTCAACGCCAGTGCTGACCAGAATTCTTAAAGAAGCCACCAGTACCCATCAACCGCCGTTAGTGGGTAACCGTCGCATCAAACTTAAATACGCGCATCAAGGTGGTCGTAATCCACCGGTAGTTGTTATTCATGGTGTGCAAACCGATTCCTTGCCTGAATCCTATAAACGGTTTTTGGTTAATTATTACCGCGAGAAGATGGGCTTAGCAGGTACGCCTGTTAGATTGGTGTTTAAATCACCGGTTAATCCTTTCCACGGACAAAAAAATAAATTAACCGAGTGGCAGGTAAAAAAACGCGAACGCTTAATACGCCGAGCAAAAAGTAAAGACAAGTAAATAGATATTTTAGGAGTACACAATGGCAACAATTACATTTTTGGGTAAACCTTTGCATACCTCAGGTGAGCTACCTGCAGTGGGTAGCAAAGCGCCGGATTTTTCACTGGTAAGCACTGAGTTAGTCGATGTTAAGCTGGCGAACTATGCCGGTAAACGCAAAGTGCTAAACATTGTACCTAGCCTGGACACGCCGACCTGCGCAGCTTCTACCCGTAAATTCAATCAAAAAGCATCGCATCTGGATAACACCGTGGTGTTAGTTGTTTCTGCTGATTTACCTTTTGCACAAAGTCGTTTTTGTGAGACTGAAGACTTAAAAGACGTTATTCCCTTATCTACTTTTCGGTCCAATTTTGCTGAAGAGTACGGCGTCAAAATTGCTGATACTTTGCTAGCCGGACTGACTGCCCGCGCTGTTGTTATCATTGATGAAAATGATCAAGTAACTTATACGCAGTTGGTAAATGATGTTGCACAAGAACCAGATTACGAAAGCGCGTTAGCGGTACTTTAAAGCTAGGTTGTTAAACAAACATTAATTGTTAATCGCGCGTCTTCCGGCATATCCACGAATTAGTGGTTTGCCGGAATTCATTGCCTGTTTAGTTTAAATTTCTAGAACTAACCCTTTCTTTACGTTATTTTTGGCTGAGCGTAGTCAAAGTACACTTTAGTTGTTCCTTTAAAACTCCTCCCACTCTTGATTGCTGCTGGCTACTTTTTGTGGTTGTGCTTTGGCTTTGGTAGGCGTCGTCGCGATCTTTTTGGCTGCAGGATAAGTAATAATCTTAGATCGTCCAGCGCCATGGCTATCGACTATAAATTGTCCGACGGTGCTGTTTAAGTTTTGGGTTTGTTCCTCCAGCGATTCAGCAGCGGCTGCAGCTTGCTCGACCAAGGCGGCGTTTTGCTGGGTGACATCATCCATTTGGCCGATCGCCAGATTGACCTGCTCAATACCCGATGTTTGCTGAACTGATGCCGAGGCGATTTGGGACATGATGACCGTGACGCCGCGAATGGAATTGACGATGTCTTCCATGGTTTTACCGGCGTGAGTCACTAGCCGGGTACCATCTTCGATTTGTTCTACAGAATTACCAATCAGGCCTTTAATTTCGCCGGCTGCGGCCGCCGCGCGTTGTGCCAGATTACGCACTTCTCCAGCCACCACAGCAAAACCACGACCTTGCTCACCGGCACGCGCGGCTTCTACAGCAGCATTAAGCGCCAGGATGTTGGTTTGGAAGGCAATGCCATCGATTACCGAAATAATATCGACAATTTTGCGGGAAGATTCATGGATCGATTCCATGGTATCGACGACTTGCCCTACAACTTCGACGCCTTTCCCGGCAATTTCGGTGGCGCTGACGGCAAGCTCATTGGCGTGCTTGGCGTTATCTGAATTGTGCTTCACCGTGGAGGTTAGCTCCTGCATGCTGGCGGCGGTTTGCTCCAAACTAGAAGCTTGCTCTTCGGTACGATGTGATAAATCATTATTACCTGCGGCGATTTCTTTGGAAGCCATGCTAATACTGGCAATGGAGTCTTTAATCTCGCTAATTAATTGGCGCAAATTGGCGACCGTGGTGTTAGTGCTGTCTTTAAGCTGCCCATAGGTACCGGCATAGTTTTCACTGATATTGGTCGTCAGATCACCGGCAGATAACGCATCCAATACTCTTGCTAAATCAGCCAGGCTGGTGGAGTTAGTCGCTAATAACTGATTAATACTTTGGGCTAATAATAACGAAAAACCTTGTTTGTTGTGTTCAGACACTTGATGGCTGAAGTCTCCAGCAACAGCAGCACTCACCACATTGGTCACTTCTTGTTCAATAAGAATTTCAGCGGTTCGAT
>Ga0208629_100057_pt1 | contig 60912 bp, 25 predicted proteins | sample LakWasMet19_HOW5_2_FD_183865 | JGI IMG/M metagenome (GOLD analysis project Ga0208629, IMG submission 183865) | Freshwater sediment methanotrophic microbial communities from Lake Washington under simulated oxygen tension - Sediment Metagenome... | ecosystem: Environmental > Aquatic > Freshwater >... | reverse complement strand
CCGGTACCACTCGCGCCCATGCCAGACGCAGGAACAGCAGCGCCCGCGTCTGTGCCCGCGGAGGCTGCAGACGGCGATGAGGAAGGTGTTGGCTGCACGGCAAGGCCCGTAGTCGACGAGGCAGGCGGGAGCTGGTGGCCCATAGCTGCAGCCAGGGCGGCGGCCACCCCTGATGCAGCAGCAGCAGCCCTACGTTTAGCCGCATCCTCGCGAATGGCCTGTTTTAACAGCTGTACCAGCTGCCGCTTTTGCTCTTTGAATGCACTCGTGCGATCACGCAGCTTTTCCACAACCGCAGTTAGCGCCCGCGCCTCTTCCTCGTACGCCTCCACCTTCTCCAGCTCGATTGCCTCTTCGGCTATGCCGTCTTCCTCGCATAAGATTTCTGGTTCGCGTGCCAGCGATAGTGTACCAGCGTCCCCACGCTGTCCTGCGAGAGCGCTGGGGCTCGGTGGTCCGCCAGCGTCGCCCGTTCCTGGCGCGGCAGCAACCGTCAAGTCGAGCGCCGCGGCAGCTTCTGCCAAGCGCTTGTCTGCACAGCGATGTCATGTTGATTGCAGGGGGATGTGTTGAGCGCTGCCACCTTTTCGTTTCGCGTTCGATGCCGGTGAGCACCTTTGTTCGCACCTCGTCGCCGAATGCGCTGCAAATCAGCCGGGGCCTGCCCATACATGTGGATGCATATCGCCCTCAACACATTCTTGCGCTTCTTGGTCGTAATGTGTGGCTTTCCGGCCGCAAACACGCGGTGGGTGTCTGAGGAAAGCATTGTCCAGCGATGGGAAGGCGTCCCAGGGGCCGGGCGATTCAGCAGCTTTTCGGCTGGGATACGATGGGAATAGAAAAATTACCCACGGCGCGCCCGACTGCCGCACGGCGCCAACACTCCTCACAGCTGCATTCAATCGATCCGTGCTGTCACAAACTTGAATGGGATCGGGTGCCGATTCCGGTCAGCCCTGGGTGCTGCGACTGTTGGCGCGTGGCAGGCCCGCACGATCGGTACCTCCTGCCCGCGCGCACTCGTTAGTGCTGCCTGCCCGGGCCAAGTGCTGACAGCGTTGTGTGGGTTTTCTGGGCGACGCAGCCGACGCGCAAGATGGCGGCCTCCTCAGACAGCAACTTCTACGTGCGATACTAGTGGGTGCTCTGCCTTGCTGGGGTGGCTTGTGGCGCGCTGAACCCGCCAGCGTCTATCCCCACGTGTGGGTTCGCCCTTCAGCAGCCCGGAAAATTTCCACCGTTGTTGCCGTGCAGCACTGGGCACAAAGGGAAGTTCGGGCACGAGTTTATGGAGTTTGAGTTTCGCCCCGACGGCCGGCTGCGCTATGCCAACAATAGCAACTATAAAAACGACACTATGATCCGAAAAGAAGTCCGGGTGAGCAAGGCCGTACTCGAGGAGGCGAAGCGAATCATCGAGGAGAGCGAAATTCTTGAGTGAGTGCTCGCAGCCAACGCAGGCAGCCGGTATCGTTCTCCAGGGCCTCGCTTCTCACGATGCATGATGCATCATTCACAACGGTCCCCTGCTGCAGGGAGGACGACTCGTCGTGGCCTGAGCCGGATCGGGTTGGGCGACAGGAGCTGGAGATCGTCCTCGGTAACGAGCACATCAGCTTCAACTGCAGCAAGATTGGCTCCCTGGCGGAGATTCAATCGAGCAAGGACCCGGAAGGCCTTCGGGCGTTTTACTTCCTAGTTCAGGACCTCCGGTGCTTGGTGTTCTCCCTCGTCGGCATGCACTTTCGCATCAAACCTATCCCGATGTGAAGTCGCCGGGCGTGCCAATTCAGTCGGTGTGGCACCCTGCCGAAGTCGGCGCATGCAAATGATCCGCTCGCCCGCTCTACGCATAGTGGCATGTGCTTGGGTCACTCCGTATTGAGGCGGGGGTCTGGGTTTTCAACACGCGAGAGGAGGGTTGCTGGAGCTGGTGCTTCGCGTGCGGTTTCGCTCAAGCTCGCCCGATCGCAGCTTTCTGCACTGTCGCCGGACATCCGCGCTGCTGCGAGTGCCGTGGTTGGGGCGTGTTCGTTCAGGGTTGCAAACATGGTCGGCGAGCATGAGTGGTTTGTGAAACTGCTGCTCGTGGGTCATTGGCTGCCGCCGGGGTGTGTCTCGCCCCCGATCAGGGGATGTGTCCGTCACCGCACGAGTGTTGGCGCCGCGGCATGCCTGGAGACGAAGCGGTGGGGCTGGATTGCAACCCTGGAAGCCTGCCTGGCCACCGGGCACAAATTGTGTCGGCACCGCATCACAACGCCTGAGTGTATCTGCTCGAGTGGCTGTCGTGCAAACTTGCCTATCGCGTCGCACCCTATTTCGCGTACATGCCAGCAGCCCCAGCTCCGTGCGAGGCACTAACGACGCCGACACTTATGGTCTTCAATGTGGCAACCACAGCTGCCAAGCCAACCCCACGATGGAAGCAAAACACTCGCTTGAGGAGGACGATCGGCCGGCATGTCCGAGGCGCTACATCGAGGCTTCCGCGTTCTCTGCATGCTACAGCGTGCAGAAGGGCATGCTGTCCCTCTTCGCACTGGAGACGCGGGAGATCTTGCATTTCCGGAGCTGTGCGCGGCGCTGCAGGCTGACACGCCGATCTAAGACTGCAGGTTGACACGCCGATCTAAGACGTCGGGTTGTCGCCTACCAATCCTTCGCGCCCCTTGCGGTCCGGTATATGGCGTGGCGGTGGACTGGGCGTATCCCGCACGACCCTACAGCCTGGGACCTCTCCGCTACCACGCTGCGGGTTGGCTCCTTAGCGTCACCGCAGCAGGCCAACGGTGCCAGTGGACACCTCGGTGCCTGCGATCCCGCTCGCATCTTTGTAACCGAAACCGCCTCACTTGGCGATGTGGCTTGGCTGGACGCCGACTGCATGTACGCAGCGTCTTGCCTTGCATCGCGTGGGAGGTGCTCTCTTGACCTTTGAAGATGCCGAACGCTGAGACCGTAGAAAATTTCCGACCGCAATTTGAAATTGTTGCGTTCGAATTTGAGGCGTCGTGATGTTCATTTTTGAGACATGACCAGTTACCTTCCAGGAATTTGGAGTGTCTGCTGCCAGTTGGTTTCAGGGAGTCTATCAAGTTTTACGTACACCCATAGACATTTGAACACTTGATTTCCGCCAGTGTGGTTCCTACATACAAGCGGTTGACGATTCGAACTCGAGAGTCGAACAGCTACCGCTGCGGTCAAGTTCTCAGGTATGGGATGACCCCAGAAACAGCGGTCGCAAGCAACAGACAGCGTCGAGGCATCCAACACCACACAGGCTCCTGCCGCGGGCCGATCCAACCAGACGATAGGCAATCGCTCATCTCGGCCCCTTGGCATTTGCTCATGACCTTGAGGCCCGCGTGCAGTGCATTGGCGACCCCAACTCATTCCCTCATGTGCAGTTGTGGGGTGCCTCCCCGTGCGCCAGTGGTCACAAGAAACAGGCAGCGAGCCATCCAACTTGATCACAGTATGTACAACCTCTGCGAGGCCGCGCCGCGTAAGTACCTTCAGGTATGATAATGCGGCACACATTCCCCCTCGCGTTGCAACGCTGTGGCCATGCATGCGCTTGCGACGGCACTGAATCATGATGTTGAAGCAGTAATCGAAGTTGACGTCCTGCGCATCCAGGACCACTGATGGCCGGCATAGCTGTGCACCGGAAAGGGGTGCTCCTGCCGCTCACGGCCTCCGCACAGCCCAAATCGCCATCATATGAATGGCCACAATACATACTATCGTAGTAGTACATACATACAAGAAATTCAAGTGGTCGCACCGCCGAAATGGCAGGTATACACCGGGGCCCCTTGTGGGGGCCAGAAAGATTTGTCACTCAACATGCACAGTCAGCGGAAAATGAACTACACACATCGGGCGGCAAGGGGGGACGTGGCCAGCGCCGCGATACCCGTCAGCATTTCTGCGACAGCCGCGCAGTGGCGCTCAGAGCAGCACACCGCAGCAGTCAGGGTACGCGCGCATGGGGGCGCAGCCTCATCGGCGAGTTGACACTGCACCGAGTGAGGGTCGGCCCTCGCAGGCACGCCAACCCGGGGATGGCACCTGGGAGACGGCCGAGTCCGCACGACCGCAGCAGCGGACGGGATGTGGCCCGTTGGCGCGGTAGGGCAGCGCGGGGCGCGCAGGCACGCAGCAGCGGTTAACGCTGAGCGGCGCGCGATCATCACGAGGCCAGTCGTGAGCATCAGTCGGCGTCCGACGAGTCGGAATCCGGCTCAGACTCAGTCTCTTGCTCCGGAGAGTCGTCGTCTGAGGAGCCGTCGCTGCTCGAGCCGTCAGTACTGCCACCGAGCGACTCGCTAGCATCAGTCAGGTCGGCAGCTTCGCCATCTGCAGCACTTTCTGCGCTGGGGGAGTGGGCGGCCCCGAGTGCGTCCGCCCGCACGTGTGCGAGGCGTCGAATCCGGCGCGTGGCCCACTTGACCCAGTGGTTTGCGAGGGGGCGCAGCCAACGGTCCTGCACGACCGTGCTGTCGAAGATTTGGCCCAGACAGTGAACCATCTGCAGTTGCGGTAGCAGAGCGGGCAGTGCGGTCGCGATCTTCGCCGGAAAGGGCACCACTGTAACGAGGCGGTAGATGATGGCTTTGCCGTCCCGCGACTGCCAGTTCGCTGCTTCTGCGAGGACCAGGAGCGTGTCGCGCAGGTCTGAGACACGTCGATACGTGTCCGCAGGCGTTGTTTGGGCTCGAAGGGCTTTGCAGATGAGGGAGGTGAGGCGCTCAAGCAGCGCCGGCAGTGTCGACTGCAGGGCGTGACGCTCTGCTTGGACAGCCGGGTGCGTGCACTCACAGAACAGGTGGAACGTCCCATCCTGGGTGCTGCGATCCATACTATTCATTAATCTGCACCAACCGTCGTGATTGCGAACACACAATCGAGTGGAAATGAACGCAATGGCAGCCTCCGACAGCGAAGACCGAGAGAGGAGACCTAGATACTGTCCTCGCAGTTCCCAAACGAAACATTTCAGATTTTGAGGGCAGGGCCGAGAACGCAACTACGAGGAGCGTCGGCTAACTGGCAGCGTGGCGGCCCTTCACCAGTCGTCGCCCCAGCCATCGAGCTCAGCCACGGCGCGGTCTCTATCTGAGGTGGCGGATGCGTTCGTTGTCGGGACCGCGGGGGGCGCATCACTTGATCGACGCACTGCCCCAACTGCGCCATTCGGTGTTGAGCTGGTCTCGCCGGCGAGGCCCAGCAAGTCATCATCGAAGCCCACGACGGCAACTTCCCAGCCCGACCCGGCCGCACATGCGTCCGTGTCACGAGCAGCGAGTGAGACTGGTTGAGGCACAGAAGCGGCCGCATGTGACGCTGGCACCGCTAGTGAGCCACCGTCACCAATCCGTGCAGCTTCTGCCAGCCGGGAGAAAAACGACGAGTCTTCAGCAGTAGCTGAAGTGCTGTCGGCGTGGTCGCTGCCAACAAGCAGTGACGCCCAGTCGTCGTCCATCGTCTTCTTTGCAGCTGCGTGGAGTGCTCCGGGGCGCGCAGTCATTGACGCTGCTGGGGCTGCTGTGCGCGCAGGTACAGCAGGGGCGACCAGTGATTTGCCCAGCTTCAGCGCGCCCACCGGCTTTGTTGATGCGCCCACATCCACCCGCGCAAGTCCCACCAAACTACGCGTTCCATCAACCAGACGCGGTTCGCGAGCATTCGATGATGCAACGCCACTCCGTTTGAGAGAGCCGTTCGCTGTGTGTTCATCCGCGTGTACATCATCTTCGACATCTGAGCCCTCGGAGTCGGGCAGCGCGGGCGCAGCTTTCCGTGTGGACGAGCCACGCAGAGGCAAAGACTGCAGTGCACCTGCCACCGCAGCGAGCGCGCTGCTTTGTGCCTGAAATGTGTTGGACCTCGGTTGCATGCCCAACTCCACATCCGCGGCTTCCGAGGAGAGCGACGGATCCGCATCCACGCGGCGCCGGCTGGCCTCGACCACAACATCACTGCTCGATGCACCTTGAGTAAGGCTACCGCGTTCAGAATTCGCTCCAGACGCAGCCGTTGGCAACTGCGCCACGCGCGAGCGAAGCAATCTCATTGCAGAGCCGAGAAGCGTGCGAGGCCCTGCCATTGCCACGACTGCTACCGCCACCGCCAAGGCGCAGAGACCCATGAGCAAAGGCAAAGTGCTGCTTGGCTGTTCGGCTGAACCCTCCCCCACACCAGGCGCGCCCGGTCCCGAAATAATCACTGGGGCGCCTGCAGCGCCGCTGGGCGTCGCCAATGGCCAGGACTTGTCCGCCGCTCCCTTGTTGACATCCTCCTCCTCAGTAGGCAGGCGGCTGTGCGACGGAGAGGAAGCAGGTGTGGATGAAGCGGGGATGGTGCTGGCCATTCCTTCACCGGGCCACACGGCGGCATCGTCGTCTCTGCTCTGATCGGGGTACTCCTCCTCGTCGGGAGAGGGATCCGCTGCAGCAGCCGACTGTGCCGGTTGGGGACTGGCAGGAGTGTCATCATCTTCGGCTGGCATGGGCGTTTCAGGATCAGCAGCAATTGATTGCGACGCAGATGGCGCCGCGGGCACAGGCGTAGTCGCGCTCGTCGGGGCAAGAGAAACCGCCACGGGCGTTGACGAGGGCGTCGCAACCACGGGCGACGTGGGCGACGGCAGCGACGCGTTTTGTGACGGAGAGGGCGCTGGTGTTGCCACCGGCACAGCTTCCGTGGCAGCGGGCGAGCTCGCTTCCTCCACGGCGGTCGTATCAGGCGATGGCACGCTAGGAGTGGAGGCGTTGGCCGGGGAGGCGACGGCAGCGCTCGAAGGCTGTACCACAGCGTGCTGGGGAGATGCATCCTGTAGAAGCGCAGCTTCGTCGTCAGTCGCGGGCGGCGGGCTTGCTGTCGCTGTCGAAGATTCCAACGTGTCAGTCGACGCATCTGCGTCGCCATCCCCTGCGCCGAGTGTTGCAGCCGGCGATGTACCGGCCGACGCTTTTTCCTGAACGATGGGGCGCGGAGAGCGCTCCATGGGCTGCTTGCTCGGCGTTATGGTACGATTGATTGCCACCGATGGGGCTGTTGTGGCCTGAGGGCTTTGGGGGCCTTGCGAGGCCGCGCCCGCAGCAAATTCGCCCCCAGCTGCTGTGCTATCATCATCTTCCGCGCTGACTGGCAACGCGGCCGCCGGAGAAGGGAGCGTCCTTGACTTTTCAGGTCTCGGGTTTTCCACCGCAGGAGTGGCCATGGCCGACGGAGCCAACAAGGGGCTCGCAAACCCACGCGCAGCACCGCCCACAGCACTCGGCGATCTGGCCGGCGGTGTTGGAGGGGAGCCTTCCGATTCGGGATCATCGGGCGGCGCAGCAAAATGATTTGAGAGATGGCGCGCAGTCGTCGGCTGCGCCATTGCGGCGAACAAACAGACGCTCATCGCTGTGGCCCACAGTGCTGCACGCATTCTCTTTCGGTGCCGTGAGGTCGAGCGTGTCACAGCCTCCTCGTCGTTCCGTTGCGACTGATATCAAGCACAGCCGTCGTAGTTACAATTACTTTCCATCATCGTGAGGCCGAGCTGGCAGTTCGCGGGATGCGTCGTGGATCGACGCCTCAAACATTCTCCTGGCGTCCGACAAACCTTTCTGATATCGGCGACGCCGCCCATCGGATCGTAAGGGCGGCGCCGCGTTAGCAAAAGCTAGCAACTCCGTATGTGGGTACCGTCGGGTTTTCAGCGGAACAATTGCTTCCGGCCTCATTGACCTTGGCGACGGTCGTGGAAACAAATGTCAGGCGAGGACGGCGTGATCGCCGACGTGCTGCGCACGATAAAGCGATTGGAGGAAGCCTTAGCGCTGAACGACTTTGCGGATGCGTGTTCCCGGCTAGCTGCGCTCGGCGAGATGCCGGTGACAGTGGGTGTCTTGCAAAAAACGAGGGCCGGACTTTCTGTTGCGAAGCTGCGTGCGCACGACAACGCGCCTCTGAGTGGCGCTGCGAAGGACCTGGTTCAGAGGTGGACTCGTCTCGCCAAAGCAGCCGGGGTCACGAGTGTGAGGGAGCGGGAGCCCAAGACGCACGCCGATGCTGCTGGAGTTTTGCGATCAGCATCAACAGATGCCTCCCCCGCGCCTCCGCGGGCGACCTCTGGCCCCGCAGCAGCATCTGCTGCTGAGACCCCCGTTTCTCCCTCTGGTGGTGTCGCGCATTCGACACTGGCCATCGCGTCTTTGCCGCCCGCCCGGCAAAGGCTGGCTGCTAAATTCAAGGAGGTGCTGGTGGGGATCGTGCGTGACCAGGTTGGGTTCCTGACGGACGCTGACACTGTGGAACTAAAGCGCGCCGCTGCGGCCACCGCGTGCTCCGATGCGGACGAGGATGGTTCGATAGCCTCCTCCACTGCCGGTGCCGGGGGCCTATCCTCCGCGCTACTTGAAAAGCAGTCACCAGAAGCAGCAGCGTTGCAAGCTGAGCATGCCGCGTGCAGCCTGGAAGCAGCTCTCTTCGCCCGCACGCGGTTCGAACCGAAACCCGACACGGCATATGGTGAGCGTTTTCGCACACTCGTGATGGGTCTTGTGGGCAACCCAGCGCTTGCCCTAAACCTTTTCCGCGGAATTGTTGATGCGGCCGCTGTTGCGAGCCTGACCAGCGATGAGCTTGTGAGCGCCGAGCACCGGAAGGAGGCAGAGGAAATGCGGCGCAAGTATGATGAGAGCATTCAGCTGGACTGGCGGTCGAAGAACCGCAAGGCGATGATGGCGGCGATGGGCTACGACGTGAGCCAAGGCATGCTGCAGTGCGGCAAGTGCAAGAGCCGAAACACAGACTTTACAGAGAAGCAGACGCGTAGCGCTGACGAGCCAACCACCAAGTTTTGCATCTGCTACGAATGTGGTAATAGGCAAGTCGCTTGCGGCGGTGTTCGTGTGGCGAGTGATTACGCTGAACCAGACACCTCAGTACAACACACGCTCCCCACTTCGCCGACGCCGTGCAGGTGGAAATTTTGCTGAAATTTTGCTCATGAGCAACGTGGCGCGCCGGGTTCGCTCGTGGCATGGTGCGAGTTGGCAAGCAAGCCCAGGGTTGGGTCGGGCCGGGCTAGACCTCCTCGTCAGTGTGTACCTCACACTGCCCCTGGCGGCCGATACCGTAATGCAGTCATGCTTTTTCGCCGCAGCGACTCGGCGTTGGCGTGCGGCGCCGCTGGCAGACCGCTGCAAGTTGCAGCCTGCAACGGTCACATCGGACGGTCCGATGTGAGTCAGGTTGTGACTCGGTGACCCAAGCCGGGTAACCCGGCTCAGACACTTGCCCGCGACGCGACTCCGGGAGCACAAATAACTCTGCTTCTAAGCTTGCAGAGACTCGCCGCGTCTTGTGGACCATCGTTGGTGTGACTTCAAGGTTGAGGCACAAACTGTATATGTGAAACCCGTTGATAATCTGGCGACCTTCCGGCGTTTGAAGCTTTTGACAAACGTTCTCGAGCAGATTGACGGGCCGTCGTTCACTCTTTCGGTGTCGGCGCGAAAATACCAGTTTTACCCCCTGCCTTGCAAGCGGTATCGCATTTGTTGGTGCGACCCGCTCACTGCAGCCCTCGATTCACGGCGCCTGCGTGGCCGCCTCCACATCCGGAAACCGCCCCACGGGCTGGTGCAAGCCCCGCACTCTGCCGCCTGTTTCTGCGCCCATAAGAGTAAAGCACGTGAATGGAGGCCTGCGGGGAGTTGTGGGCGCTCCTGGTGGCCCACCGCGGCCCTCTGCTTCAGTACGGCAGCGTCTGGGCGCTCACTCACGTGACGGTCGAGTACGTGATCCCCGCGCTCGTGCCAGGGATCTTCGCATGCCTGGCCAGGGACGGGAAAACGCCGCAGCATCGCGTCAATAAGGATGCGCGAACGAAGGCGGTGGCGGTGCTGATGGCCGTTTGGGTAGTTGCGCTTGCCCTCTACGGCCTCGCCACCACGGAGGGCCGTGAGCTCGTGCACCAGAACTACGGCAGCACGTGGGTGACGCGGCAGCTTACATACGTGGCGGCGTCGTACTTCATCTGGGACGTGGCCGTGTGCATCCTGGACGCGGAGCCGTTTGGGTACCACGTGCACGGATGGGCATGTCTGCTGACGTTCATCGCCGCGCTGCGGCCCTTTCAGCACTACATGAGCATGTACGTGCTCTTGTTCGAGGGGTCCACCGTGTTTCTACACTGGCGCAAGTACCTCCTCCAGACGAAACAGACCGCGGGTCGGACGTTCGCGGTCGTGCAGGCGCTGTTCGGTGCGACCTTCGTGTTCTTCCGCGTTATTGTCGGGACAGCCGCGCTCGTGCCCTGGGCGTCGCGAATGTGGGCCCTCATCCACAGCGGCGACGCCCACAGCGTGGAGATCTGCTTCATGTTCCTCCTGCTGTGCACCGTGCTCAGCAGCCTGAATATGCTGTGGTCGTACCAGATTCTGGCAACCGCTTTCTGCCGGCGTCGGTCGTCGACGCACCACGACATCCCGGTGAGTCTGGTCACCAAAGGGCGAAGAGTGAAACGCAGCGCCTGTGGCGCAGGTCGCCGCAATAGTTCCGTGAGCACGCCAGCTGATGTATTGGTGCCTCGACTGTCGTGTGCCGGCATTGCTCCTTCTCTTTGCAGAGCAAGGGCGCGCAATCTCCTGGCCGGTCCATGCCTCTAGCAGCGGACAAGGCCCCTCCCACGCATGGCAACGGCGACCCCGAGGAAAAAGGCATGACCAAGTGAGCACGGGGCAGCGGATGCGTGATGCTGATTGAAGGTGAACGTGGCCACCAGCGAGTGCTGCTCCGCGTGCAGCAGTGCACGTGCGACCTGCTGCCTGGATGCATCACTTCTGCATGCGCGCATCCGCCCTACTTTGATGGATCAAATTCGCCTGTGGGTCCCGAGGCCTAGGCCGACTTGCTGCGCTTGTCAGGGCGCGGCGATGCGCCAGTTCACGCGGTGACAAGTGCAAACTTTTCGCTATTGACACTGGCGAACTCAAGCTTTTCGATCGACGTCGCGACATCTGCACCGCTTGAGCCCGGGCAAGCTTGCTTTCAGTCGATGTTGTTCCCACTGCGGCAGATGCCGCAGTGCACCACGGTACACTCGTGCTCAATCGTGGCGCACCAGTTGCGGGCGGTGAGCGGCAGACTTTGTTGACATCGACTGAACCAGTACTTGCAAGAGGCGCAGTAAAGTTGTCCGACACTTCAACCCCCCGATCGCGATCGTCCGTGTCGGCGAGTGCTCGTTGTCAGTATCGTCGTGTGGCCATGGAAGCGGACGACTCACGCATCCTTCAGAGCAATCCACACCCCGATGGCAGGCAGCGACACCACCGTGGAGCGCCCGATGGGAGTCGGGCCTGCGCATGCAGACTCGGGCGGCTCATCAGCGGACTCCGGAAGACAAGGGAGTTCGGCCGTGTAGGCGCAAAGCATGCAGAGCGTAGCAGCACCCGGAGGGAAGGCCGACATGCTTGTGAGAGCCTCGGTGCCTGCAGCTGGCGTACAGCTGGCGGTGCCATGGGATGAATGCTGCGCAACAACAGAGCCCTCGGTGCCCGGTGGGCCTGCAGACGGCAGCGAGAGCGCGTCGGCTGCTGCGGTCAACGCCGCGGTTGGGGAGGAGTGCAGCAGCGGAAGCCAGGACGGATGCAACCACCCGTACACAGATCGATGCTGCGCGTCCGCTGCAACTGGAGTAGCTACCGTGACAGTCGACACGCGGGGGGCAGGGCTCTCCGTCGGCGGGGGAAGATGCGGGCTCTGCAGAAAAGCGACGGCAACGGCAGACGAAAGAGCGCAGAGCCACGTGGTCCGCAAGGCTGCCGCGGAGCCCCGCACGGACCCGGCAGCTTGCAGCGTGAGATCGCCAGCGCACGCCGCTGCGAACGCAATTTCAGCAGCTGGGCAGCTGTACCTGACAAGATGGGCCACCTCTGCCGAGATGGATGCACGAAACGGGCGGCAGCCGCGGGCGCGTAGGATTCGTTGGATGGGCTCAGCGGGCGCGGTCGAACTCGTGTCGGCTCGGAGAATGCCTGGGTCCGCCCGTAACCCGCTCCGCAGCTCATCCAAAACAGCGCGAGCGCTTGCAAGCGCCTCGCTGCTGTCTGGTGCTACCGGGTGCACGCGGATGTGCAAGCTCGCAGTGCAGCGCATGGGTGCTGCAAGCGGCATTGCGGGGGAGCTGACATGAGGGCGCGGAAAAGGTACGCGTTCGCATTCCGATAGTAGACCCTGGAGGGTCACAGTTGTGCCAAGGAGGGACCCCGCGATGCGCAGTCGTTGGAGAAGCTGTAGTGCATCCGCAGTCACCAAATTCCTCAGAAGTCGAGCCTGTGCGACGAGAACTGCTCGTGAGGTGCTGTCTCGTACAGGGGGAGGGTGTGGAGCAGCATCTATCAGGTGCCCGCCAGCTCCCGCGGAACTGGCAGCTTCAAGGCCGCGGCACGCGTGGGCTCCTACACGCAGCGCGCGCTGCCACGTGCGAGCTTCAATGGCGCTTGTCGCCCGTAGTGTAAGAGTTGCCGGGGCTGCACCTGTTGCCGACGGCGTGACAACTCGAAGCACGTGCATCCCTTCGTCGTCTGGGCACGGCGAGAGGTCGCACGAAGTCTGCGAAGTGAGTGTGAGCCGGCACCGTGAAAATCCATGTTCGAGCAGCGCGCGTACTTGCTCTAGAGCAGACAGTTCAGACGCGATCGAGCGATACAGCCCGGTATCCTCCGCAAAGAGTGAGGCTCCCGAGGGGGCAGTGATGCTCGGGCAGCTAAGAAGCAGCCTCTCCTCTGCCGTACCGGCAGGCGAACGGGGTGCCGGAGTTTGCATCAGCCCTGTATGCGTGAGCAGCATGTGCCGGCGCACCCAGTTCCCTCCAAGTCCGGTGCGTTTGGACTTGTGAATCCAGCCCGAGAGAAAGCACAAGGGGCGGCATTCAAGCTCGCACGTTGCGCCGGTTACACCACACTGCGCAACTCCATAAGCCGGATACAGCAGCACGCAGCGTCCAAAAGGCTGCTCGGACGGCAAGGCATCTAGCAGAAGAGGCTGACGAATGGAGTCGGCTGTCGTGCAGTCGCGTCTATCGCTCACCTCAGCACAAGACTCGTGTGGTTCCCGCAGCCAGCCCAGCGGAGTACCCGACGGCCACACTCGCATGCTCTCAACTCCGCTGGCCTGGCCTGCGCTGGCATCGCCTGATAACGCCGGATATGGTGGGAGCAGTACCTCTACGCAGGGGCCTCGGGTGTGCGTGGGCTGGCTGGAAAGTGGGCCACCGCTGCTGTACTCCGCGGCGTCGCGCGCGAGCCGCCAGTGTTGGATTAGAGCGGAGCACGCAGCAGAGACAGCAGTTGGAAGAGTACGCTGGGGCGGAGTCGTCACACTACCTGATTCGCTACATCCGCCGTCCGAACAAGGTGCGATCGTCCACTCGCAGGTCGCGTCTGGTGGCGGCGCGGTGCGGCGGCGGCCGCGACCGCCGGCAGCACAATCCACAGCTGGCAAACTCGGCGCTGGGTGCGACAGCTCCAGTGGGAGGGGTGAAAGCTTCTCGGCCACATCAAGTAGCGATGCGATCCGTGGAGCTTCCAGCCCATCGAGCGCATGCAGCCAGTGCTCCAGAAGTGCAACACAGGACCTCGTCAGGTCGTCACTGTGAGCACCACAAGAAGCCGGGTGGGTTGATTCGCCAGGCGCTGCGGTGCCGCCGAGGGGAAACGAAACGGCAGCGGCCACGCGCTGCAGAGCGCAGCGGACAGCAATCCCTACCCGTGCCTGCGGTCGGCAGAGTTCTGCTGCCTCATTCGGATTGCGTGCCACGGGCGATGGAGCATCTGCACCATCGCTGCAACCGTTCGCTGTCGTCCGCTTTAATGTGGGGGGCGTCACTGCGGTGCCAATACTGGCTGTCGCCGGAACAGAGGCAAGGTCAGGCGCGGTGCAAACCCCCTGAGCACGCGTATATGAGAGAAGCGCTGCAAGCAAGGTGGCGAACCGCTGCAGTACTGTGGCGGAGGGCAGCGGCTCGCACCCAATGGCAACGCCGGCGCTTCGCTTGGCGAGCCAGCTCGCGAGGCGATTGTGCAGGTGCTGCAAGGGAGCCACTGCCGTAGCCGAGACTGGAATCACGCCGTCGCAGACTCCCTGAATGACAGCTTCACCGGTGGTAGAGGAGTGCGGGGAAGGCGCCATCGCGGCGTCTGGATGATGCAGCATGTCGAGCAGTTCACCAATCGGCAGGTCGGACCGCAAGCGAGCGCATCGCTCATCACAGTCGGCCAGAGCAACTCGTGCCGCAGTCAGCTGCCTCGCGGCTTCCACTCGCGTCTCCTCGAGCTGGCTTCGAAGGCTGACGATAAGCGCTCCCGAGTCCACGACGGCGTTGTCACGTGGTCGGTTCTTGACGCTGCGGCACAGAGTCGCAAACTGGCAGCTCTTGTGAGAGTGCGCCAGCTGCTCGCCCTCCGGCGACAAGGTTACAACGATGCGGGTTCGGCTATTGCCGCCAATGCCCTCCCGAAGCAGGCTCGTAAGCAAGCTCTCGCGGTAAGGCACGTGCAGAGGACGGGACCCCAGCGGCGCCGCGGCTAATGCTTGCACAACGCGGGTGAGGGTGTGCAGGCTGGAATTTATCGCCTTCGTTTCCGCCTCCCGTGCCGCCTGGACACCAGCTCCGCCGTTGGTGCCTCCGCTGAAGGTGCTGCCTGCCAGCGGTGAAGCGGAGTGCGGGGTGCCCTCGCCCCCTGTGACTTCTCTCACCGCGTCCATGCTCTCGCTGCCCGCCAGGTCCGCCAGCGTTAGAACCCCCTCGCGGGCCGTGCCGTCGGGCCCTAGCGACCGCACCTTCACCAGATAGAGCACGTGGCTGCGGCTGCTGTCCACGTTGAGAGCGGTGGACGCTTGAGAGCGCGCATGCGTCGCTGAACGCACGACAGACTGTGCCTTTGCTAGAGCAGGGCGTGGCCCTCCCACGCCAGCTGCGGCGACAAATGAGCTGGCGTCGTGCTCCTGAGCGCCGACACTTGTTGCGGTGAGGCCGGCGCTGACGCTGCTGCTGGTGATGAGGGAGTGCCACGTGAGCATGTCGGCAGGGGACGCGGATACTCGAGCGTCTGGAATCTCGCGGCGTGTGCTGAACCGCGCAGCAAGGGCAGCAGTCGACGCAGACGTCCCTCTCGAAGGGGCTGCAGAGGGGGAAGCAGGGGTCGGAGGCAGTGTTCGGCTGCGGGCTCCAAAGCCTGGCACGGAAGTCATTGAAGGTTTGGGGGCAGTGGTGCAAGAGGATGCGGGAGCTGCAATCCCTGCCCAGCCATCTCGACGGATCCGCGGTGGCGTCGCTCCAGGCCTGGGCGTGTATCGCGCGCTGGAGCTGTAGCAATCGTCCAGGAGGGGGGCATCAGCGAGGAGGGGCGTCACCGCATCCGTAGCGGCATCGTACACGCCCGCACAGAGGTCGTAAAGGGAGCGCTGATACACTTCACCGACGGCTAGCGACACGCTGAAACGTCGTCCATCATTCCGCGCTGCAATCTCACGGATTATCGCATGGAGAGCACGAGGCAGCAAGCCCAGTGGACTACACCCGATCCCTGGCTTGGCTGGAGAGGCAATCCCGATGCAAGACTTAGTTCCCGCCTCGACTGCTGCCGCGGCGCTCGGCTGCTCCGCGTCCAGCTCATCGAACGACCAGGCACCTGAACGCACCCCACCGTCTCCTAGCACGAGGAACGTTTTGCCACTACCGCTGCGACCGTATGCCAGAACCGCAGCATGATATCCGCTCAGCACAGCCTGCACTGCCGGCTCCCCGAGCAGCTTGAACGCAGCCGCCTGGTTGGTGGCAGCAGTCAGCACTCCATCGAAGCTGAAAACCTCCCGCCTGTCCTCCCCCGCCCCGGCCTCCGCTCGATTTTCGTCGCCACGGGCGCCATGAAACGCAACAGTCGCGGGCATGGTGCCGCTCGGCGCCTCCTCGATCAAGAGTCCGTGCCATGCAGGAGCAGGCGGCCGCGACACCTTCGCGCCAACGGAGTTCAAACGGTTTTCGGAGGCCCCGGGAGTGATGTCGCGACTCGCATGAACGCCGCTGAAAGGCGCGGATGCTGATACGGCTTTGATTCTTGCAAACACCTCGATCGCCGTGTCCATTCTCGTGCGTTGAGAATGCGCGCTGCGCACTGTGAAGGTACAAGCTATCTGGCCAACGCGGGAAGCTTACTTGACGAACGGCAAAGGAGAAAAACGCAGCAAGGCAAAGCCAATCTGGCCAAGCTTTTGCCTAAATGTGTGGGCTCAGGGGCCGCAACTCTCCGAGAGCGACACGGTCGAGAAGGCCGCAGCCGGCATGCGAAATGGGACGGACAGGGTTTGCTCACTCGACAAAGCACGAATCCCCCCTCGTCGGTCGCGGCTACTATGCCTTCGCTGACTGCCTTGTCAGCGGGCATGAAATCTGTGTGGCTCCATCTGAGCTCGCGGCCCTATTCTTTATTCCCCCCACGACACGCGGCCGGCACTTTCCTGACGGATTTGTTGACACTGCAACATGGCGAAAGCGATCGTCGCCATCTCTCGTCAGATCGACGGGCTCCGCAAGGAGGAGTCCAGTGAGGCCTCCTGGTTCATTCTTCCGTATGAGGGCGATGATGATGTCGATTGGATGAACTTCCAAGTGCAGATTCAAGGCCCGGTGCGTCGTGCCTGTTGCTGTGGGACGCAGCGCAACTCCACTGATGGCTCGATCGGCCGACACGCGTGAATATGCCCACCTCGTGTGTACCGCGGGGTGAAGAAACCTCGGCTGTGGCTGCAGCATGCGGCGCGATGTCTTCCATTCTGCGGAAGTGTCCATGTGCGCTCACGGTTGCAGGAAAAGTATTCGGTAAACCCAAAGGGCGACAGCTCCGACCGGCCGAGCCCCTTCAAGGAGGGCCTGTTTCGCGTCCAGATCAAGTTCCCCGAGAACTTTCCGCAGTCCGCGCCGGAGGTTGGTTCGCGCGGCGGCGTTCTCGCGGGAGACGAGCTCACGAGTCTGTGCGCTGCGGTGCACTCATTCGGGCTTCCGTCGTTCGCTCCCTCCGTTGTTTGCAGTTCCACTTTGCAACTCGCGTGTGGCACCCCAATGTCCACCCCGAGACGGGCAAGCCCTGCGTGGATCTGCTGCGCGAGGCGTGGAAGCCCACCATGACCGTGCGCGATCTGCTGGTGTTCATTCGCGAGCTCGCGAGCTGCTGGCAGCCCCCAATGCCAGTGAGTTGAAGCGGCGTTCCCTCGTCGGGTTTCGGTGTGTGCCTTCGTCGTGCCGTTGTATTTTGCCACTCATCGCGGTCGTCGATGTGATGTCCTCCCGCTCGCAGGTGATAGCGTCAACAGCGACGCAGCCCGCGAGATTACGGAGGACTTGGCCGTCTTCGAGCGCCATGCGTCGGAAGAGGTCGCCAAGTATGCCGTCGAGGAATGAAGCACGCATGCGTTCGCCTGCGCAGGCTGCGGCTTCCTTAGCCCTCCGTCTCTGGAGGCGGTGCGCATGTGTTCCACGCTCCGCGGCCACCTGTCGGTTTGTGTCGCTGTGTGAGGTAGCTGCTGAGCGGGTCTTGGGTCTAGAGTGCCTGTGTCGCCGCCTTGAAGGTGCCGAGCCCACGCACGCTTCGAGGTGATCAAGATTCCGCCGGGCGCGCGCCTCTCGCCGGTGCATTCGGATGCCGATGCATATTCTACGCAACACATCAACTGAGTTGAATTCGATCGAGCAGCGACTATTACCTCGCAAGGTACAGCTGCGGGCCGTGGTCGATCGATGAGCGTCGACACCCGTGCATGATGAATCAATCAACGTGGCACCGAGGCGCTCAAAGAGGCCACTTCAAAGCTGAGACCTGAAGCACGAGCAGGCGTCAGGGGTTCGTGGGATTCCGCAGTGTGGTCAAGGTGTCGCGGCATGCGGGGTCTGCCTGTGATCTCTCGTCGTTCAACAGCAGGAGCATGGTCGCTGGCACAGAGCGAGTGGACCGCCCCGCACGTGGCAGGATCCCCTCCAGAACCCCTCGAGAACCCTCTAGAACCAGGGGTGCCAGCCGAGGGGCATGCGCGGCAGCTGCCGTTCACTGAGGGCCTGCAGCAGCAGGCGGTGGATTTGTGTGGACAGCACATCCTCGCTGCTCGCGGGGCCCGTGAAGTTGGCCGCGACGATCTTGCTGCTGACAGTGGGCGACTGCATCTCCGTCACGCGGTCCATCCAACGGGTCAGCGCCGAGCTCACGCGCCTGGCAACTGACACATACTCCACACCCCAGGACACCACCCAGGGAGCGGGCGAGGCGCGCAGGGCCAGCATTTGGAGCGTGGAGGCGGTTGCCGCCTCCACAGAGCTGCCCGAGGCGGTTGCCTGCGCGGCGGAGTTGCCCGCAAAGGCGGCCTGCGAGCGCGCCAGCAGCAGCTCGTGGACGTCCTCCCACGCCAGCAGCGACAGCAGCGAGACGAGCGGCTCGCTGTGCGCGAACTGCACGCGGATGTGCGCGCACATCGCCGCCACGAACGGCCCGAGCAGGCCCTGCGGGGTGACGAGGGCGGCAAGGTTGCGGGTGAGGCGGAAGGGCACGGGCTCGATGGGCCCCTCCGCTGGGAAGCCGATGCTGGTGGGCGAGAAGGCCTGGCGCATGTCTAGGCCCACGACCGCCCCGGAGGCCCTGTTGATGGTGATGCGCGACGGCGTCCTGTCGGTGGCGCCTAGCAGGTGCCCCCAGATGCAGGACAGGGCGAGAGAAGGGGTGAGGCGGCCGCGCAGGGCCAGGAAGGCGTCCGGGGACGCGCAGGAGCCCGCCAGAGCTGACTCGAGGGCGGAGGCGGGCAGTAGTGCGCACATGTCGCGAAAGGCAGCATGCGGGGCCGCCTGCGTGCGAGACTGCACGCGCTGCTGGTACGCGGAGGCCTGCGCACCCACCGCTGCCTCCGGATCACTGCTGCTGACGGGGTCCCCCTCCCCAGAGAACCCAGGAGGTGGGCGCCCCGCGGCTAGCACTGCCGCGCCCAGGTGTGCGCCGAGGCGGGCGGTGTATACGGAGCACAGATCGGCCGCAGACTGCAGCGGCAGCGCGGCGGAGGCTGGATCGGGGGAGGGCAGAAGCGGCTGGCCGCCGGCGGCGGCGGCATCGGCGGGGCCAGGCGGCAGCGCGCCCGCGTCCCGCACGCTCGCCTGCGCGGCCGCCAGGTACCCCTCGAGGAGGCCCTGCAGCGAGGAGGCGGAGGGCGGGTCGGACACGAGGCGCAGCTTCGGCGAGGCCGGCGAGGGCGTGAAGGTGGCGTGCGAGAGCGCCAGCTTGCGGGAGCGCGAGTCCGCGTAGCGGGCCATCAGGCAGTTGAGGACGCGGGCGTGCAGCGCGAGGCGGCCGTCGTACAGGAGGGGCGGGGGGCTCCCCGCGGGGGCAGCCGGGGCGGGGCCGGAGGACGTGAGGGTGACGTGGTGCCTGCGGCCGTCCTCCGCCAGCAGGGCGATGCGGCGGCTGAGCGTCTCCCCCGCACCCGAGGCGCTGCTGGCGGAGGCGGAGAGGGAGGCGGCGGAGGAGGAGGCGGAGGAGCCGCCGCCTGCGCTGCCGGCGGCCCCGACGGAGGCGGAGCCTGTGGCCCCGTGCGCCACCAGGTGCGCGAACGGCAGCAGGCTCACCACCTTGGCGTGCCGTGCCGGCAGCGGCTCCACGTCCAGCGGCAGCGCTGCGTACTGACCCGGCACCTCCACGCCGGAGGGGGCGAGGGGGGAGGCTGCCAGCGCGCCCAGCTCGGCCGACACGTGCGCGAGCGGCAGCGCCGCGGGCACAGCCTCCGTCAGCAGCTTCAGACGCCACTCGCGCAGCAGCGCATGCACCGCCGCCGAGGTGGCGGGAGGTGCAGCGATGTTGGCAGCGCCGGCAGCAGCGCTCCCGTCGTCAGGCCGCCGCCGCTTGCTGCCGGACAGGGGGGCGGCGCTGCTGGCGGCGCCAGCGTCGAGAGGTGCGCTGGCAGCCGACCCCGCTGGTAGGACGGAGCCGGAGAGTTCCGGCGCCTGCCCCTCACCCAGAAGCTCCCGCCGGAAGCGCGCGGCGTAGCGGGCGTTGAAGGCGGCGATGCGGAGGCGGGCGGGCAGCGGCAGGCCGGGGGGAGGCGGAGCAAACATGCGCGCCCCCAGGAAGCGCGGCAGCGCCCCCAGCAGCGACGCCGCGTAGTCCCGGTCGCGGGCCGCCGCACGCGCGCGCGCGCCCTCCGGCCCCACCCCTGGCGTCGCCGCGTCCTTGGCCAGCGCGTGCGCGACCGCCACCTTCGCCTGCGTGCACTTGGCGGCGAAGGAGGCGAGGTGGTTGGCCACGTCCTCCTCGCCCGAGGTCACCGCGGCGCGCAGCCCCAGCGTGGCCGCCTCCAGCAGGCGCTCAGCGGCCAGCACGCCCGCGCCGCCCACCGCCCGCCCGGCACGCAGCGCAGAGAGCAGCGCCTCCGCGCCGCCAGCGACAGCGGCGCCGGAGCCTGCGGCTGCGAGCACTGCCGGGTGGAGGGAGGCGAGGGTGGCGCGCAGGTGCGGGACCACCGCCTGCGGGTACGCCGCAGCGAGGGCGGGCAGCAGGCGGCCCGTGGCGCGCCCCTCGCCCCTGGCCGCGGCCCCCAGCAGCACGGGCAGGTAGGGCAGCCAGAGCCACGCAGGCAGCAGCTCCGCCCCGCCCAGCAGCGCGGCGAGCGGGTCGTGCGGGGCGGGCTTGCTCGGGGCGGCCGCTGCGTCGCCCTCCGCGGCGGGCCCTTGCGGCACAGCCACGGGCTCCTGCATGGAGAGCCAGAGGGCGCGCCCCAGCTGCACGCTCGGGGTGACGCAGCGCAGCGCTGCAGCCGCGAGGAAGGCGGAGACGGCCTGCGCTGCGAGGATGCGGGCGAGGAGCGGCCCCGTGGGCAGGGGAGCGGCCTCCGCAGGCGGGGGCCCTGCCGCCTGCGCTGCCGCAGCCTCGGCGAAGCCCTCGCCCGCCGCAGCTGCGGAGGGGGCAGGGGTTGCGGCGCCTGGGTCGTGTTTCATGGCCGTGCTGGCCTCAGCGGCGCCCTCCGTAGCAGCTGCACCAGCCCCCGGGGCCCCCGCAGCGGCGACGGCAGCGGCGGCTGCCTGGAAGGGCGCCTCGCCCGCTGCCGCCGCCAGCTGCGCGGTGGCGAGCAGCGCGTTGCCGTGCAGGCGGGAGCGCGGGACCCCGAGCGGCACGCCCACGACGGCTGCCCACGCCCCCTGCGTGGCCACGGTGTCCGGCCCCGCGTTGGAGGCGTGGCTGGTGACGTAGGCGGGCAGGCGCGCCTCGATGCGCATGTGCGCGAAGACGCGCTCCAGGAAGGTCGCCCAGGAGAGCCAGCTCTTGCCGTGGTGGCGCCCCGCCTGCACGGCAGCGCTGTAGGCGGCGTAGGCGGCCGGGTACGCCTCCGCGCCCAGCCACTCCGCGTGCATGCCGCGCAGGCGCCACGTCTCCGCGCGCTGCTCCGGGCTCAGGGCGGTCAGCGTGCTGTCCAGGCGCTGGTTCAGCAGGGTGAGGCCCTGGTAGGCGGCCTGGCGCGCCGAGGTGAGGGGGATCTGCGTCGCGCATGCGAGGGTGGAGTACGTGGCCTGCGTCGCGTAGGCGGCGGGGTCTGCGGCGGGCTCGGGGCCCAGGTTGTGCGCGAAGGCCTCCCTGTACGTGAGGTTCTTGCGGCTGAGCATCCAGCTGTACGCCGCGCTGTACTTGTCGGGCAGGTTCACCAGCAGCTGCTCCCGCAGGCGGGTGAAGGCGTCAGCGGGCTCCAGGTGCGAGGGCGCGACGGGGCCGCCGGGGGGCGCCGCCACCTGCGGCAGCGCCTCCAGCCGCGCCAGCATCGCGCAGGCGACCTCCTTGAGCCCCAGCTTGCGGGCGGTGTGCGCCAGGCGCAGCACGTTCCAGGCGGAGTCGTTCACGGCGGGCAGGCGCTCCAGCGGCAGGCGCAGCAGCGGCACGGCGCTGCCCGCGTGCACGTTGCCCGCCTGCAGCGGCGCGGTGAGCATCGCGAAGAAGTGCGTGCGCCAGGTGAGGGCGCCGTCCAGCGCGGCCATGCCCTCCCAGCGCGCGGGCAGCCGCTCGCGCCAGGTGAAGAGGAGGTTGCGCAGGTCCGGGGGGTCGGGGGAGGCGACGGAGGGCCCCGCGTGCGCCCCGCCCCCGCCGGCGGCTGCGTGCGCGAGCGACTGCCTGTACGACGCCCGCACCGCTGCGAGGGTGGAGACCGCCTCCCGCACCTCCACCGCCCGCTGCGCGCTCTGCAGCAGCGCTTCCTGCAGGCCCACGCCCGCGAGCGGCGGCGCGGCGCCCCACGCGCGCAGCGCAAGCAGCGTCGACGCGTCGCACGCCTCCGCTGCGGCCTGCACGGGCTGCGACGCCGCCTGGTTCGCGGCGTGCGCAGCGGCGGCGGCGGCGGCGCTCACGGCGGCTGCGTTGCCGTTCGCCGCCCGGGCTGCCGCCACGGCCGCGGAGATGGCCGAAGCAGCCCCCTGCATGAGGGGGTCGGCCAGCGCCGCCGCCACCTCCGCCTCGTGCAGGCGCAGGTCGGGGCTCTTGACCAGCTCCGCGGCGACGGCGGGGGCGCGCAGCGCCTCCCGCAGGCGCCCCCAGTCCCCGAGCCTGCTCACGGCCTCTGCCTCCGCCAGCATGTCGTTGCACTGCTTGGCGTAGGAGCTCACCTGCTGCCACTGGCACGTGTGGCGCGCCGCCTCCAGCCAGCGCTCCTCCCACACGTCCAAGTCGCAGCAGGGCGGCAGCCACGCCTCGGAGAGGGCCAGGGCGGCGGAGTGCGGGATGGGCGCGGGGGCCGCGGGGGCCGGCGGCGCAGGCGGCACCTGCGCCGCTGCAGAAGCCGCGGCCTCGGCTGCCGATGAGGCAGCAGCCGCTGCCGCCTCCGCAGCCCCGGCCTCCGCCGCGTTGGCGCCCGGCGCCGACGCCGCAGCGGCTGCAGCCTCAGCCGCGGCAGCCGCCTCCTGCGCCTGCCGCAGCGCCCGTGCGTGTGCCTCCACAGCCCTCGCGTGCGCTGCAGCGGCGGCAGCGTTGGCTTCCCGCACCTCCTCGGCGGCGGAGGCCAGCGGGGGCAGCGCGGAGGACAGCGTCCCCGCAGGCAGCAGCAGCGGCGCGTCGCTGCCCGGCCTGCCCCCGGGGCCCCGCTGCGAGCCTGAGCCGTCTCTGTACCCGGAGCCGTGCGCAGCGCGCGCCACCAGCACTGACCGGGCAGCAGAGGGGTCGACGAGGGCGAGGGCGGCGGCGGCCGGGGGCAGCGCCCCCACGGCACCGTCCACGGGCAGCGGGAAGCGCGGGGCACGCGCAGCAGCCGCTGCAGCTGGGTCGCTTGAGGAGGCGCCTGCACCCGCGCTGCCGTCGGCTGCAGCGGGCGGCTGCTGCTGCTGCTGCCGCTGCTGCTGCGGCACCTGTGCCGCGTGCATTGCGCTGATGCTGACGCCGCTGTCCACGGAGGCCGCGACGCCGGCAGCACTGAATGGCTCGCGCGACTGCTCCGCTGCCGCTGCGGCGGACGATGCGGCTGCTGCCCCTGCGGCAGCGACAGCAGCCATGCCTCGCCCCTGAGCGGCCACTTGCTGCAGACGCGCCAGCGGCCGCAGGGGGTCCAGGGGGCTTGTGAGCGCTGCAGCGAACGCCGAGCTGCCACCCCTGCCCGCGCCGTTGCCAGCGGCGGCAGCTGCGCTCCGCCGCTGTGCGCCGCGCGCGTTGAGCCGCCACGCCAGCTCTGCGGCGGTGCTCCCCTCGCGCAGCGCCACGCGAGCGGCTGCTGCAGGCGCTGCCGGGGGTGCGGGGGCGGGTGCGGGTGCGGGGGCCTCCTCGGGCTGCTGCGCCGCAGCAGGCGTCGTGCGGCGTCGCTTGGCTGCGCTGCGGCCGCCCGCAGTAGAGCTGGCAGAGCGGGACGCGGCGGACGCTGCAGCCGCTGCTGCCATCGTCGCAGCCTCTGCGGCGGGCTGTGCGGCCCCGTAGCTGAGGTGCGAGGCGAAGCCCAGCGGGTGCGGGGAGGGCGGAGGGGGCGCGAGGCAGCTGCGCAGGACGCCCTGCAGCAGCTGCCGCGTGAGGGTCAGCTGGTCGCGCGGGCTGGAGCCGGGCCCCGCGACGGACGGGGCAGGGGCGGCCGCTGACTCGGCGGCAGCAGCTGGCGGCAGCAGCGCCGCGGCGCCCTGCTCCTCCTCGCGGGCCCTCTGCCGCGCCTCGGCCTGCGCCGCGTGCTGCAGGATGGCGAGGGCGGCGGAGCCCCGCTCCGCGGCCTCTGCCACCTCGTGCGCCTCCCTGAAGCCGAGGCTGTACGCGTCCGCCGCCTCGCCCCACAGCCCGTGCGCCTCCATGTCCAGCCCGCGCGCCGAGGTGAGCGTGGAGAGCAGGCGCCGCTTCAGGCCGCGGCTGCGGTCCTCGTCGCGCAGCGCCCCGTACGCGGCGAGCGCGGCCTGCACGTGCGCCGCGACGCTGGCCTTGGCCGCCAGCAGGGCGCTGGTGAGGGGCGCGAGGGCGGCAGCGCCGCCAGCGGCCGCGGCCGCGACGCCTGCGGCCTCGCCTTCCGCCGCGAGCCCCTGCCCCTGCCCGACGGCCTGCAGCAGGGCGGCGCGGGCTGCCGCTGCGCTGCGCAGGGCCGCCTCCAGCCCCCGCTCCAGCGGCAGCAGCGCAAACTCTGCGCCGCCCACGCAGCGCGCCAGGTAGCTGAGGGTCTCGGGGGGCAGCTGCGGCAGCGGGCGGCAGCGCACCACCGCGGAGAGGAGCGTGTAGCCCGCGCTCATGTGGGGCGTGCACAGGTCGGCGGGGCAGGGCAGCCAGGTGCCGCCGCCGCTGGACTGGGGCACGGGGCCGCGCAGCAGGCCGAGGCCGCCCACCTCCTCGCTCGCGGGGAGCACGCCGGGGGTGCGGGCAGCCGCCAGCAGGCGCTGCGCCACCGCTGGGAGCGGGCCGTCGGGGGGAGGCGCCGCAGGGGCGGCACCTGCTGCCCCAGCCCCTGCCCCTGCCCCTGCAGCTGCTGGCGCCTCTCCGGCGGCCTCCCCGGGCAGCAGGCACGCCAGCGCCCCCGCCACCAGGGCGTTGGCGAGGCCTGCGGCGGCCTCCTCGGTGGCGGCGGGGGCGGAGTGGGGCCCCCACGCCTGCTCCGCTGCGAGCAGGGCGGGGGCGGAGGCGGAGACCCCCGTGCCCCCTGCGGTCGCCCAGGTGCCCGACCCCTGAGCCGGGGCGGCCCCCGCGTCCCGCGTGCGCTCCACGAGGGGCGTGCCCATGGCGCCCTCCAGGTTGGCGAGGGGCGCGTAGGTGAGCAGCTGGTGCTGGAAGGCGTCCTTCGTCAGGGCGCTGCACAGGTGCGGGGTCAGGCGGGAGCGCTGCGAGGGCGTGAGGGCGCCCCACGCGGCCGGCAGCAGCGCGTGCCAGGCCGCGGAGCACACGTCCAGGGAGGTGTACAGGGCGTGCGAGAGGGCGCGCAGCAGGCGGGAGGCGGCGGCAGCGGAGGACGGCGCGGGCCCCGCAGCTGGGTCTGCTGCTGCTGCTGCTGCGCCTGCCGTGTCCGGCACCACGTGCACCAGCAGCATGCGGGCAGCGAGGGGCAGCCAGCTGTACCCCGTCAGGCTCTCCCACTCCCCGCTCAGCACGTCCTGCAGGCCGCTGAGGGCGCCCGCGGCGAGCCCGGAGGTGTCCACGGCCCGCTGGTGCGGCGGCGCGGCCTCCTCCGGCCACAGCACCGCAGAGAACGCGGAGGCAGTGATGGCGTCGCCGCTGCCGCTGCTGCTCGCGCAGCCCCCCGCCTCCCCCTCCGCCTCCGCCGCCGCCTGCACCCCAGCGAAGCCCACCATGCGGGGCCTGTGGTCCGCGGTGGATGCGCTGGAGAGCGCGGTGAAGGCGGAGAGCAGCAGCGCGGCCGTCTCGCCGTCCACCTCGCCGTGCCACAGCTCCTCGTCGCCGCTGGCGGCGCAGCCGAAGGAGAGCGAGAAGCGCGGCGGCAGGCCGCTGCCCACGGCGCCCGACACGCCGTGGTGGCGGCCTGCGGGCAGGGCGAGGGTGCCCACGCCGCCCACGCCCTGCCCCTCGCCAACAGTGAAGGTCTTGCCGCCCGCGTCTGCGGAGGCGGCGGCGGAGCGCAGGGCCGGGCCGCCCCCTGCGGCCGCCGCCAGAGCTGCCGCGGCCGCGGCGGACGCGACGGACGCATCGAAGCGCGTGCCCCCAACCGCCTCAGCGAAGGCGAAGGAAGCTGCCGCGCCGGCAGCTGCGGGGCGGCCCTCGCCCGGGCCGACAGACGCGGCGGTGATCGCTGCCGCCTGAGCCTGCGAGAGGGGCAGGCCGGTGGCGCTGCTCACAGAGTGCGGGGTGGGCCGCGCCAGCAGCAGCCCGCTGCGGGTGACGGCCAGGCGCAGACGCGACAGAAGGTGCGGGGCGGGGGCAGCGCCGCGGTCGGCCGCCGTTGCGGTCGCTGTGGTCTGCAGCCCCGCAGCCGCCAGCGCGGAAAGCACGGCGGAGGCGGGGACGACAGATGCGGCCGCATCCCCCGCGGCAGCGATGCAAGCGGGCGACGCCGCCGCAGTCCCGGAGGCGGCCGCCATCCCCAGCGGCTGCGGCAGCGTGCCCACGTAAGAGAGGGGCGGCCCCTCAGCAGAGGCAGCGGGGGAACCATCGCCCCACGCCGCCGCCCCTCCCCCTGCATCTCCCGCCCCCTCGCCGCCCGCGTCGCTGTCGCGGAGTCGACGCCGCTTGGTGCCGCCGCCTGCCGCCGCCGCCCCTTCCCCAAGCGCAGCGGAGGCGGCGGGGGCCGCGGCGGCGTGACCAGCGGGCGGAGCGAAGACGTCGGGCAGCGGGTAGGAGAGGCCGGGCAGCAGCGCGTCCGCGGCGCCGCTGACGGCCTCCCCGTACCCCAGCGCCTTGCGGGCCGCGAAGACGCGCTGCCTGCCCGCCGCCGCGATGGCCGCCGCGCCCTGCCGCGCCGTCTCCTCCACCAGCTCCCGCACCCGCCGCGCCCGCGTCTCGGCCACCACCAGCGCGAAGAAGGCGGAGCGCACGCACTCGTCCGCCGCGAGCAGACCGGGCACGAGGGGGCGGCGGATGACAGACACGAGCCAGGCGGGCGGCCGCGTGCTGGCGTGGCGCAGGTGCGGCAGCAGGGTGGCCGCGCTCACCAGGCGGGAGGAGGCGGGGGCGGGGGGTGGGAAGGAGGAAGGGGCGCCGTCGGCTGCGGCCTCCGCCTCGCCCCCCTTGCTCGCGAGCAGGCCGGCGAGGGCAGGGTCCCGCCCCAGGGCGATGGCGGCGGCGAGACCCCCTGCCGCGTCGCCGCCCTCGCCCGCTGCCGCCGCGTAGCCCTGCCAGCTCAGTTGCTGCGCGTGCGCCAGGGCCGTCGCCCCGCAGCGCGCCACCCCCGCGTCCCCCGTGTACGCCGCTGCCAGGATGGTGTACTGCGCGCGCTGCAGCGTGAAGTACAGGTCGCCCAGCTCCTGCTGGCGCGAGTAGATGTGCGGGGACGCCGCGGCCCCCAGCGGCGGTACCTGCAGCAGCGCCATGGCCGTCACCACGCCCATCTTCTCGCGCTGGCCCAGCCCGTGCGCGAAGGCCGCCTTGGAGGAGGGCGGCGCGAACATCCAGCGCGCCACCTCGTTGAGGCCCGTCAGCATGATGCCGGGGTCCGCGCTGCGCTGCAGCAGCTTCATGACGCAGAGCGTAAAGGAGGAGCGCTGCTGCGCCAGCACGAGCGCGGGGTGCGCGAGCAGGCCGATCAGGTGCGCGAGCGACACGCAGCGCTGGCAGCGCGCGTCCGCGCCGCTGCTGCCCGCGTCGCCCGGGCCGCCGGGGCTCGCCGGGGCCGTGCCCGCGATGGCCGCCGCGGTGTCCCCCGGGTGTGCCATGTGGTCGTCGAAGGCCCGCGAGAGCAGGCCGAAGAGGAGGGTGGCCAGCGGGTGCAGCACGCTCGCGGAGAAGCGGCCCATGTCCCGCAGCAGGCGCACCAGGCCGCACACGTTGCCCTCGGAGGGGCCACCGAAGCGCGTGCCGTCGGGCCACATGACCTGCGTGGCGGCCGCGACGCCGGCGGCTGCGGCCTGCTGCAGCGACAGCGGCGGAGGCGGGGGCGGGCCCTGCTCGCCCTGCGGCCCCTGCAGCAGCCCCAGGTCCTTCACCGCGTGCCAGCCCGCCTTGGCCACCCGGTCGTCGTCGCGCTCCCCGTCCACGTGCCGCCGCGCCCGCTCCCAGGTGTACCCGGGGAAGGCGCGCCCGAAGAGGGCGGCTGCGCGCGACAGGTCCTGCTGCGTGTAGCGGCGCAGGAACTCCGGGGAGGGCGAGGGGACGGCCGAGAGGGGGGAGGCGGGGCAGACGGAGGGGGCAGGGGCGGCCCCCCTGCCCTCCTCGCCGCCAGCAGACCCCGCGGCCCCTTGCGCTTGCTGCTGCTGCGGCGGCGTGAAGCTCCCCTCCGCCGCCAGCTTGAGCACCGTGCCCTCCTCCTTGGTGCGCGCCTTGGACTCGGGCGCGGGCTCGTTGCGCTCGCTCACCAGCTGCGCGTACCGCGTCTGCTGCTCCGGCGGGTGCCCCAGGTGGCTCACCACCCGCATGGTGACGCAGCTGGCGAGCCAGGGGTAGAAGCGCACGTAGGAGAGGCGGCAGGTGGGGGCGGCGTACGGGTACAGCTGCAGCATGCGGCGCACGAGGCGGCGCAGCAGCGCCAGCACGCGTCTGTCCGAGCTCGCGAACATGGGCGTGGCCGTGAGCATCAGCATGCCGCCGCCCTCGCTGCCCACGTCGCGCGCGCTGCCCTCCGCGGCCAGCGCTGCCAGCAGCAGCTCCAGCACCTGCTGCTGGTACGCCACGAGCGCTGCGGCGTGCGCGGCGTGGGCGGAGAGCTGCGCGGGCTGCGAGGCCGCGGCAGCCGCGGCGGCCGCCGCGGAGGCGGATGCACCCGACGCCACGGCTGCTGCGGAGGCCTTGGCTGCGGCGGCCGCGGCTGCAGCTGCGGCGCCCGCGCCCGCGCCTCCGTACCGCAGGAAGGAGGCGGGGCTGAGGGCCGCGTCGGGCCACATGCGCAGCGCGGAGGCGAAGAGGGCCGTGCTGCGGCGGGCCAGGGCGCGCCCCTCGCCCTGCTCGCCGCACAGCAGCGCGAGGCGGGCCGCCGCGTTCACGAGGAAGGCGACGGGTTCCACGCGCGCCGCAGCCGCGAGGCGGGCGCTGGCGACGGGGTCCGCGGCGACGGCGGCAGCGTCTGCGGGGGCGGGCAGCGGCAGGAACTGGCCCACGCGGAAGACGCCTGCGAGGGCCACCTCCTGCCTGCCGCTGGGGGGGTCCAGCGCCTGCGGCGGGGGCAGCGGCAGCCCCTCCAGGTCAAAGTCGCCCCAGCCCGCGGGGGGCGTGGGGTACAGGGGCTGCGGCGCAGCGGCGGGGGGCGGGGGCGCGGGGCCGCCCTCGCCCGACCCGCCCTCGCCGCCCGCCCCAGCGCCCCCAGGGGCCGGCGGCGGCTCGAGCGCCCCCGGCAGCGCCGCGGTGACCACCTGCAGCGCCCGCGCCTGCGCCTGCCAGCGCAGCAGCAGGCACGCCACCTCGACGGCCAGCACGCGCTGCTGCGCGCTGGTGGCGGTGGAGGGGGGCAGGTTCGGCGGCCACGGCCGCGGGTTGCCCGGCAGGCGCAGCTGCGTGGCCCCCGTGAGGGGCAGGGTGGGGGCGGGCGGGCTGGGCAGCGGCTGGCCGTCGGGGCCCACCCCCGCCGCAGCAGCGGGGTTGAACGGGGAGGCGGGCGGGGCGGGCGGCGGCAGCGCCACCTGCAGCAGCGTGAGCAGCAGCGGCGTGAAGGCCTGCCGCGACGAGAAGAAGAGGGGCGCGTGGTCAGCGACGGGCAGCAACAGGGCGGAGGCGGCGGCGAGGCAGGCCTGGAAGGGCGAGGAGATGGAGGGGGGCGGCTGCGAGGGGTGCGTCGCCTGCAGCGCTGCCGCGTGCTGCTGCAGGCCTGCGAGCTCCTCCCCCACCGCGCCCCTCACCAGCTTGACCACGCGCACCCACTCCCCCTCGCCGCCCCCCGCGCAGCGCACGGCGCAGGCGGGCAGCAGCAGGTGCAGGGCGCGCCGGTACAGGTCGCGCGCATCCGCCCGCATCGAGGCGCTGGGCCACAGGGGCGGCGCGGAGGTGGTGGAGGGCGAGGCGGCCAGGGCGTGCCCCACCGCCACCTGCCGCAGCAGCGCCGCCAGGATCTGCAGGCGCTGCTTGGCGGGGGTGTCGTACGCCTGGCAGAAGCGGGCCAGCACGCGGTACCCCCACGCGTGCGGCAGCGTGTCGGGGGTGCTGCGCAGGGCAGCGCGCCAGGCGGCCCGCGCCAGCTCGCGGCGCGCCTCCCACGCCTCCAGCGCGCCCTCCCGCAGCAGCGCCTCCACGCCCCGCAGCAGCTCGACGGACAGCTCCTCGGAGAAGAGGCGCAGCGGGGAGGGGGCGGCGGCGGCTGCGGGAGGGGCGGCGCCCTCCTCGCCCTCCCCAGCGGGGGCAGCGGAGGGGGAGCCGGGGCTGAGCACGCACCCTGCCGCCATCCACGCCGCAGCCGCCTCCTGCGCCCGCAGCCAGTCCAGCAGGCCCCCCAGCAGCGCTTGGACGGGGGCGAGGCGCGGGAAGGGGTACTGGGGCCCGAACACGGCGTGGCGCAGGGGCACGGTGGGCAGGGCGGAGGCGGAGGCCGGCGCGGGGCCAGGGGCGGGGGAGGCGGGCGCGCTCCCGGTGCCGGCGGCGGCGGATGCGCCGCTGTCTGGCCTCCCCTCCCCAGTGATGAGCGCCAGCCGCTCCGCCGAGGCGGCCGCAGCCACCACCCTGTAGTAGCGCACCTGGGCTGCCTCCGCCTCCACTGCGCTCACGTGGGCAGCGAAGGCGGAAGCGTGGGCGGGGCAGCCGGCGTCCGCCCCCTCGTCCTCCTCGGCCTCCTGCGCGGCCAGCGCGATTCGCGCGGAGTGGGTGGCTGCGACGCTGTGGGCGAGGGAGGCGGCCGGCACGCTGCCAGCGGAGCAGGTGGCCAGCACCGCTGGCCAGGAGACGGGCCGGGCAGCCACCCCTCCCGCAGCGGAGGCGAGGAGGGCAAGGCCGCCGCCCCCCTGTGCGGCCGTGGAGGCGTCGAGGGAGCCCGCGGTGGAGGCAGAGGAGGAGGAGGCCAGCGAGAGCGAGAGGGAGAGGGACACGTCGCCGGCGCCCGCCACGGCACCAGCAGTAGCTGCATCGTCGCCGCCCCCGCCCGTCGCTCCCGCAGGCCGCAGCACGGCAGCGCACAGGCGCCCGCTGCCGCCGGCGACGCGCCACCCGCCGATGCCAGCGGCTCGTGCTGCGCCGGGGGAGGCGGTGCCGAAGACGCTGCTGCGCCAGGCAGCGGCCTGCCGGGGGGCGCTGGTGGAGCCCGCTGCCGCCCCTGCCTCGCTGCGGCTGCCGAGCGCAGCCCCCGCCGTGGCGCCGCCCCCCTCCTGCCTGCCGCCTGCGTAGCGCCTGCTGCCGCCGCTGCGAGCGACGCTGCGCTGCAGCGGCTGCAGGTGCAGGTGCTGGTAGAAGAGCGGGGAGGGCATCGCTGCGGAGGCAGCGGAGGAGGCGCCGCCGGCCTGCCCGGGGGTGCGCAGGCCAAGGGTCTCGCGCGGCCGGGAGGCTGAGGCAGCTGGCGCTGCGGCGGCAGCGGGCCACTCCGCCCCCGCCGCGCTGCTGTCCTCGCCGTCGCCGGAGCCCGCGTGCTGCTGCAGGGCCCCCGCTGACTGCGCCAGCTGCTGCCGCAGCAGCTCCTCCTCCGCATCGCCCGCCCGCCTCGCGGAGGCCAGCTCGCCCCCCGCCCCGTCCCGGATGGCTGAGATCGACCCCAGCCCCGCGGCAGCCCAGCCAGCTGCTGCCCCGCTGCCGTCAGAGCCGCCGCTGCCCCGCCTGCTCGAGAGGCCGCTCCCGCCGCCGCCCGCCTCCGCAGCTGCTGCCAGCGCAGGCGGCGAGATGAACCACAGCCCGGGGGCTGACTCGGCGGCTGCCGCTGCTGCTGCTGCAGCAGCAGAGCTTGGCATGTGCGTGCGGCGCAGCGGGGGCGGGGCGGCGAGCACGACTCCGTCAGCGGGGCTGCCCGGGGCGCTGCCAGGCAGGTGCAGGGCAGAGGCAGCCGACGCAGGCGGCACCTGCGAGCGAGCAGGCAGCAGGCCGGCGGCGCTCAGGGCAGAGGTCACGCCGTCTGGATCGCCCCCGCACGCGAGGTACAGGGCGAGGGCAGCGCGCCGCAGCCCGGGCACGCGGGCGGGGGGAAGGCCGCCCCCCACGGCCCCCTCCGCATCGTCATCGTCCGCCTCCTCCTCTTCCTCTGCGTCCATGGCGGCGAGGATGCCGCGCTCCCCTGCCAGCAGCCCAGCCCCCGCCGCCGCCCCCTCCTCGTCGTCGTCGCCGTCCTCCTCCTCGTCTGGCGTCTCCTCCAAGGCCCGCGCGACCGCCTCCTCGCACTCCGCAGCGTACCGCAGAAGCGGCTGCACCAGGTGCCGCAGGCCAGCCACGGCGGGGGCCTCTGCCGCGTGCCCGTGGACCAGGCCGAAGCCCGACGCGCCGCCCGCAAGCGCCGCAGGCAGGCCGAGGGGTGCAGCGCCGGGGGAGGCGTCTGCGCCGCCGCCGAGCGCCCGGAAGAGCGCTGCGACCAGCTCGCTGCGCCAGGCGGCGCTGGGCGCCGTGGCCACCTCCCACCGCAAGAAGTCCCGCACGGGCTGCGCGTCGAGGCGCGCGAGGGGCGAGAGGGCGGCCAGCAGGCACAGGGTGAGCTCGGCTGCGGGCCGCAGCGGCAGCAGGCCGGAGGTGTCGGGGCTGGCGCCGCCGGCCGCAGGGGCGCAGGCGATGCCCCCGAGGGTGGCGGCCGCGTGCAGCGCCCTCGCCCTGCAGGCTGCGATGTGCTGGCGCAGGGCCCGCACGAGCACGGAGGAGAGGGCCTGCACCTCGCCCGCCTGCCCGCCCCGCAGCACGGCAGGCAGCAGCGCCAGGTGGCTCGCAGCCCCCAGCTGCGCATCCACGGCAGCGGAGGCGCGAAGCGCAGCGGAGGCGGGGTCGGCCGAGGCCGCAGCAGCGGGGCGCCACCACGCCTCCCACGGCCACCGCCACCCGCCACCCGCGCCCTGTGCCTGGCAGCCTGCGGGGTGGGCAAAGGCGTGGTGCTCCGGCTCGCCGCACAGCCGCGCCTGCGTGACCGGAGAGCCCCACAGGGCCAGCAGCACGCGGAGCGGCTGCAGCGCCCCGTGGGGCCCGGCAGCAGGCGCGCTGACGCTGTCTGCGCCTTCGTCCTCCTCCTCGGCCGCGCCGGTGCCTGCAGCGGCAGCAGCGGCCGCAGCTGCGGCAGCGCAGCGGGCCACCCAGGTCGGGTCCTGCCTGGTGGCGCAGTCCAGCAGCGTGATCAGGTGCGCGTGCAGCACCGCAAGCTCGGCAGCGCTGTAGCGGGCGCCCGAGAGCAGGGCCTGCCCCGGGGCCGACGCCTGCGCGATGCCCTCGTAGGGCTGCCCGTGCAGCGCACCCACCACGTCGGGGGCGAGGGCGCGGCAGCACGCCTCCCAGCCAGCGGGGGAGCGCGCCCACTCGAGGAAGCCGCCCGCCTCCCACAGCAGCGACGCCGCGCCCTCGCCCGCGTCACTCCCCGCCGTCGCCGTCACGGGCGGGCTGCCAGGCGAGGCCTGCACAGCGCAGCGCAGGCAGGCCTCCCACAGCTGCCCGTAGGCAGGGTTGAGCAGGCGGGGGAAGGTGACGCCGGCGAGGCCCCCCACCGGCGCATCGCCCACGGCAGCGCCAGCGGACCGCTCCTTGTCGCGCTCGCGCTCCCGCTCGGCGGCGCCCTGCGCCTGCGGCTGCGGCGCGCCCTCGCCGCCCGCGCCAGCGCCCTGCTGCGCCTGCAGCGCGCGCCACACCGCAGGCGTGTGCGCGTCGCCCAGGAAGGCGGCGGCGCACTCCGCGGGGTGCCGCGCCATGAGCCTGGCAGCGGGCGCCACGTAGGGGCTCGTCAGCAGCCCGCGCGCCTTGAACAGGTGCAGCTTCGCCTGCAGGCCGGCCACCGCTGCGAGCATGCGAGGCGCGAAGCTGGCGGGCCGCAGCGGCAGGTGCGGGAAGAGGTTGAGCAGCCCCGCGGCCAGCTCCGGCTCGCGGCCCGTGTTGCCGAGCAGCGCGCGGATGGCCTCGCTGCACGCCCACTGCGGCACGTCCTTGGTCAGCAGCTTCTCCGCCAGCGCCTCGTTGAAGGTGTAGGCGATGCGGGGCAGCAGGGCGGCGACCGCCTCCGTCACCTCCCCGCTGCATCGGGAGGACTCTGAGAAGAGCGAGAGCAGCGGGCGCAGCGACGCGTGCAGCACCTCCCGCGGGATGAGGGAGGCGGAGCCCACGCTGGCGCCGATGGCGTGCGGCGAGGGGCCGCCGCCTGCGGGCCACGCCTGCTGCGGGCCTGCGCTGGCCGCAGGGGTGCCGGCGGCAGCAGCGCCGGCGGCGGCGGGCAGGGGCCAGCGCCCCTCCATCACCGCCAGGGCGGCCGCAGCGACCGGGCTGGTGATGGGCACGGGGGCAGCGGCCGCGGCGTGCGCCACCTGGAAGGCGGCTGCAGCGTCCGACACGGCTGCGGAGACTGCGCGCGTGGCGGGCAGCCCCGCGGAGGGCGGCTGCACGGGCGGCATGCGGTCTGTGAGCAGCAGCCCCGCCGTCACCTCCATCTCCGAGGCGCCGCCGCCCGCTGCCCCGAGGACCACGGCTCTGTGCGGGGCGAGCTCGAAGGCGGCGGCGAAGGCGGCGCCGGCAGAGGTCGACGCGGCGGCGCCTGCGGCCTGCTGCTGCGCCTGCGCCTGCAGCTGCCCCGCTAGCGGCACGCAGTCGAACAGCAGGCGGAGGGCGCTGGACTTGAGCGAGGCGGGGGCGGGTGCGGACGCAGCCGCCTCGGGGGCGACGGCGGCAACAGCGGCGGCGGTGGCAGCTGCGGGGGCAGCTCCGAGCGGGCCCGCGTTGGCTGCCGGCTGCGCCTGGCCTTGCTGTGTCTGCGTCTGCTGCGCGTGGTGGCCCATGAAGAGGGAGGGCAGCGTGAGCGCGCAGGCCTCCAGCAGCCGCAGCACGCCCACCCGCACCAGCAGCTGCAGCGGGGGTGGCTTGTACTCGGCCGAGGGGTCGTAGCCGCGGGGCCGCACCTGCCCGATGCCCGCAGAGGCGTCGCCCCAGCCCCACGCCCCGCCCGCATCGTCATCATCGTCGCCCAAGGCGTGCAGCGAGGCGGAGGGCGCCGCGGAGGGCTGGGCGGGCCACGCCTGGCCCACCACCAACACAGCCGCCGTGGCGGCCCCGCCGACGCCGGCGCCGTGGGACCCGCTGCCGCAGCACAAGCTGCAGCCGGCGCCGCCTCGGAGCGGGTCAGCAGCGCGGGAAGAAGACGGCGCCCTGCAGGCTGAGGTAAGCAGCGCGGGGTCTGCAAACACGGGGGAGACGAACGCCACCCCAGCGGCAAGCAGCGACCCCTCGCTCCTGCTGTCGCGTGCCGGTGCGGCTGCCTTGCGGCGGGGCCGCCGGTGCTGGGGCGGCTGCAGCGCGTCGAGGGTCGGCAGGCACACCGCGACCGCAGCGGCCATGTGCAAGCCGCCGCCGCAGCCGCTGCCCGGGGCGCCCAGGACCGGGCAGGCGAGTAGGCGGCAGGGCAGCTGAGGGGGCACGTAGGCTCGGTGGCTGTGGCCGCTGCTGCTGCCGCCGCCGCTGCTGCCGCTGCTTCCAGTGCTGGTGGCGCTGGCTGCGGTCGCCCCGCTTGCCGCCGACCCCGCGCTGCTGACGCCAGTGACGTTGGTTGCGCTGCCGCTGCCGACGGGAGTCAGGGTGGCACTGCTGGCGGCGGCTGCGGAGGCAGTCGCGGAGCAGGCGGCGGAGGCGGCGGAGGAGGAGGAGGCGGTGCGTCGCACTCCACCTGCGGCGCCTCCCCCCGGCAGCAGCGCTTCCGTCCCGGTCGCAGAGCCCGGCGGCAGCGCCGCCTGCAGCGCAGGGCAGTAGTGTAGGAAGAGGAGGGGCCGGGTGGCGTAGGCGTGCAGCACCCCCTCGCCCTGCCCCTCCATCAGCGCCTCCACAGGGCCGGACACCAGGCGCGGAGGGTCCGTCCACGCGGGCACCCGCGGGGGCGAGGTGGAGGTGGGGGAGGCGGAGGGGACGGTGCCAGGGTGCGGCAGCGGGTACGGGCAGGGCTGCGCCGCCGCCAGCGCCCCGTACGCCACATCGAGCGGGGCGAAGGCCTCGTGCGGGGGGCAGCGCGAGGAGGAGACCGACACGTCAGCCGCGAGGGAGGGCTGGGAGGCGAGCAGCGCTGCGCCAGCGACGGTGAGGGGCCCGCCCTCCTGCCCTCCCAGCGTGGTGGCGCCGCTCTTGCTCGTGAAGGCCGCGCCGCTGCCCGACGCCTCGCCCGCCAGCGCTGACTGGGCAGCGAGCCCCGCGCCCGCCGACCCCGCGGAGCTGCCCCCGCCGCGGTACTGCAGCATGGAGGCAGCTGACGCCGCAGCCGTGAGCGCCTCCGGGGTGTACGCCGGGGAGTGCACGTCCCACGCCCTGGCCACGGCGGAGGCGAGGGCAGCGGACACCACGCTGGCGAGGGCGGGCCCGCAGCCCACCACGCTGCGCAGGGCTGCGCGCAGGCGCGGGGAGGCGGCGGCGGCAGCGCCAGCGGCGGGCAGCAGTGGCGCTGCCACGCCGCCCGGTGCGCTGCCGCTGCTGTCAGAGCTGGCGGCGGGGGCTCCGCCTGCCGCTACCCAGGCAGGGGCGGCAGGGGCGCTGCCCTCGAACGGCGCAGTCACCGCAAGGGCCGCCTGCCCCGTGAGGTGGAGGAGCGCCGAGGTGGTGGCCAGCGCAGAGACCGCGGAGGCGTGCGGCAGGGAGCGCAGCCCTCCCGCAGCCGCGATCAGGGGCGGCAGCAGCACCGGCAGCTGCGGCGCGAGCAAGGCCAGCATGGCCGCTGCCAGGGCAGGGCGGGTCAGGGTGATGCCGGGCGCTGCCGGCCCAGCGCCCACGCAGCAGAGGGACGCTGCGACGCTGGCGAGGGCGTGGGCGCACACCTCTCGGGTGCAGCCCCTGCTGCCTGCGGTGAGCATGCCGCGGCCCAGCACCTGCAGCGAGTCGGCAAGCAGGCGCAGGGGGTGGCGGGCGGCGCGCCCCTGGCCGCCCTCCCCCTCCGCCCCCGCCTCCGCCTCCGCCAGCAGCGCCTCGAGCACCGCCCCTGGGTCGGGGAGGGATGACACGGGGGCCGGCGCACACGCGCTGCTGGCCCGCCTGCGACGCTGCGAAGCCCTCGCCCTGCCAACGCTGCCGCTGCTGCTGCTGCTGCTGCTGCTGCTGCTGCTGCTGTGCAGGGCGGAGGCGCCGGGCAGGGTTCGCCCAGCCAGCGCCGCAGAGAGGAGTGACGTGAGGACGGCTGCGACCGCGTGGCTGGCGGCGGCGACGGTGAGCGCAGCCAGCTCGGGGGCGTGGCTGTCGAGGGCCGTGACCAGCCCGCCCAGCAGCAGGGGCGCGTACTGGGCGGCCCACGGCAGGTGGCGCGGCGCGGGGGCCGCTCCCTCGGCGCCCCCAGCGCCTGCTGCAGGGAAGGCCGAGGCGAGGGCGAGCACTCCGTGCGCTGCACCGAGCTGCGCGGAGGGCACGGGGCGGGAGCACGCCGCCGCGAGGGTTGCCGCGAGGTGCGCCATGAGGGGGTGCGAGGCGGGCAGGGGGCCGCCCCCCGCCACGGCGCCCGGCACCGCCCGCAGCAGGGCGATGGCGTGCTGGGCGACTGGCCGCAGCAGGTGCGGGTGCTGCAGCGAGGCGGGCTCGTCGCAGAGCAGCCCAGCCACTGCGCTGCCTAGCAGCAGCGGGTCAGCGAGAGACCGCACGAAGGGCAGGCCAGGCAGGGGGGCGGGCGCCTGCTCGCTGCTGCTGGTCGGCTGCGCCCCGCCTCCCTCTGCGCCGCTGTCGCTGCCGTCGCAGCTGCTCCGCGCCGACAGCGCCACGTAGCGCTGCAGCAGGCAGGTGAGCATGGGGGCGGCCACGGCTGCCAGGTGCGCGTCCGTGCAGGCGGTGGCCAGCGCCCGCAGCACCTCCAGCTGCACCCGCCGCAGCGCGGTGATGTGGGCGGAGCGCTGCGCCGGGGCCAGCGCAGCAAGCCGCGCAGCCAGGGCGCGGACGGCCGCGCTGGGCCGCCCCTCGCCGCCGCTGCCGGCGTGGGAGCGCGGCCGCACCGCCTCCAGCGCAGGCACAGCCTCCACCAGCAGGGGCACGCAGGCAGACAGCAGCTGCCAGGCGTGGCGCTTGGCCACCAGCGGGCCCCGGGTGGTCGCGCAGAGGGCGGCGTAGGCGGTGGGCTGCACATGCGGGCACTCCGCAAGCGGCCCCGCCGCCGACGCTGCAGGCCCCGCGACGCTGCCTGTCCCGCGGCGCTGCTTCTGCGGCAGCGGTGCCCGTGGGTTGAGCCTGCCGAGGTGCTCCCAAGTCCAGTCGTCGTTGCCGCTGTCCGAGTCGCTGTCTACCATCGGGGGCACCACGGGGCAGGAGGGCAGGCGAGCGGGCCGCCGCGCCCGCTGCTCGCCCCGCTGCGGCTGAGCGCCTGCCGCCGACGCGGAGCCAGCTCGGCGCTCTCTGCCCCCCGTGCGCCGCCGGCCTCCGGCAGCGGTAGCGTCACAGGGCTGGGCTGAGGGCGGGGCGGGCGCCGGCCTGAAGACCCCTGTGGCGGACACGTACGCCGCGCCGCCGCTGTCGCTCATGCGGCGCACCCGGCGCAGGGGCCGCCGCCACTCCTCCTCGAGGCCTGTGGGCTCGCCCTGCTGCAGCTGCTGCAGGGGGGCAGCGCCTGACTGCGGCGGCGCCAGCGCTGCGGTGCTCGGACCCGGCCGGCCTGCTGCCGCCGCTGCGAGCGCGGAGGGCGTGAAGGTGCCGAAGCGGCGGCGCAGCAGGGAGTCGGGGTCCGCGGTGACGGCCTCCGGGGACGCCGAGAACGTCACGCCAGCGGCGTTGGTAGCAGTGAGCCGGGGCGCTGGCCCGCCGCGAGCCAGCGGAGCAGCTGATGCCGCTGCAGACGATGACGCTGATGCGGCGGCGGAGGACGAGGTCGCGGCAGCGGCGGCGCAGGCGGGGCAGGCGGCGCCCCTCGCTCCCAGCCGCCCTCCGCCCGGCGGCCTGCTGAGAGCAGCGAGCGTGGCGGCCGTCTGCCCCTGCGCCGGCGTGTGCTGCCGCAGCAGGATGCGGTGCGCGAAGTGGATGATGCGGGAGAGGGGCAGCGAGAAGGCCTGCGCGCCGCCCTCCTCGCCGCCGCTGGCGTCGGCGCCACTCGGTGCGGCGTGGGCGGCAGCGGATGGGCTGCCGGCTCCTGCGGCAGCACCCGCCGCCTCTCCCGCAAGGGCAACGGTGCTGGCCAGGGGGCTGCGCCACGCCACCTCGGCGAGAGCCAGGGGGTCGTGCGCCCCGACGCTCTCCGGGGGCGTGTAGGCAGCGGCGGGGCGGGCCCACCGCACGCGAACGGCCAGGCCGGCCTCCCCGCCCGCAGCCGCCAGCACGCCCAGGCCGTCAGGGCCGGGGGAGGGCATCTCAGGCAGCTCCGGCACCACCATCGGCAGGCGCGGAGGCAGCGCGTAGTGGGCGCGCGAGCGCGCTCCCAGCTTGCCCAGCAGGCGCAGCGCGTCCGCGCCGTACAGGGCGGGGGGAGGCCGCACGAGGGCTGTGAGGGCGCCCATCACGTCCCGCGACACGTCGGGCGAGGCGGCCAGCACCCCTGAGAGGAAGGCCGGCGAGAGGTTGTCCACCCAGCTCTCCAGCGTGCGCAGGCAGGTGGAGGGAAGGCCCTTGCGGTCCTCGCCCACGCCCGCGCGCAGCCCCAGCACCACCGCGCGCAGCAGCGTGGGCAGGTGCGGCAGCTGCATGGAGAGGCGCAGCGGCACGGTGAGGCAGAGCTCCAGCACCTGGTCGCGCAGCATGCCGCCCACGGGCCCGTCCCCGAAGCAGGCGGCGTGCAGGCGCAGCAGCGTGTCCGCGATGGCCGGCAGCAGCGGCTGGAACTCGGCGTACAGCAGCGCCATGGGGTCCCACAGCACGTGCTCCGCCCGCGAGGTCGCGCCCGCCACCGCCCGGAACAGCGTGCGCAGCAGGTAGACGTGGTAGACGGGGTAGCGCGAGCACGCGGCGCTGCGCAGGGCCGCCCGCACGATGGGGGCCACGTAGGGGCGCAGCGTGAGCAGGGGGTCGCCCGCACCCCCGCGCGGGTCCGCCGGCAGCTGGTTCAGGCTGAACATCGCGAGCTTGAACAGGCGCAGCAGCTGCGCGGCGCGGAGGACCGCCGCGGCTGCGGGCGACAGCCCGCCCGCGATGGAGGCTGCCACCCGCAGCAGCTGCGCGGGGGTGGAGGGCGAGGGGTCGACGGACACCGCCCCGCTGTGGGCGCAGGCGCGCACCTCGGGGGGCACGGGCGCCTCCCCGAAGCGCGCCAGCTGCGCTGCCAGCGCCTCCTCGGCAGAGCCCACCACGAGGTCCGAGGCGGCAGCAGGGGACGCGGCGTCCAGCAGCTGCCGGTGCCGGCGTGTGAGCGCGTGCAGGCGCCGTGCCGTGCCCTCGTCGCTGTGGCTGGGCGCTCCGCGGGCCACGGCGGCTGCGTGCGCCAGGTGCGGCGGCAGCAGCGCGTCCCACTCCCCGTCGCCGTTCCACACGAAGCCGGCGCCCGCTCCCGCGCCCGCCGCGCCCACGGCGCCCTGCGCCGCCCCGTGCGTGCCGGCCTGTCTGCGCGCCCGCAGGCTGGCGCGGAAGGCTGCGGAGAGGGGCGCCGCGGTCGCTCGCGCCTGCGTCGCCGCGTCGGGCAGGCGGTAGCGGTGCCCTGCCGTGCCCACGGTGAGAGGCATGGCTGTCGCGGAGGCGGCGGCGGCGGCAGCGAGGTCCCGCGCCAGGGAGCCGCCGCGAAGGTCCCCGGCAGCGGCGCGGCGGGCAAGCTGCGCCCCAGCACCCCCGCAGCCGGCAGCGCCCAGCGCCGAGGGCTCGTCGCCCTGCCTCTCCTCCGCCTCCTCCTGCGCCGCCTCCGGGTCCAAATAGTCGGGAAACAGCACCGCCTCCTCCCACGCCTGCGCGGCCAGGGCAGAGCTTCTCCCCCCGGCGCCGCGCGCGACCAAGTCAACGGCCATCGCAGCGCCGCTGGCGGAGGGGGCTGTGGACGCAGCAGCGGAGCGGCGGCCGCCGGGGGTGCCAGCGTCTGCCTCGCGTGGCAGCAGCGGCTGCGGCAGCAGCTGCGGCGGCATGAGCCAGCCGAGGGAGGCGTCGCCTACCACCCCGCTGACCCCGCCCCCGTTCACGTGCCCCGCGGAGAGGGACAGCGCCCCGCGGGCGGCGCCCTCCGCGCAGCAGCCCACGCCCAGGGCCGCTGCCGTGACGGCCCACGGCGCGCCCGCCGCCGACGCCGCCCCCGCACCGCATGCGGGGCACACGTCGCCCGCCTCCGCCCCCGGCACGGAGGCCGCGGTGTCCACGTTGAGCAGGTGCGTGTTGCGGGCCGTGTAGGCGAGCAGGCACTCTGCGAAGGGCCGGCACGTGTCGCGGCCCGCGAAGATGGCCTGCGGCAGCGCCATGAGGGCGGGCGTGGACAGCACGCGGTCCAGCAGGCGCGGCAGCAGCGCGGACATGAGGTCGCGCTGCGCCGCGTTGTCGCAGAAGGCCAGCACCCCCGCGTACGACTCCACGGCGTCCGCCCACTCGGCGGGCGGCGCGGAGGGCTGCGAGGCGAGGGCCGCGCCCTGCGCCCCGCCGCTCTGCCCCGCCCCGCCGCCCGTGCCCGGGAAGAGGAAGAGGTCCAGGCAGGCGAGGCCCACGCGCAGGTAGCGCTGCAGCAGTCGCAGCTCCACGCAGCTGAAGGTCGCGCCGTGCGTGCCGCCGCCCAGCCCGTTGGGCCCGCCCGTCTCCCCGAGGGGCACGGCCACGAAGGGGGCGGCCCGCGCGGGGCCGCCGGGAGCGGGCGTCTCGCCCGTCGCTGCCGTGGCGGCGCTCTCCGTGCCGGCGCTGCCGCCGGCGCTGCCGCCGTCGCTCGCGGCAGCCGCGGCAGCGTCGGCGGCCCGCCGCTCGTGGAAGAGCGCCGCCTGCGCCGTGGTGGGGTGCGGCGGCAGCGAGGCGTCGTAGGAGCCCGCCGCAGCCCGGGCCGCCGCGTCCGCCGCCTCCCTGCCCAGGCCCGCCAGCGCCGCCACGAGGGAGCGCACCCCGCTCAGCAGCAGGCGCAGCATGCCTCGCACCTCGCGCAGCCCCTCGCCCGGGGCGCTGCCCGCGGGGGAGGCGGCGGAGGGCAGGGTCACGGGCATGGCCGCGGAGGCGGAGGCCACGAGGGGCACCGCCCCCGCCCCCAGCACCTGGCTGCTGGCGATGGCTGTGGCGACGGGGGCCTGCGCGCCGGCAGCGTAGCCCACGGCGCTGAGGGGGATGCCTCCGCTGGCTGCGCCCTGCGCCCCCGCGGCCTCCGCCAGCTGCTCGGACGCCTCGTCGCCGCGCCAGGGGGGCAGGGACCCCGCCGCCAGCGAGGCGTAGAGCGAGGAGCCGAGGGCGAGCAGGGTGAGGGGCGAGAGCGGGGCCACGCCGCCTGGCACGGCGACGCCGCTCCGCTCGGCGCCCGCGCCGGTGGCCGCCGCGACGGCCTGCAGCTCCGCTGCAGCGATGCCGCGGGCTGCCTGGCGCGCCGCCAGCGCGGCCTCCCTGTCCGCGTCCGCCCGCACGCGCTGCTCGCCCGCCAGCAGGCGAGGCACGGCGCGCGCCAGGGCGGCGAGCTTGGCGACGTGCAGCCCCAGCGAGTGCGTGAGCAGGGCGCGCGCGGAGGAGACGGCGGCCGCGGGGTCTGCCGCAGCCTCGGCGCCGCCCCCCGCGCCGGCGGCGGCTGCAGCCGCTGCTGCCTTGGCGGGGTGCGCTGCGATGGTGCGCGCCAGCTCCCCGAGCATGCGCAGCGAGATGCCGTGCGCTGCGGGGGGCAGCCCCCCGTCCAGCAGGGCCCGCCCGAAGACGTCCAGCACCCCGCCCAGCTGCGCAAGGCCCAGGCCCTCGCGCGCGTGGAAGGCGAGGTCGGCCAGCAGGCTGTAGCCGGCGGCGCGCACGCTTTCGTGCGAGACGGCGCCCAGCGGCCCCAGCAGCAGCCGCGTGTCCATGAAGGGCGCGAGGGAGGGGAAGAGGTACCCGCGCGCAGAGTCGCTCTGCAGCAGCGAGCGCACCGTGCCCAGCACCTCCTTGCGGGCCGCGGGGTGCTCGGGGCCGCAGCACGCCAGCGTGACCACGATGGCGGGCGCGAGCAGGCCCTCGAACTTCTGCAGGCGCACGCTCCCCGCCAGGCGCGCTAGCGTCACCGCCCACCACAGGTGCTTGCCCTGCAGCACCGCAAAGTCGGCGAGGCGGCCGGTGCGCAGGCGCCAGGCGTGCAGCAGCTCGCGGGGCCCCAGCGTGCACGTGAAGGAGGGCGCGTCCGGCGAGGCAGCGGCGGCGGCGGCGGCGGCATCTTGCACGCTCGCGCGCGCCCCGCGGAGAAAGGCGCGACACAGCAGCACGTGGGCGGGCGTGGGAAGGCCCGCAGGAGCAGACGCCGCGCCACTGTCAGCGCCGTCGTCAGCCGCCAGCAGCAGGGGCGCGGCGGCGGTCGCTGCGATGGACGGGATGTGGCCGTCTGCGATCGAGGCCACGTCGGGCAGCGGCACGAAGCGCGCACATGTGATGAGGCCCTCCACGGCGCCGGTGATGTGGCCTGCGTACGCTGGCGCGTGCCCGTAGAACTGCGTGAGCACCATCAGCGCCACGGCCAGCTCGGCGTAGAGGCGCGGGCTGTAGCGGCCCCGCAGGGGCAGCAGGCCCAGCGCCGCGGCGCGCAGGTGGCCCGCCACCTCCTCTGGTCGCCAGCTGCGCTGCGTCACGGTGGGAGGGGCGGTTTGCGCAGGCGGCGCCGGCGGTGGATCCGTCGGGGCTGCGGCAGCCCCGTGGGCAGCATCACCCGAAGGCGCCGCAGCGCTGGCGTCCACCCCATCCATCGCCGCCCCGCTGCCGGGTGCGGCAGGAGGCTGGGAGGAGTCAGAGGCGCCGGCGGCAGCCGCTGCCGAAGCCGGTGCGGTGGCTGGCACGACGGGCTGTGCCTGCGGCTGCGGCGGGTATGTCAGCGTGCGAGTGTCGGGGACCGCCACGAGAGGGCAGGGCAGGCTGCGCGGGATAGGGGCATTGCCACTGCCGTCTGGGGTGCCTGCACCGTGTGATTCACCCAGGGCGCGCTGCACAACAGGCCGCATGGCCGCAGCGAGCGGACGGAAGGCTGCGCCCGCCACGGGGCGCGCCGCCGAGACTGCCGCATACCCCACGCCCTCCGCGTCAAACCCGTCGCACAGGAGGTGTGTGACCACCGAGGGCAGCACGCGGTACGCGTCTACCACCAGTGCGATGAGTGCGCCCCCCTCCTCCGCGAGCACGCCCCTGTAGTGCTTGAGCAGGGCCAGGCAGCAGCGCAGGGCAGCCACCGCCGGCTCCTCGAGGTCGCCCTGCACCACCGCCACAAGCGCGCGGAACAGCCGGGGAGCGTATGGGCGAAGCGTCTCCCCGAGCGGCAGGCGCGCCACGACAGCCATGGCCTCCGCACGAACGCGGTTGGCAAGGGGGGTGGGGGCGGGTAGGGGGGGCAGGTTAGGGTCTGAGGCGGCTGCAGGAAGCGCTGCCGGTGGCCGCAGGGCGACGCATGCAGCGGGAATGTATGCGGGCGGCACCGCGACGCCCTCCAACACGGCAGCAAGGTACGGCACCACGCCCACGAAAGCTTCATACGAGTCCACGGGCGGTGCTGACTGAGGGACGGCGGAGAGGGAGCCACTGGGACCTGCATTAGCCCCAGCCCCCGCGATGCTAGCACCGCCGCTGGCAGCCCCCGTTACTGCTCGGCCGGATACAGCAGCAAATGTGGGCAACCGCTCTCGGCAAGCAACCAGAACCCGGGAGAGCGGCTCCAACTGAGATTGTGGGAGCGCTGCAACGATGACAACACGAGCGAGGCCGCGTGGATTGAAAGTTACTGAGTGGTATGGGACACAAAAGCCACAGGGCACATGCCAAACGCAGCCGAGTTCTGCACGGGAGCTCGTGCATGCAGAGCAAATCGGCGTCGATGAGTGTGTTGCGGACAGCTGGACATTCACTCACCCGCCAATGGATTCGCCCCTGAAAGCAGCTCTGCGAGCGCCGCCGCAAACGGCGGCAACCCTGTTGCCATGGCGAGAGCAGGAGCGGCGCGCAAAAGTAGTTGAGACGAGTTCAAGATCGCATGACAGCCAAAGTCGGCAACGTACGATTCCGCTGCCGCTTCGGTCAATCGCAGTCCTCGTAGAATGAGTTCAACTGGGCGAGGGAAGCTGCGGGCCCTCTTCCGAAAACCACAACGGCGGCGCAAGCGTGGTTCAAACACAATTTATGTGTCTGGACCTCTGCACCCCCGAGGTCACTGATGTGGCTCAAGGCAAGCCAAGAGGGCCACGCGGTGCTCCAAACAGCTCGATGGTCAGAGATGGCTGGATTATGGGATCGGTTGATGTTTTTTTTTTCGGGGTCGTTGATGGCCGGGCGGGCCAGCGCCCCTTGACGCTGAGCGCATGGCAGCGGCGGCTGGCTGGCGCCTGCAGCCCACTGCGGCGTCCCGCTGTTTGAAAACCAGTCCTCCTCCCCAAAGACGCTTTGGCGGCGCTGCGGCAGGCAACGGGACGAGCTGTCGAACGCAAAGCTCAGCGCCACTGTGACAACTCAGTTTGAACACAACCTCCGAAGCTGAATTCACCCTTGCCATCGAAGCTCAACCAACCGTGCTCTAAGCACTGCTTCTTTCATGCGGGCCCCCCATCGTACGTGGACGACTCTGGCTGCCAGCAGCGCGTATGACAGCAGGTCCGCATTGGGCGACAGCTGGTGCTGAGACGCTGCGTGCCAAGCGCCGGTTTGACATATCGACAGTGTGAATCCGTGTGCACACCTCGACACGAAAGACAACTGCATTAAGTTGAGTCGTCAACCACTTCAACTCAGCAACACCACCAACTCGAACACCAAATGCAGAAGGGGACCAGCACGACCAATTCGAATGCGGTAAAACGAGCATGAAGGCACATGGGTCAAGGTTTCTTGTTTCAGCAACTTAAAAACCGCCTTGGAAAAAAGTGAGGGGTTGGGGCGCTCACAGCAAGCGCCCACCGCCAAGGAGCTCGATACCGCAGACGCAAGTCCCGGTCTTCGCTCGAAGCAGCGCTGGAAGCAACGGAGAGTGAGCGGGAAGCTCATCTGTGATACGGGTGCGCAGCAGTCTTCCTGCCGCGGTAGCCAATGTTGGTGGTCCACCGCAGCAACAAGTGTTGCCTGCCGCGCACCCAGGCGGCCTCCGTCTTCAAAAAGGGAATGGCGTGCAAAGCCACGCCTCCAGTCGCTAGGGTCCGATAGTTTATCTTGCCCTTTGCCCTGCGATTCGACACAACGTCGGGGCAACGAATGGAGGGAGAGGTTGAGCGCTTGTCGCAAGTCACGATTCCGAGCGCGTTCGATCCAAGTGCGGCCGGTCCGCCCACGTATTTGCGCACCCGCCGGTGGTCGTTGCTAGAGCGGCAACTATAAGCTGAATGCATGGGCCACAACCGCAAGAACTTGCCACAACCCGTCGTCCAGCTGCTGAGGTGGTTCCAACTCACTCATCTTCCTCCTGCGCCTCTTCAGGCGCCTCATGCGCTTCTTCCTCCACTTGGCACGCATCTTGCTGCAGCAAGCCAACAAAAGCAATGAATGGAAGGAGGTAGTGACACTCAGCCTCGGCTCAGCTTGGGCTTGAACGACGTTCAGGACCCGCGTGTGGTGGTGAGGGGGAGGCCGAAGTTCCACGCCGTGTCGTCACGCGCGCGCCAGCCACACGGTGCTAGAGGCGGCAGTGAGAGCAATAGGCCCCCTGATACAGCCCTGCGGTGCAGGCTGGCGCGCCCGTCTCGACGGGGAAGGCCACAACCGAGTCCGCCCCCCCAGCCAAGGTGCCGTCACCCATTTGCCGGTCGCTCACCGCGCGCACACACAGCAGTGTGGCCACGCAGTTGCGCCAATAGGTCGGGAGAACTCACAACGATGAAGTGTGCTGATCAGCGGCGGTGCGCGCGCGGGTCCTGGTGAGAGTGGGCGAAAAATGCCGAGCCGAGCAGAAGCTTCATTCGCGCATTAATTGTTTTTCCACGGCGGATGAACCGCGTTTGTGTTTACCGCTCATTGCATCGAAACCAGCCTTTAGACGCTGCTCTGCACCCCCTATCGCCCCCATATTCGTGTTTTCGTTGTCTTCTCACGGACTCAGCGCCACGGCACAAACACGTACTCGTCGCAAAGCTTGGCGCTTCTCACGGCTTGACAGCTTGTGTGCGATTGTTCTAGCGTCGCGCAATTGAATGAGCATTCGTGTCCTGAGTGAGCGGGCAGTTGTCCCGGGGAAGGAGCGCCATGTTGTCCAGCTCATGCGGACGCTGCAGAAGGAAGCGATTAGCTCTCGAGGGTTTATCGGTAGCTCAGCCTTTCGGGACAGCGAGCATCCGGAGCGGATTGTGGTGATCAGCGAATGGCAGTCTCGAGCCGCTTGGCTGCAGTGGCAGGAAGAACCCTCCCGCCAAGGAATTCTGGAGGAAATGCGCCAATATCTGTTTGGCCCCATCACGCACCGTGTGCTGGTGCCCCTCGCGAAGCCCCAAGACGACTTCTTGCTGTGAGGCTGTTTCCTGCATGGCACCTCATTTTGGTGGCACCTCGTCGAGGGCGCCGGCAGTGGCGAGGGAGTGGTCGGGGAGAGAGAGAGAGTGCGGCGGATATACGTAATCGCCAAGAGCAGCCTGTGAACTGATGCCCGTCGCCACCTTCAGGCTGACTCCCATGCAAGTTCGACAGAGGTCAGTCGCGACCGGCGACACCGACATTGTCGAATAACGGCAGGAGATGGCGTGGTGTCGCCGGTCGCGATTTGCGCGCGCTCTTCCCGCATCCGCAAGGAGTTAGCGAACTCCCGTGCGTCACCCGTTGCAAGGTTATCTGCCGCACACGATGTCCGGGGCCATCCACGGCGCGGGTTCCGGCGCGTCTGTATGCCATGCGTGCGCTCCGCGTGCGGAGCTACCCTCTCCGACCCGTGTTGCCCAGCTGCATCCTGAGGACCTCCCGCAGTGTGGGTGTGTGTGTGTGTGTGTGTGTATCTGCATTCGCTGACGCGGCGTTCATTCTATCAGCCACACATCAACGATCGTTCAGTTGCCGCTGGAAGCTTCTGCGGGTGGGGTGACATGACTCCCGCACACTCGTGTCACTTGTTGTTCGCTATCCCCGGTCGTTCAGGTGTACATCCTCGATCTTGCACCTTCGAGTCGTCATCCTTCGCAGCTGCCCCACGTACAGACTCGTGGCGCGCAATAGATCGATCTTGAGCGGTGTACTCGAGATTGCTAAGGCAATTACGACTGATGCAAGTATATCCCCCTGCACATGCGACTGCAACCTTGCGCGAACGCATGCGCGTGCCATTTGGCATGCTGCGGGCGGGTCCGGGAGCACCAATTTCACTGGGACAAACGCACTCGAAACTCGTACCGTCGTGCGCACGCTCGAGCTGCAAAAGACGGTCGCTCCTAGCCGGGACGTGTCTCTCCAGTGTCGGAGTTGGGTGTACCGATTGCGAATTACCTGTTGTGTACGCATGCGTGATTTAGGGCGTCAGCACTCGACACTTCTGCGCACCATGAGGGACCTGAATTCGCAATGTCACACGAACGATGGAGTCATGTGACGCGTCGGATCTCAGGCATCGCGATCAACATTGATATATTCGGTGCCGACTCCGTGTGTAGCTGACGTTCGTCGACTTGAAAACTGCCACGCTGCAACTTGAAGTGGTTCCAAACCCGCAAGCCCGCATCGGGCTCCGCAAGAAAATGCAGAGCACACTTGGGGCGGAGAAAAATAGGGCCACGCAGCCAAAACCAGCCCTGCCGGCAACCCTGCGGCCTCCTTGGCGAGGACATCCAACGTGCCTCAGGCTCAGAGGGGGGCAGGGAGTATGGGGTCCACAACCAGCAGAAGAGAGGGCGGCGTGACGCCCTCGCCAGCGGCTGTGTACCAGGCCTCAGGCTGGCGGCTGCCGCTGGCAGGGCTTGGTGCCGACGGGGAGGGGCCCCGCAGCTGTTCTGCACCCACGAAACCCGTCTTCAGGGACGCAGGACGCAGGGTGGGTGCCAGCAGCCTCGCCAGCGGCCGAAAGTCCACGGGCTGAGACGATTCTTCGGCACTCAAGCTTGCTGCGTCCTCCGCGGATGCCATTGCTGGACCCTGCGTCATCCGCAGTACCGCGACCATGGCTCTCATGAGCCAGCACAAGTCGCGGGGCGAGGGGCGTGCGGGAGCGCCGCGGTGGAACGTGAGAGCGAGCGGCAGGTCCGCGGGGTAGAACGCGTCATCCACACACACGTCAGCAGCGGCGACGGGATGGGGCCCAGTAACGCCACCCGCTGCGAGAGCATCTCGCTCCCTCCTTGCCGCCAGCCGCTCCGAATCGTACCAGTCCAAGTCGTCAAAAGGCAGTGACGGTGGCGCCTCCAGCAGCAGCACCAGCTCACGTTCACCCCACGCCCGCCCGCCGATCACCGGGTCGGAAACCGCATCGCGCTTACACTGGGCAGCATGGCTCGCGTAGTGGCCGCGCTGGCAGGCAGCGTCACAGTACAGCACCCGCTTGCACCGCCCGCAGCGCTGCAGGCGTAGGCCTGCACTCACGCTCGCGCTGTCTGACGCCTCCGGCGGGGCAAACAGCGGCAGCAGGTCTGCGGCGCGCTTCGCGGCATCGCCTCCTTCTGCGACGGCACATCGCTCGAGGGCAGCCGGCAGTGCGCTGCCAGCTGCTGCGGCAGCCGCAGCAGCGTACTCTGCGCCCCGCTTGCCACAGTGTGCGCAACGGGAGTCCAGGGGATGGACAGCTGCCCGCGGCTGCACGGCTCCTGCAGAGCCGCGAGCGGCGTCGCCAGCGGCTCCCGACAGCAGGCGGCGCTCCGCGTCGTGTCGCGAAAAGAAGACGCAAATGCCACGAGTTTGCGCGATTTCAGCATCCTCCTCTTCGCCGGACCCCGAGCCGTCCCGCGCCGGCGCCGTCCTCCCACCACCACGACCCGCAGCAGGGGCAGCCGCCAGCGCAACCACTTCATCGGCCTCCGCATCCCGCCCCTCCCTGTCGCTGTCCCCGTCATCCGTCCCAGCAGATGACAGCGAGTGGAAGGAGCTGGCGTCGTCGTCGCCCGGCACCTCTGCGGCGCTGCTCGCGGCTGTGCCACAGCGCGCAGCTGCGCTCGCGCCGGCAGCCCTGGTCGCCGCCGCCGCTGCCCGCTCTGCCTGCCGCGCAGCATGTCGCTGCGTGCGCAGCTGTCGCGCTGCCGCTCGGCGCAGGTGCATCTCCTTCCGCGCCGTGCGCTCCGCCTGCGCAGCAGCGGACAACGCCCCCATGACCGCCACCCACGCGACCTCGCCGCCCTCGATCGCGTGCGAGAAGGTATCGCCCGGCAACGCGCGCCCATCACTGCGCCACAGGCGGAAGCACTGGCTCTCGCTGATTTGACGCCACGGCTGCGCCGCAGCGAACGCGCGGGCGAGTCGAAAGAAGCCGCGCAGCAGCTGCGGGGTGACTCCGCGCACTGCCGCCATGCCGTCCTGTTCAGAGGCTTTGCTGACGCTGCCGACCTCCCGCTGCACAAGCAAGCCGCTCAAGCCCCGCACGTACCCATGCAGGCCTGGCGCCGCCGACAGCACGCTCGTCTGGACACCCAGGCCGGCCAGCGTGCGCGCGCAGTGACTGGCCAGCGCAGGGTCCGCGAAGGTCACGATGCCGGGGCGGTGGGCGGCCTCGTGGTCGCCAGGGCCTTGCGGGTCCAGCATCGCCCGCATGAGGTGGTCCATGACGGTGTGCGGCGACGGGTACGCCTCCGGCGGCCGCGCCACGAAGCGCGTCAGCAGCTTTCCCGAGGGGTGCAGGCACGCCACAAACAGTGTGTACGGTCGCACGGGAATGCTGTAGTCGCTGGCAGTGTCGCTGGCAGCAGGACCAGCCTCGCCTGCCGAAGTGCCCACCCAGCAGCGCAGCTTCAACACTGCCACTTGCCACACCTCTCGTGGCCGCTGCTCCAGGGCACGGCAATCTCGAACGTCGACGTCGCTCGCGTGCATCTCATCGAGAGGGACGAAGCCCTCCGCCTCGCCATGATCGAAGCGAGTGGGCCGATCCAGCAGCTGTGCCCTGTCGGCGTCGTCTTCGGACACAACCTTGTCGAAGCGCGAGTAATCCAGGCTGTCCGCCTGGGGAGTGCGGGCTGCTGAGGCCATAGCGGCTGCCGGGCGCTGATCTCCCTGCCCGCCTTTGCGTCACCTGCACACAATAGGTCAACGTTGGGGCTCAACTGGGCGGTGAATGCGTCCACCGACTCGTCCGCGCCCTCGCCGTCCCAAGACTTGTCACTGTGGCAAGTTGTGGGGGCAACAACTTACCTCGTGAGCCTCAACCCTGCGCCTTGGCGGTGTTACGATATGCGAACTGGAATACACCCTGAAGATCTGGAACGGTCGGAAGATCGCGGAGCTTCGGCGGCCAGTCCACAGTCCAGGTCTGGACCACAGAGGCACAGTCAATGTCCCTTGCACGAGGTTGAGACGAAATTTTGACCTGAACGAAAAGCCATGCAACTCTTTCATCGCTCTTCTCACCTGGCTTCAGCAGTTAGTGTGTCGGGACCGTTCCAGTGTGCCATGTTCCCCCCACCTGTGCACCCAAGATCTGACGGAGCGACAGTCGACATATTCCCATCCACGTGATATACCATTTTGCCACTTCGAAACTCCGCTTCCGCAGAGCTGGGTCGATGCCCAGGTTGCATAGCGTCTGACAACATTTTTTCGCTGCCTCCTCCGTAGTTAGGAACGCGAACTCCAAGCTGCAGTATCGTGCCAGTGGTGGCAGTCAATGCTCAAGTTGCTGTGACCGTGGCCACGTTCAGTCGCACGGGCCATCCAACCTGTCACCTGTCACAGCGGTTGCAGCGCAACTCGAAATTGCGTCTGCCGTCGCAGGTCCCCGAAACCCACGCAGCAGGTTGTGGCACGGTGTTTTGAATCACGCACATCCCCGGCGGCCATCACGCAGGATGCGCGGGCTGATCCCCGTCTTGGCTCTCTTGGTACACGCCGCCTCCGCTCTCCCCACCCCGTTCAATGAAATTAACCGCGCACTGTTTGTGGCCGCTCACCCCGACGACATCGCGACGGCGGCCGGCGGATTGGTCGCCACTTTGGTGTCGAAGTACAACGTCTCGGTTGCGTATCGTGAGTGCACTTGCGAGCTCAGTTGCGCGGACGCAGCGGGCTTTGCGGCCTCCACATGTGCCACACGGCAGGTAAACCATCGTGTCACCGAGTCTCAGTTGGATGCGGATCCACGCCGCGGATTCCAGCGGAGACGACACGGCCCGAGGTGGCCTGCCAGCAGTGCACGCGCATGACCACGTGCTCCTGTGTCCGCGCTCCCCGCATTTGCAGTCGTGGCCACTCTTGGACAAGCGGGCTGGAACAAGGGGTACAATATCACACGCGATCAGGTAGGCGAAATTCGACGACAGGAGCAGCTGAACGCCGCCGCGGTCCTGGGCGTGGAGGAAGTGTTCTTCTTGGATCAGCAGGACGGCTTTTTGGAGGGTGTAGATCCCGTGCAGCTCAAAGTGAATGTGACGCAGGTGATCCGGACGTGGAGACCTGACGTGCTCATCACCTTCAGCGACCAGATCGACTACCCGGCCTACCGCTACGGCATGATCCACAGGGACCACCTCACAATTGGCCGCGCTGCTCTGGACGCAGCATACCCCATGGCCCGCGACTTCCTGGCTGCCCCGACGCTGTGGCCGCAGTTTCCCACCTGGGACACGCCACAGGTGTGGCTATTCAGCTGGGAGCAGGTCTCGAGCACGGACTTGCTGGTGGACATTTCAGACGTCTTCCAGCTCAAGTTCGACTCGCTATCACAGCACAAGTCGCAGTACACCAACGCCACAGCACTGTACGAGAACTTGCAGGAGCTGGGCCAGCTTGTCGCAGACAAGAACAATTACGGCTTTGGTGCTGTGGCGGAGGCGTACACGGTGGTGGAGATCCTCTGAGGAGGTGCGAGCCACCGGTGATGGACATGCGGGAACTCCATAGATGCAGAGTAAGCTTTCAGCTCCGCCGGTTGCCAGGACGCTGCGCCGTGTCTCCGCTTTCGTGCGCGCCGCTGTTGGGGCATGTCCTGTCCATAGCAGTCGCCCCTGGCCAGTGACCTGACGCAATCAACTGCAAGGCGTCAGTCAGTTTCAGCTTCATCGCATGTGGTTTGCGCACCGCCTTCTGCAACCGGGCAGTGGGCCGCTGCGCCTACAGTTGCTGCGCGCACGACTACTTCGCGGTACTTCCAGTTCGGTCCAACTGGGAGCAGCAACACGGGCGGCAGACCCGGGCACCAACAACGATGCCCCGACATTGGCAATGCGTTGTGACTGACACCGTGTTCAACCCACGTGGAAATCCGCGCGTTGGTGCGGCGAGGGCCTCTCGCAGCGAGGCGCTCGCATATGCATGCGCAGCCGCCAGTGCAGTCTTTTTATAAGTTCGTTGTCGGCACCGGAATGGCCGCACGGCCTGTGGCCACTCACCTGACAGTCGATCCAGATTCGAATCGGAATTCCGTGAGACGAAGCCCTCAGAGATGGAGGTGTTCGAGTGCGACTGACTCGTATCGAAGGATGGGGTTCGCAACTCCCGAGTCGACATGGTGCGATTTGCAATTCAACCCACACGATGCCCTCCACAACGCAACTTGCACAGCTACCCAATATCGTACAGAGCCCCTTCCCACTTCGCCATGCTGCCGGAGGGCATCGTCAGTCGGTGGCCGCCAGCCCCGGAAGCAGCACCCGCGCCACTGCGCTTCGCAGTCGCGGCGGCAGAGACAGCTGCCACCGCAGAAGGCCGCTCCAGCCTGCTCCCGGCCTTCGGCAACAAAGCATCCCCTGTGTCCGCTGCTCTGGCGGACAGCGGCAGCATCGCGGAGAAAGACAGCGACGAGGGGAGGGGTGCGGGCTTGCCCGCCGCAATAACGGCCGCCTTCACATCCGGCTCAGGCGAGTGCAGGGCAAGGGGGTTGTAAGGGGACGGACGCGCTCCCTTCAGTTCACGTGCAGCGGAAGTAACAGGACCGGCAAGCTCCTCCTCGCTCCCGGGCGGGGAGGCATGGGCAGCGGCTGTAGCAAGGCAGCTGTCAGCCTTCACAACAGCCACCACGGGGCATTGTCGCGCTGCCGCAGACGCGCCCCCGTATGCCGAGAGATAGGATAGCACCTGCTGCAGGGCAGCACTCTTGGCAAGATGTCGGACTGCGGCAGGCTCGCCCGCAGCCTCCGCCCCTGCGTTCACATGCCAGCGTGGCGCGGGCGGCTCCGCCGCGGGGCTCAGGTCGGCGGGCGTGAGGGAGTGGACTGCCTCTGCGCCAAGGTCGCCATCGTCCTCCTCGCTGCCCGCCCGACGCCTCAGAGACAGCGCTGTGAAGGCCCCGCGGCCGCCTGTAGAGCCTGCGCCGTCTGCGGAGGCAGCGCCAAACCTGCGAAAGCTGGCAGCGGAGGCAGCACTGCCGACGCGACTCCGCGCAACGACGGAGTGCGCTGCCTTCAGCCCCATGCCCGCAGGGCCAGCAAACAGGTGCGGTGTGAAGATATCAGCTGCAGCGCCCACAAGAGACGCAGCAGCCGCGCGCGTCGGAGAATCCGCTGTCTTTCCGGCACCCACGCCGCTGCCTGCTCGAGACCGGACGCTGAGTCGCTTCGCACTGCTTGACAACACGTGCGCGGCATCAGCAGTCTCTTCTTGCACGGAGGCCACCCTCAGGTCAACAATCTCTCGCAGAGGCAGCACTTGATCAGGGGCCAGCACGCCAACCCGCTGCAGCATGGAGCAGATGCGCGACACGCTGTCCGCAGACACCCGCAGCGGGCTTGCGGCCCCACCCACGCCGTCCGCCGCCGCCCCTGCAGTGCCGCCATTGCTCCCAAGCAAGGCTTCCGGCAGCTGCCCGAATCCGGGGGCGGGAGGCGGGTAGGCCACCGAGGCCATCCACGCGTGCGCATCCTCCAGCCGGAGGCCGAAGTGCGCAGCGATGCTCTCGCAGCTGGCGTCCTCTTCCGCGAGGAAGCGCGCACAGGCTTCGAACACAGTGCTGGCCAGCACACGCAGGGCGGCGCGGTTCGTCGCGTCTGCCAACCACGCCTCCCGCGCCACAAATCCAAAGCAGTTCCACGGCGTGTTCAGCGTCCCCACGACCCGCAGCTCCCCGCTGTCAACGAAGGGCTTGGTCATGAAATTTTCCCACATGAAAAAGTCACAGTCACCCGACACGACTGCTCGCCGCATCTGCCTGAAGTCATGATGCAGGTGGAATGTGAGCCGTCCAAGGGGCAGCCCTTCTTGCAGCGCGAGGATGTAAGACATCAAGTGACTGCCGCTGCCCATTCGAGAGATAGCGACGCGCAAGCCCGGGGTCGATGGTCGCTCCGCCAGCGCACGCAGGTCTTGCAGATTGAACAACTGCGCGTTCTCGGCACCCGTCGCAATCATCCAGCAGAGCGGCGCAGCCACGTACTCGCCGCAATATCGCAACGGCACCACGGCAGGATCGGCCCGCGCAGCGTTGGCCTTGCACACACCAGCAACGATGCCCTCAGTAAGGGCCACAGCAACGTCAGCATCGCCTTGGGTGACCGCAGACAACATGGCACCTGTGCCGCCAGGCACGGTGGTGAAAGCCACATTGAGGCCGGCGCGTTGGAACGCACCATCGCGAACGGCGCTGAAGAATGGGAGATTAAAGTGTTCGTTCACCCCCACCACCCGCACGTTTGGGCGCCGGACGTCCCCGCCGCCTGGCGGATGGGAATCCATGCGGGTGCCTGGCGGAAATCTTTGGATGTTCTGAGGCTGTTGTGGGCTTCCAGTTTCTTGGCCAAGCAACCGAATCGCACAATCGGGGGACTGATGCAGTGTTCTTGGTCTGTCATACGACGGAGGTGGTTAACCCTTCAGCATGCGTTCACACGCCGACATGTGTGGCCTTCGGGATCCGTCCATCCCAGAAAAGTAAATCGTGCAGTTCGGAGCAACCAAGCCGGGTGCTCTCTCTATGTGTGGTTTGGCATGGGTATGATTCATAAACCTTTGGAGCTGCCAATCCTTCACTTCCTCCAGCTCGAGCACTATGTGTGCGTGATTTGCGCATTCTTCGTCTCGCGCGCGAACCGGCTGCGGCGATGGATGCGACGGGTAGTCGTCGCGTCGCCGCGGAGTCAGGGGCGCCCTCGCTGGATAAGGGATTCCTGGTGACCAAAGCTCTGGGTGCGGCAGCAGCGCTCAACCCCGTCGTAGAGGCGCGCAGCCCGGGCCCCATCTACCTGCCGCTTTACTCTCACGTGTCGACATTTACCGCCGCGCCAACTGTGCTCTTCCAGGCGGCGCCGCGATATCCACCATCGTCGAAGGCTGATACTACTCCTGGGCCAGGTGCTTATGCGCTGGAGGATAGTCTGAGCCGAAGGGCAGCGGGGGTGCGCGGCCGAGAGAAGTTCGGGTCTGCGACGATGACGTCAGCCGTGGACGTCCCTGGGCCTGGAGAATACCCGCGCGCCGAGACCGACCAAACCCGCAAAAGAAATCCTCCCAAGTACAGTCTTAAGGGTCGACGTGTCGCTCGACCGCCAGCGTTTGAGGTGCCCGCCCCCAATGCTCACCAACATGCGGAACCGTTCAACAAAAAGCAGTTCGTGGCACGGCTCACCAACCCTCCCATCGTCCGGCTGGGACCCCCGCCTCGACATGGTGCTGCTTCCGACTCAGCTGCTCGCGCTGGTGCAGGTGCCGGCTCTGACGGCGCAGGCGGGATGCGGGCTGACAGCGCTGCTCCGGGTGGAAGGGCCGACTTGGCTCAAGGCGGTGCTGCAAGCGCAGGGGCTCCTGCCGTGGCTCCAGAGAAGCGCGGTTTGCACAGTGCCGCTGCCGCGATGGCTCACGCCACTCCGGGCCCTTCGGAGTACGCTGTCGATCCGGGGTTCAAGCACCTGTCCACGTTGGCTCGCGTTCCTGCATACTCCATGGTGCCACGGAGAGCCCCCGCGAAGGCAGGGGGCATGCACATCACCCCCGAATTCCACGACGCCGCACCTGCCACTGGCAAGCAGGCATTGTCTGGCAAGCGGACAGCGCCAGCTCCGAGCCTCGGAGGACGTACGCGCTTCGGATCTCCATACTTCCTGTAGTGTGGCATTCCATCAAGCATCGGCTGCGCGCCTGCCTGTGACTGATCCTTCGAGCTCTGCGCGCGACGAGGAGTGTGTATCAATACGCGCTGATGTTGTAGTTGCAAGCCGGACTCCACGGGCATCGCGACCGCGCTGCTGGACTGCGCGCCGCCACGGTCTTCAAAGGGGTGACCTTGGCAAACCAAGCGCTTGCATTCGACTTGTTATCTCTTGGCGGCCCGCCGCCAAGTCCTGAAGTCGCCGGCGGTGCGTGGGGTATCGTGACATTGTCTGGTGCATCCGACCGCAGTGCATTTGAGAGGGCACTCAACATCTGCGCAGTCGTTGCGAGGTACATGCAAGGAATTCAAGTGTTCGCACCACAAAAACGGCACAACGTGCTCTCAATCCCTTGATATGTATGGCCATGAGCGTCCGTGCAACGTATTGGTCATTTCGCGAGTGTCAGCGTGACCGTGGTGGGGTCTTCAAGCTGCTAGCAGCAGCACGAGTTCATCCACAACACAGTGTCGACCCGATGATTCGTGAGATGTGGGTCAGTTTGGCCTGATACATTCCAGCTGACACGAGGATGTGCAGCTGGATTACTGACAGCGTGATGGCCAATCAACGTTGGAGACTCGGGCCCAGGCTGAGACCTCTTGAGTATCGTGGACTTTTAGACAGTCCCGAAGCTGTCATACAGTCCTTGGTGGCAGCATACTACGTACAGGAAGAGCTCTCACGAGCTGCAGTGCCGACGGAGCTCGTGGCCACTGGCAATCAACCTCGGCGCCACCAATGGCTTGGGCGCTCCCACTGGCACTGCGGCAGCAAGCGCACGATGGTCGCCGCAGCCCACCCGAATGTTCATTGCCCGTCAGTGATCGCTTCAGGCACAGTAGCCGTCAGCGAGTCATGAGATCACGCCGGGTGCTGCCTCTGACGCTGCCAGTGGGAGTGTGGCGTTCCGGACCCCGTGTGCCCGGCCAAGAGACAGCCTGTGCTGAGCGCTGCCAGTGACCCGGAGACCCAGGGAGGTCCGACGAGTCACTGACACTGTCAGCCAGTCGTCGCAGAGGAGTCGCTGAAGCCGCGGTTTCTGCTAGCGGTGGAGTGCGCCCTGGGCAGTTCGGCGGCTCGGCCCTGGAGGCTCGGAGTCGCCGAGCTGGGCGCGGTGACAGTCGACCGGCGTCGCCGAAACGGCGAGTAACCGGCGCCGCCAGCGTCACACAGCTGAGCCGCAACTCGAGCGTCGCTGACTGTCCAGCGTCAGTAAGCCGGTTGAACCGCGCTGCGGCGACTGGGCGCGCCCCGGGCCGGCGGCGCGGGGCGGGGCCCCGCTGCCACCGAGACGGCTCTTCTGCCAGTGGCCCTCAGGGCTGGCACTGCAGCTGCAGCCGCAAGATGAGCTGGCAGTGAGCCCGGCGGGCCGAGTTTGGGCCAGCCTCAGCCTGTGCTGTCGCCGCGCCGCGGCAGCCTGAGCCTCTGAGTGCTACAGACTGCTGAGCCTGCAAGCAGTGGCACAGTGACTCGTCGAACTGGCCGCGGCCGCGGCGGCCAGTGGCCGCCTGCACTCGCAGTGCACTGCGTGCAGTGCGCCCGGGCCGGCCCGGGCCCGGGGCCGCCCGCCGGCCGGCGGCCCGGGCATGGCACCGTGAGTCACTCACTCAGTAAGGCTTGCCAGTGGCGGTCACTCAGGCTGACACTGGCGGCCACTGGTGGCACACACGGTGCCGCCGGCTTTGCCTGAGTCACTGCCAGTGCCCGGCCAGTGCCAGCAGTGCCACACAGTGCCACAGTGACTGCCGGGCTGGCACTCACTGGCAGCGGCACTGCAGCCACTGGCACTGTGGCACTCAGTCTGTCAGTGCTTGCCAGACCGTCACGGGCCATCAGTGCCTGCCAGACCGTCACGGGCCGCGGTGACTGCAGTGCGGCAGCCTGCCTGAGTCGACTCGGCCCGCCGCGGGAACTTCAAGAAGTTCAACAAGAAGTTCTTGAACTTCCGAGTCAAGAAGTTCAAGTTGAAGTTCGCCGACGGCGTGGCGCCCTACTCAGAGTGCCGCACTGCAGCTCGTGAAAGCTCAAATCCGTGCAGACGTTATCATGTTGTTCCGTCGCCGTCATGCCAGTGCTCAGCGTCGCGGCGCCAGCTTCCGGAGTGCGCCGCGGCCCGTCACGCGTCACGCTTAGTGACGTTTGGGCGTGTCACGTGTCGTGTGATAGCGTGAAACAAGCTGACACCCACTTCCTTGGCCTCTTTCCACATCCAAGGCAGGTGCACGCCAACAGCCGTTGTGGTCTTTGGTCGCCATTGCCCATCGTTTCGAGGCGGCGTGGGTTGGAACCTGCCTCAGCTTCTCTCCCGTCCAGTGGCCCTCGCTGCTCGACGAGCCAACCGAGCCGATCATGGCCGACGTCACGAAAGATGCGCTGTCGCACATGCACTCCCTTGCGGAGCTTTCCGCTTTGGGGGGTGCGCATGGGCTCGTCAAGCGCCTCGGCTCTGACCCGTCCGCTGGGCTTTCGACCTCAAATCTGGGCGCCAACCGCACCAAATTCGGAGCCAACACGCTGCCCGAGCGAGCGGTTCGTCCGTTTTGGTCGCATTTGATGGAAGCTTTCGAGGACAGCACACTGCGCATCCTCGTGGGCTCCGCGGTCGTCTCGATGACCTTCGGCATTTTCCTTTCGGATAACAAGGCCGACTTCATCCAGGGCATCGCCATCGTGGCCGCGGTGATCATCGTGAGCGGCGTGAACAGCTTCCAGAACTGGAGCAAGGACCGCGAGTTCAAGGCGCTCGCCAAGCTGAAAGAGGATTTCCGGGTCACCGTCGTCCGTGACGGCAAGCTGCAGAACAGCACCAGCAGCGACGTAGTTGTGGGCGACGTGCTGGCGTTCGCGCCTGGCGACAAGCTCCCCTGCGATGGCGTGTACCTGTCTGGGTTCGGCGTGGAGATGAACCAGAGCGGCATGACCGGCGAGTCTCAGACGGTGGCCAAGGACGAGGCCGACCCCTTCATGCTGGCGGGCTGCACCGTCACGCAGGGCGAGGGGCGCTTCGTGGCGACGGCGGTGGGGCTGGCGAGCAAGATGGGCCAGGCCCTGCACATGGTGGAGAGCGAGGAGGTGGAGGACACGCCGCTGCAGCAGAGCCTGGAGCAGCTGGCGGACGACATCGGCAAGATCGGCACGGTGGCGGGCGCCCTCACCTTCGTGGTGCTGACCGCCCTCTGGTTCTGGCAGCCCGCGGCGGTGGGCGGGCGCGTGTACACGGACCTCGTGCGCTTCTTCATCGTGGGCGTTACCATCGTGGTGGTGGCCGTGCCCGAGGGCCTGCCCCTCGCCGTCACCATCTCCCTCGCCTTCTCCATGCGCCGCATGCTCAGCCACAACATCCTCGTGCGCGAGCTGCAGGCCTGCGAGACCATGGGCAGCGCCACCGTCATCGCGACGGACAAGACAGGTGCGCTCGCAGCCGAGGCCTGAGCCGTGGGCAGCACGGCGGGTGCTGCCGCAGCTGCAGGAGCGACCCCCCACGCAGTAGCGCCCCGCGCTTTGCTGCCCCCGCCGCACCCCTCCGCCCGCCTTCTCGGCACCCAACCACGCTCCGCTCCACTCTCTCTCCCCCT
>Ga0208629_100054_pt1 | contig 62024 bp, 55 predicted proteins | sample LakWasMet19_HOW5_2_FD_183865 | JGI IMG/M metagenome (GOLD analysis project Ga0208629, IMG submission 183865) | Freshwater sediment methanotrophic microbial communities from Lake Washington under simulated oxygen tension - Sediment Metagenome... | ecosystem: Environmental > Aquatic > Freshwater >... | reverse complement strand
TTCAATTTCTCGCCAGTGGATGTTACCGCTGATAGGATCCTGGAATATGGCACGTAGTAGATTTAAATGCTGACTCATAGCGCTTTCCTCAATGTCTGTTGATGAGAGCTTACACTGTAAATAAATGTTGGGCAGGAAACCAAGTTGAATTTATAGGAAATCAGCTTTTTCTTCACAACGCCCTCAGTTTGTTTTGTTTGGACTTGTCCTCCAGTCGCTTGAGTTTTAAGCCTAATAACTTTTCACAGTTTTGGCCGTTAGGGCACGATGGTGATTGAGCTATAACTATCAATTCTCACAACAGTTCATCTCAATGCCGTGCATGAAACAGCACTTAGGATGTTAGATCTTAACGGTCAACAACTCCCGCCAATTCGTTGTGTAAGACTGTGATTTAAACTGTTGCCGCATGTGCCAGCGGTTGCTTAAGGTTTCACTGGCATAGTGAATGGTTTTTTTGCCATGCAGACGGTTGATGTTATCCAGCGTGGCCATTAATTGTTCTGAGCGAGCCGACCGTTCACCCGACTCAAATAATGACATTTGCGCGACACCGGCCGGCAACAAATCCGGCAATAAAATACCCGCCCGTTGATAACTGACACCCTCTCTAAAAATACGCTTCAGGCCCTGATGTGCGGCTCGAATCAGGGTCGCTGAATCATCGGTGGGCAACGCAAATTCGGTGGTGGCACTGTTGCCGTATTGTGGATGTTGAGTATCAAACGGACTGGTTTGCACAAACACCGTTAAGGCTTGCGCGGCTAGGTGCTGACGGCGACATTTTTCCCCGGCACGCGCGGCAAAATGGGTGACTGCGGCTCGCAGGTCGGCAAACTCGGTTAACTTTTCACCAAAGCTGCGGGAGGTCATTATTTGTTTTTTGGCCGGTGGCATAGCCTCTAACGGAATACAGGCGCTGCCGCGCAGTTCACAAACAATGCGTTCCATGACGACACCAAAGTGCTGACGCATGCGCTTTGGTTCGGTTTGCTGCAATGCCAGGGCATTGTGAATACCTAATGCCTGTAATTTTTCCGACCAGCGTCGGGAAATACCCCAAATATCATCCAAGGCAATGCTGGCTAAAACCTCATCCGGGCATTCTAATGTTCGCCAATCCAAGACCGCACCGTGTGTAGAAAAGCCCTTTTTGACTAAACGATTGGCTAGCTTTGCCAGTGTTTTAGTCGGGGCTATGCCGATGGAAATAGGGATGCCGGTCCATTGCTTCACCGTGCGACATATTCCTTGGCAATAAGCTGTTAAGTCCCCCGGCATGCCAGATAAATCTAAAAATATTTCATCGATGGAATACACTTCAGACCGCTGTGCATAATCGGAGATGATTTGCATTACTCTGTTCGATAAGTCGCCGTATAAGGAAAAATTCGAGGAGAACACAGCGATGCCTTCTTGCTGGCAATATTTCTCAATCTTGAAATAAGGGGCACCCATGGCCACCTGCAATAATTTAGCTTCCGCGCTTCTCGCGATCACGCATCCGTCATTATTGGACAGCACCACAATCGGTTTTCCCTCTAAACTGGGTTGAAACACCCGTTCACAGGACGCGTAAAAATTGTTGCAATCCGCAATCGCAAACATGGCTTAAAAAGAGTGAATGACATGGGCGACCACACCCCACACTTGCAGCTCCATGCCGTCAGTAATTTGCAAAGGCTGGAACTCGGGGTTTTCCGGCATCAACCAGACCTCATCACCATTAATCAGTAACCGCTTTAAGGTTAATTCGCCATTGACCACCGCGATGACAATGGCACCCGATTGAGCTTCCAAAGAACGATCCACTACCAGCATATCGCCATTGTGAATACCGGCACCGATCATAGAATGCCCTTGCACCCGCACAAAAAACGTCGCGGCAGGATGCCGCACATATTGCCGGTTTAAATCGATGGTAGCTTCCAGATGATCATCAGCGGGGGAAGGGAAACCTGCGGGAATTTTTGTTCCAAACAACGGCAAATCAACCAACATCGGCAACTGACATAATTCCAATATCGGTAACTGCAAGTTATCAGAGCTCAGATATTCGCTGTACTGTCGAGTCACCGACGGTTGCTGTCTTAATGGAACAGAAGCACTTTTCATGGCGTTCATTAGGTGTCTTGAGTGGGGTCAAGATAGTACACCAAAAACGGCAGTTGTTCTCTATTCGTTCTTGTTGCCGTTTGCCTTTAAAAAACCACCCATTTGAAAATGATCCGACTGCAATGCGGCAGTGTTATTCTTTTTAATATGGAAGCTGAGTGATGTACATTCGTGGCTACGGCTATCAGTTACTTACCCAGAGCGATCACTACTCGCAACAGTCAACCCAGGAGGCAGTCTATGTGCGGACGCTTTAATCTCACAGCAACACCGGAAGTAATCGCTGAACATTTTCACTTACAGCGACCGCCACGCTTCCAACCCAGCTACAACATTACGCCGGCACAAAAAATCTTAAGCATTGTTGAGCTGGAAGATAAATCGTTAAAAGCGGTGAATTTATTTTGGGGGCTCGTGCCATCCTGGTCGAAAGACACTAAGAACAGTCATCATTTGATCAATGCGCGTGCCGAAACAGTAAGAGAAAAGCCATCATTTCGTGCGGCATTTCATAAACGACGGTGCTTGGTTGTCGCAACCGGATTTATAGAATGGCAGAAACTTGAAGATCACAAACAAGCTTTTCATATCCACCGCCAAGACAATCACCTATTTGCTTTTGCCGGTCTTTGGGAGCATTGGCAGCATGACCAAGAAACCTTCTATTCCTGCGCCATTATTACCACCAGTGCCACTGACTTTATGCAGTCCATTCACGAACGCAAACCGGTAATCATCACGCCCGAAAATTATTCACACTGGTTGGATAAAACGGTTGATGAAGATGAGGCATATGCATTGCTCGACAATCAAGCTTATACAGAAATGACGGCAACACCGATCAGCGATTGGGTCAATAATCCCAGGCATAATGACGAGCGGTGTTTGCGCTAGCTCTGAGACTTCGCCTAGAACTAACGGTTTGTGTTCCCAAATAGTTGTCCAATATTTGACCAAACTGACTTAACGCTAGTAGGGAAGGTGGTTTGAAGAGAAATGTGACGAATTGAAGACAGGGTTATCCACAGATTTTGTGGATAACCCTTCTAAAAAAGGTTTTCTAAATAGAAAATTTATCTTCCAAGAAGATGATCGAAAACAACTTTAGTGTCGACTTGCATTTAAGACTCACCCATAAGCAATTCCTGTTTTGTTTCCACACTTTCAGTGTAGTCGAAGCTTTTAACTGATGCTTTTGAATGTTGAAAATTTTTGATGTCAGTTGCACTTTTTTGTACGGATACGACCGGTTTCGTACAGCCCCTCAAAATGGTGTACAAAAGTAGGCTAAATGCGTTTCGGACAGTTACTGACATTCGTACATCGCTCTTGGACTTGGACGTAATTGATCAAGTAATTGAATTGAACTTGGGGCTATATCAAAATGTGCCTGGAACGTCGAAGACCAATACAGTTAACATGAATTCTCGATTGGTGTCGCTGTTATGGTGAAAGATATATCGGTAGCCGGATTCATGCTTCCAGTCTAATTGTCGCTTAAAATTCTTGTGTGAAGACGTTTCGGTTGTGATGCCATCAAGAGCGGTGGACATCGCTGTTCTACGATTGAATATCAGAATAGCCGTCTTGGTATCCCGCCAAGCTGTATAGCCGAGAAGTTGATCTATTGTCTCTCGATAGTGTTTCGGCCCCTTCCAAAACTTGCACTCTGCAATAAAGACATTACGTCCATTGGCTCGCAACAGGATATCCGTCTTCCCATTAACATTGAATGTTTCGCCGGTTGCAGCCCCCTCGAACTGACCATTTAGCTGAACCAAGAAATGCTGCCGTAAGTCCTCTTCTCCCATTTCTTTGAACGCAGACGGGCTACGTTCCATGACGTGAGCCATGTTCTGGATCACCGAAAGAATGTGGTTGTAGTTATCCATATCCAGCGTTGGCTCCGGCTCATAAGCTGCAGTAGTGGCTAGTGGTATAGGTGGCGCAACCTTGCGACGTACTTCTGGCGTTGTATAAGTTTTTGGCGCATCAGGACGACTCTTTAGTGGAATCCCAAGTGAGGCAACGCGACCTTGGTTTGCAAGAATCCTATTCCGTCTGGCGCTTATATCTTGATCAGCTGTATGCTGAAGGCTTTGGTTGAAACCATTAAGATCACTCTTGATCCAGCCAAGATACTGGTCTATTTCTGCTAAGGTACTATCGATTTCTTGCCGAATATCTCGTTGCTGCGCATCATGCGGTACTTGGAACACAAAAAATAGCGAATGCCCGCGAATTTCAGCTCGCGGCGCACTGGAAGAAAACGTGCTAGCTCGCGCATACATTAGTTCGACCTCGCCTTCAATCGGAACCTCAACTTCAATTCGTTGTCCAGGGACATAGCACGGACGATTACGGTCTCTGATAAAGCGATTTGGATCGTGTTGAACGTCAATCTGCGCTTCTTGCTCTGCCGCAGACCAATCATCACGACGTAGGGAAGGTGTTTGCAATAAGTATTTCTTAACGAGGTATGCAGCAAGATCAGTCGGCGAAGTATTGAGAAGTCGGTTTTGATCGAATTGCTGAACTTCTTGCTGCATTGCCGATAAACGAGTATTCAAGAGTTCTTGAAGATCTCTACTAGAAAATAAATAACCAGCGCTCTTTTCGATCAGTTTAAACATTGCAATCCTTTCTTAGTGTGTGCAGTTGTCTTATGAAAATGACAACAATAGCCAAAATAGATAGCCAATTAGAAGGCGGCCAATTTACATTGCGATTTTAATTATTGGCCACTTGATTTATAGTTAGGCAACTTAAGTATACCCATTTTGGCTACCCACTCATGAAAGTTGCTCGTATTTATCTCCGCGTCAGTACTGAAGAACAAGATCTTACCCGTCAAACTGAAATCGTCGACAGCGCTCGCACAGAAGGTTATTACATTGCCGGCATCTACCGTGAAAAAGCATCGGGTGCTCGTGCGGATCGGCCCGAGCTGCTGAGAATGATTGCCGACCTGCAACCGGGCGAAGTGGTAGTCGCTGAAAAGATCGACCGTATTAGCCGACTCCCTTTAGTTGAAGCTGAACAATTGGTCGCATCGATTCGAGCCAAGGGGGCAAAGTTGGCCGTGCCGGGCTTGGTCGATTTATCTGATGTTGCAGCTGAAGCCGACGGAGTCGCCAAGATTGTTCTGGAGGCGGTTCAGGAGTTACTGCTTAAACTCGCTTTGCAAATGACGCGTGATGATTATGAAACACGAAGAGAGCGACAACGCCAAGGCGTTCAACTGGCCAAGATCGCTGGCAAGTATGCCGGTCGTATCGCTGACACGACGACCCATCAGAGAATCGTTGCACTGCGTAGAGCTGGTCATACCATCAAACGCACGGCTGAGCTGGCTGGATGCAGTGAAAGCCAAGTCAAACGAATATGGGCAGACCATAAGGTCAGCGCTAGATTATAGATTCTCATTATGCTGAGTGGCAGCTTTCAAGCTCATCGCTTTACACGCCCACTCATCGCCTTTGACAATTTACAACGTGCTGATAACGGGTTTGACAGTCTGTCATTGCATTTAAGATACTGTAGTTGTGCTCTAAGTTGAACAAAGCCAATACATTAAGTTATTGCATATTGTATTATATATAGCTTGAGGGGTAGACGGTTAGCTCCAACAAGCCACAGGCAGTTTAAGCCAATAGTAATACAGTCTAGGAAGACATCCTTACCACAACACATAGGCACAGGTGGAACTAACCCATCCACCCGATTTAAGTATTAAGTAACTTAAAGGTAGTTTGATTTATGCAGTTAGTTTCCAGCGAGACATCCTTAATAATTGCAGGTGCATGGAATCTTGCGATTCTAACGCCTGTTTGGGTGCTCCAGCATGGGCTAAAAAAGCCTTTGGATGGTAGCAATATAATCCAAACATATCTGCCTGCTACTCCAGGCGGTATCTTTGACTTTCCTCGATATGTTCTTAATGGACTATCATTTTCTGTGCGTCCAGATTTGCTTTTCTTGTCTCCGTCAGAATCAATGCCTGAGGATATGTCAATCTTGGAGGATGTTGCCGCTTCTATGTTAGAAGAGCTTAATCACACTCCTGTCACTGGTATTGGACACAATTTCGTATTTCGTAAAGAGAATCCTGAGGCCATAGATTTAAATATTTTTACTGATTCAAGACAAGACTTAACAGATATTACGCCAAATGAATGGCAGCCAGCGTCTAGTTCCATTTCCACAAGTTTTAAGAACACCGATGAAACCATTATTGTTAATATTCATAGGGAGTGTGAAGCAAATATGCTTATCGTGAAGTTTAATTTTCACCATCCGATAAAATCAATTGATGAGGCTTTGATTGTGCTTAAAGGAGAGAATGGTTTGGATAGAATGAGCCAGAACCTTGTATTAGCTAAGAGTCTAATGGCAAAGCTATATGGAGAGATTGAAAATGAATAAATCAACTACGCAGAGCACTATGTCTACTAACTTAAACAAGTGGACTAGATCAGAGCCTCCTCAAGTTTTTATTAACTCGAATACTCGGTATGAATTGTCTGAGCGTGTAGTCCTTGTGCAAGCCCAATATGTAAGTGGGCCTAGCGGTAGTAAACAGCTGATGGTGTCTATCGACCCTGCTGCGATTGAGCGCAAATTGGCAATTCGTGAGTTAAATGCTCAGATAGACGGTCGTACTGTAAAGAGCCATACATACGCATTACCTATTTAATCACCACTAATATTTCTGCGTTTTTCGCATGCATTTTACTTACGATGAATCCCTTTGCCAGACAGAGTTAATGCAAGGGGATGTGCTTAAACGTACACCTGAAATAGAAAAACTTTTAAAAAACATTCATCCTCATTTTTATCACAATTCGAATAACTCTTTTTTTATCGTGCTCACACAGAGTTGTGACCTAGTACCTCGTGGTACTGAGGGGATATGTAAGGCACCGTACATATCAATTGCTCCTGTTCGTACTTTAGATCTCGTTGTTGAGAGCTACCTTGCGCAATTAGGTAACGCTACCTTTAACGCAGAGCTGCCTGTGTTGAGTTCGAAATCTAAGGCAAAGGCCAGCGAGTTTCTTCAGCGTTTATTCAATAATAACGAACAGGGATATTTGTTTCTTGATTCCTTAGACACTCCATTACCGACAGACTGCGTTGCATTTTTGAATCTGTCCATAGCCATCAAATCTGATCTGCATTACAAGGATTGCCTTAATGCGAAAGTGCTGCAACTTACAGACACATTTCAGGCAAAACTCGGCTGGTTGGTCGGCCAGATGTACTCCAGAGTAGGTACACGTGATTGGGACAGTGTTGAACTCAAAAAGAAAGTTAAGGGGATTCTAAATGATGATGCTGCGATATGGGTTGATGACGACAAGCTCAAAGCACTGGAAAGTGGGCAGCACTTTATAGATTCCGACCCTGCCATAAAAAAATCACGTGCTGACATTGCAAGAGCGATAAAAGCAATCCCTGTACGTAAAAAGCAGATTTTAGATCAAGTTGAGGATGTGATTACAGGGGCTCTTAAACATGATAATAAGCGGCAGATTGCAGCGTTCCGTAAGCGGTTAGAGAGCGAAATAGATCTGAATGTGCTTCTTCTGAATCAACATGAAAAAGTCTTGCAAAATAATGAGCAACAAACCGAAATAGAATCTATAAATATAGAAATTGACAACGAATTAACAACGTTTCTAAAACAACAAATTTTGAATAAAGCAGTGGGTATTTTCTCAGAAGAACTGGAAAATAATCAGCCTCAACTTGAATTGTTACGAAAACGTTTAGATAACGACCAGTCTCTGAAGACATTTCTTAATTAGTTAAATACTTGTAGCTGCTTGCCTTTAAAAAAAGTTGAGGGCGTATTCTATTTTGCAGCTTTAACCTACCTCGAAAAAGTAAAAATAAGAGAAAGTTGATATAAAGTAGCCGCAAGCTTTGAAAATTTACGACGCATTAAATTACTCAACCCCCAACGCCTTAAACACAGCATCCACCGGATCAGAGTAAAAACTGGTTTGGAATTTGGCGAATAATTCGCCTCTGACGGTTGGAATATCGGTGACGCTGGCCATTGGCAGTAATATGCGTTTGGCTCCCGAATCAAAGGCCATCTGCAGGGTTTCCGCTAAGTTTTCTACTGGGATGATGTTTCCGCCCAGGGTCATCGTACCTAAAACAACCATCTGGCTTTGGACTGATTTATTCAACACGCCTGAGCAAAAGGCAATAAACCCGGCCAGGGTCAAGGTTAGCGAAGGGCCGCTATTGTGCAATTCAATTAAATGCAGGTGATAGTCATGGTCTGCAGCTTTAGCCGAACCACTGACTCTGGAGATATTGCCTTTATAGTAATCAAATCCGACTTTGATCGCTTCTTTCGCCTGTGTGTTGCTGCCAAACCCAGATAGGTTCAGTTTGCCGTTGCCCGCGGTCATCTGTGTTTCAATTCTGAATAAGCCTAAATGGCCTTTCATGCCCTGGGAAATGGTATGTAATACCCCAGGCTTTAAACCCCCTTCAGGAATCAACTTGTCGCCGCCTTGCTCTGGCACATTCACAAACGTCTCTTCCATGGTGTCCTGATCGATATAGCTGAAATGGACGTCGAAAAACTCCATGCCGCCAATCTTTTTTAATTGTTCTTTAACGCGACGACGCGTTTCCAGCGCATATTCAAGGCATTGAGCAACAGCGGCCTTGTCGTAATCACCATGAGGGTAGAGCAACTTTAATAAGCCCGATACCGTGCGCCTGACGGCAATGGTATCGCGTTGATTCAGGTTATTGCCTAGTTTGAAGTATTTATCAATGGCATCGGAAAAGCTGCGTTTACGCATTTCCCGCATATATTCAGCCAGGTAATCGACAATCAATCCATAGTGATTAGTAAAAAACTCGGGCCGCATTTTGGGGATTTCCCAGCCGGGAATATAGGCATGGAAGCGGTCAAAAAATGCCGTATCAATCATGACATCCGGAAAAGGCGTTAATAAGTGACTGGTTTTAACCAAGGTATCGACCGATTGATTGATGTTGCCGACAAACACCATACTGGCAGAAGCCACCACTGAATCACGACCTCTGGCGAATGATCCCGAAGCCATAAAGTCTTTCATGATCTGTATGCCGTCTTTATCCTTAAACGAGATACCGGCGACCTCATCAAACGCGACAACATCCCATAAGCCAACCAGACCAATCGATTGTCGTCCCAGATTGTAAAAAAGATTGGCGACCGTTGTTTGGCCACCTGAAATCAAAATGCTATTGGGACTGACTTCCTTGTAGATATGACTTTTACCCGTACCTCTCGGCCCTAATTCGCAGACATTGTAATTGTTCTCAACAAACGGAATCATCCGAGCAAGCAAATGCCATTTGGCTCGCTCATTAAAATGTGTGGGTTCCATGCCGGTTGAGCGCAACAATACCTCCAGCCATTGCTCGGCAGTAAACGCCTTGCGTCCTTCAAACAACACCTCCATGTCCATGTTGGGCATTTGGATGGGTTTTAATTCGGTGATTTGAAAAGGCGATCCAGCCTGGCCCTCTTCAAAAAAATACTGCATTGAGATAATGCACCAGATGCCCCCGGCCAAGAGTTTCTCAAATTCTTTGACGTTCCGGTCAGAGATTTCAACGCCTTTAACACCCAGATTGGACAAAATGGCTTCATAAACATCACGCCGCTCATTCAGCTTGACGGTGACTTTATCAATGACCTTGTAGGTGCCACTTTCCCGGATTTTAGATTTGATCTTTTCAGCTTCATCCGGGCGCACATAGTTATCGGCCAGAATGCGCTTAACATTCTTTAAGCCTGCTTCAATAGTGGCTTCATCGTCGCTCGCGCAATACATCCCGAGTAAGTATTCCAATACATACACCGGAACATTCGCCCCTTCTTTGATCAGCTTGGTTAAATCCTTGCGAACTACCTTGCCGGCGAAGTTGTCGTTTAACAACCTATCCAGGCTTTTATCCGTGTCGGCAGTGTTTACAGTATCGTTCATCATCAATCCTAGAAATCGTTGGTGAATGCCAAATCAACCTTCAGCGGCACGCGTAACACTTCCACTTTGGTTGAGGCATCACGGACAATCAGGTAATAGTCTTTGTTTCTATCATAAGTGCCCGATAACACGGTGAGCAGTAACGAGCGTTTCCGTTCATCCAACAGCTGCGAGGCACTATCAAAGGTAACCGTCTGTTCATTACTGATAGGCTGGTCGCCATCTCGCAGAGAGATCACCACCGAACGGGGTAAGACCCGCTCAGAGACTGCCTCGTTCTGAATAAACTCAAAACGCTGGGTATTGGTGACCACCTTATTGGAGGCACCTAATAAACTGATGCTCACCGGCTTGGTTTTGGCTAATGCCGATTCACTCTCCCTGACGGCAATTACCGGAACAATAATCTCTTGTGGCATCGCGCTACCATGCACAAATCTTGCGCCCCCGGCAAAATGAAAACGGTTGGCCCCTTTGGGCACCCAGAAATCAAGACTGCCTTCGGGTTCGGTACCTGCCGTCAATGCGGTATTACCTGACCAGGCCTTATCGTTGGCACCCAGGCCTTGCCCCAATAAATAACGCTTTTTCGCGCGTAATGTACCTTCGGGTTTTTCAGCAAGCGCGGATTTATCGGCCTCTTCCAATGCGGATTCTTGATAGATAAAGCCATGGTCTGCCGTCACCAACACATTCGAACCATTCAGGCTGTTAACGATAAAGCTCACCAATTGGGCCAGCTCTGTGACCGTATCCGCAGCGGCTTCAAAGGTTTTGGTTTCTGAAGACTGTTTATCACCAATCAAATCAATGCGGTCGTGGTAGATATAAATCAGTTGGCGATCACGCACGAATTCTCGGCCTTTATCTTTACCCAGTGCCAATAAGTCTTCCGCTTTAACCGCAACTCCGGCATGCCCTGCCAAATAAGCACTGCGTTGTTCCATTGACGATACCGGTTTACCATCAGCCAACAGGTCCAGATTACTATTGATTTTATAGGCCAGGGTTTGATGCGGTAATAAAGAGGCCATGCCCAAACCGGTATAACTGGGCAATACCCCCAACAGGCTTGATAACTTGGCTTTAAGGCGACTCTTGCTATTGATCACCTGGACCAATTCTTCTGCCACCTCAAAGCGAAACGCATCAGAGATGATCACATAGATTCGTTTAGCCCCATCATCCGACAAAGGCGTCACCACTTGCTTGAAGAAGTGTTGCTGATTGATGACGCCGGGTATTTGCCAAGTAGAAAGTAAGCCCGTATCGCCTTCCAAAACCTTGGCCCAGGCAGAACTTAATTGCGGGATAAACCACCCGGAATAGGTGGCTTCAATGCGCTGACTTAATTCATGTAAAACCGCCCAGCCCATCGGTTCAACAAATTCAGTTGCCCGGTTAAAATGCCGATACAGCTGATCAAATCGAAATAACTCAGATTGATAACAAGTAACCCCGGCCTCGGCAGAAACAAAACTAAAGCCATCCTTGTATTGGGTTTTTAGCGTCAAAAAATGCGTTGCCGCTTCCAGGGCATCGTAACTTGCCGCCAAAGCTCGACTCACGTCATTAGCACTGGCCAGAATCTGGTTTGCCCAATGACCATCCCGGCGTCGGGCAATCAAAGTAAACACAGCATCCATTGCCGCACCGGCACCACTGAGAATTCTGTCTTTTAAATCACTGATGATACGGCGTTCTACTTCTTCAAACGTCATCACCTCAGACAAGTCGTCGGCAGATAAACCGCCCAATACCAGACCTAATTCCAGGTCTCGTCCGACAACGGCAGTGATCAGGTTGTAGCTGGTATAGTGTGATAAATCAGAACGCCACCGGGAAGCAAACACCGATGCATTGGCGGCTAGATTACGGTCAGGCAGCATAAAATGCTTCAAGGATTCAGCAGGTTCACCACTCAATGAACGACCAAAGTCAGTCACCAGAATGCGGAACAGCAAATCACGTAAACTGGGTTCATCCTCGGCGTAACCCAAATGGATCTTGGCAAGTTGCCAAAAGGCATCACTTAAATCATTGGCAACAATGTCCTGCCAGAGCTTCGGCTGGGTATTTAGATCAACCTCGCCATCGCTAATCAATGCAGCAAACAAGCGTTGCAGAATAGAAAATAGTTCAGGCTGATCGGCACGCGTCAATACGGCCAGCATCTTACGATCAAGATCATCGGCGTTATCGGTAGCAACCACTAAACGCTTCAAGCGCTCAACCCGATCTTTGGCACGCAAAAACTTGGCCCGTGCTTTTAAATGTTCGCGTAAGGTTTGCGACGCCAGACCTAAATCATCCAGCAGGATCGAAGTCGAATCGGCTTTAAAGGACTTACTGCGTAGCCGAATATCCAATAACCAATCATGGTTGGGATCAGGCTCAGGTTGCGGGCTATACAGCAACCAAAGCGAATCCGGCTGACGCTCAATATCGATTTTGATTTGTAGCGCGGGCAGTTCATCTAAACGAACCAGATTGACCTTATCCAGGGCAAGATTGTCTATGGTCGATGAAAACTCGCCATCGACATCATGCCAGAACACAATGGCATGCGAGGCGAACAAGGCGTTTAGGGAATCGGTGATGCGTTGTAGGCTCAAAATACGCTTCCTTAATGGATCAAGTCTTTAATAACGCGTTCGAATTCGTCTTTGAATTTTTTAAAACTCGGCATGGATTCAGCACGGACACAATCAAAAGGATTTGCTTCCAGCCATTCACATAAGTCTGCTGCTGATTTATGCTCGCCAAATACATCATCCAGTTTTTTCTTAGGATGGTTTGGCGAAGCCTGATTTCCCGGCAAGTCCTCAAGTTGATCGCAATTCTGATAGGGATGATTCTGTGCCGCGCAGAGTAACCAGACTTCTGAGGTCGGTTTCGGTAGCATAGGCACACCCCTTAAAAATTCACTGCGTAGAAAACCACTGAGCATAGATTCCCATTTTGTTTCCCAAAGGCTGGCCGGTGTTGAACGGGTTCCATCAGAATCTCGAAATAAAATGGCAATGGCTTCATCGTTTGTCTCTTTCTCTAATTCTTTAGCCATTGCGCCCAGTGCAGTTGCGTTGCTGTGGAAATACCCAGTTTCACTGCCCAATTTCTTACTACGCGCTGGTTTTAACCTCATGGGTAGATTTTTAGAGCGTTCAACCAATGTGGTTTCACTAATAAAATAAAGCCTGTCCGGCAGTTCGCGTATTGAATACCCGAGAAACGGTGAGATCATTTGATCGATAAGGACTGTCATTGGGCCGGGTATAAAATCCCCGTCGCTACACATTCCTAGTGCATTCGAACAGGTCCCAATATCGCTGGGGCCTTCTCCACTCAACACCAAAATCATTCGATTTGTTTCGAAATGAGTGGCATCTCAAAACGATCCAATTCAATACATTCTTCTGTTAACGCTTCCAGATTGGTATCTACAAAGGCATCGCCTGGTCCCATATAACTTAACTTCTCACCGATGCGTGGAATTTCAAAGAAACGTCGGATACGTGATTCACCATATTGTGATTTGTAAATAAACTGTACCGATTGCCGAGCTAAATCGTCATCAAGAAAATTCAAAATCAAAGGGCTATGGGTAGTGACCAGAATCTGTTGAGGGCTGGCTACCAAGGTATCAACCAGTTTTTCGATGATTTCCTGATTGATACCATTCTCAATTTCATCGAGGAGTATCAATGAACGATCAGAGCCCGATTGAGCAATTACGGCAAGAATTCTCAGCAAACCATCGCTAAGATGTGAAGCTTCGGTTTCTAAACGATGCCCTTCGAACTGTTCGATTACAGAAAGCTTTTTCCAACCAGCACGTTGGTTAGTGACCTTAAAGTCTTCAAGTTTCGGATAAAAAACCTTTAATAACTCAACCAGTTTTTTTCTGGGTTCCCCTTTGATACCGTGCAAGTACCCCGCCAGTTTTTCGCCACCCGCACCAATATCTACATCATTGATACGAGCGCTTTTGCGCATAAGTTGTGGCGAAAGTAATTCTAGTGATCGTATGCGACGCATAGCGTCGCGAAATTCCAGAATTGCAGCCGGCAATTCGGAATCCTTTAACACTGAAAGTAACGAACCCTGATATACAAAGGTAATATCCTGTTTGGGACGGTCCTCAATTCGAAAGCCATTCCCTGTGGATACAAATATTTTTTCGCCACATAATGAAATACTCTCACTTGTGCATCGCAATGTATTGCGGTTGAAGCTCGCCCCCCAGGTCAATTTCTGACCGTCTGAAAGCTCAAAGCGCACACCTATAAGTATGTTGCCCTCTTTGCGCAATTTACAGTTCAAGTCGTGTACGCTCCATGCCCGATCATCAAGCCAGTCTTGAACTTGACCGATCATAAGCTGAGAAATGAAATCGAGTCCCTGCAGAACAGTGCTTTTACCAGAGCCGTTCATACCAATTAAGCAGTTAAATTTCTCAAATGACATCGAAACATCAGCGAGCGACTTAAAATTTTTGATTTGTATTTTCTTAATCATCGGCTGTACCCCCACTCACCGCCTTCACCTCAGCCAATAAATCGCCAAATTTACCGTAATTGACCTTTACACCGTCATCCAGGTCTAGCTGGATGCGTTGGTCGGCGTAGTGGCGGAGTTTTTCGTCGTAGGCTAGGAGTTCGACGTGTTTTTTCTTTAGCTTTTCGATGTCTTTGTTCAGCTTGTTGCGGGACGCGTTGGAGTCGGCTGCGGCGGCGTCTTTTTCCAGCATTTCGATGCGGGACTGGATTTTGCCGGTGAGCGGTACCACGTATTCGGCACGCATGCGGGCCAGGGTGCCTTCGTGGTAGCGGTGCAAGTAGACCAACGCCTGGAACGCACCTTGTTTGCCGCTGGAAAACAGCCAGTAAATCGGGCGTTTTTTGTAGGTTTGCAGGTGATCTTTAAAGAAGCTGCCGGCAATATAGCGGCGGATGGTTTCGATAGGCGTTTCGTTGCCTTTTTGGCCCAAGCTTTCCGCTAACCAGGCGGTGTTTTCATCCAGTGTTTCTGCATTCCATACTGCCCGTAAAAATTCCTGGATACGATTGGCGGCATCGTCTTCAAACCAAAGTTCGTCGGTGATCGGCACAATGCCGTCGGAGTCAGGCAGGAATGTTCCCCTCTTTGCAAAAGGGGGAGTGTCCATGTCGTAGTATATTTTGTCGAAATCCACATTCCCCGCATGCGCATAAATTAAACCCGGCTTATCCAACCGATACCGCCCCATCATGCATCCTATGGCATAGGAAACTAGCTCCTCCATACTGTCCGTACGGAAATGAGACCAATGTTCATCGTCTGTAACACCACCTCGATAACGATAGGCGGGGTTTATCGTCAGCGTAATCTGGTCTAGTGATATGCTTGGCGTTAGTTCATTCGCAAGTCTATATGCTTCTATAAATAGTCGATTGTTCTCTTCTTCAAGTTTTTTCATCTCACCAACGATGACACTATTGTTTGCAATCCACTCGTTATATGTAATCTCCAATGACACGTTTGATTTACTAAGCGCAGTCAGAATAGGATGATGTCTATAGTTCCAAGACCTTTCGTAAGAATCCCAGTCTTCTTTGCTAAGTTTAATTAAATCAAAGTGATTTTTCGCTGCACCTCTAACTTCTGCAATTGGCAAAGTAGCAATGGCGCCTTCTGAAAACGCAAGGCTTGGTGAGGTAGCTTTCAGTAGATAATCGATCACTCCAGAATTGACAGCGCAAAGTAACCAATGTAAGTCTTTGTGGTCGTTCGGAAAACAAACCGATCCGGAGCTCTCAAAAGCAAACCCCGCTTCGAACAATCGCATTGACAAACTGGAACTACTAATAGTTGTCCATGTGATTCCTGGCTTAAAGAAGTGCTCTATGTTTTGGGGCCTTGAACGGAGCCTTCCTGCGCCGTCATAAAAGTTACGAAGTTCATCGCCAGAATTCATCCAATTCAATACAAAGTCATGATTTCCATACCACTTTCTAAATTCCCCTCCTTTTGAACAGGGAAACCATTTCGCTGTTTCGTGATTGGTTCTAATTGATAATTTAGAAAGTGATACCTCATACCAACGACGAAGAAATTTCTCGTTATCACCAGTTTTTATTCCCTGTCTGGGACTGGCAAACGTAACTAATTGCGGGAATAGCTGATAAGCATTTCGGACACTTTCACTTAGCCCAAATGCAATCGGGGTTCCTGGCAATGCTCCAAAGGCTACGCTACTTACCTTATAACAAATAGATGAGTCTCTTTCTAAAAATACTGCTTCCTTGTCAGCTGACTGGGCAGCACCATTTAAATTTATATACGTTCCCTCATATCCATCCACATAACAGCCAGTTATGCAGAAAGCCGCAGCTTGAGCAACCTTTGAGTTCATTGCAGGGAAACTGTTATATCCAATCTGTGTCAAGGATGTAATCGTAAATTCACGCAGCATCCATTCACGCATTTGCTGGAAAGATGATAGAAACATCCAATTTTGCATTGTAACCATAGCGATGCCACCAACATCTCTGCACATCGATGTTGCACGAACAATGAAGCAAGAAAACAGATCACTTTTTGCCTCAGGGTAATTTGTATTTACCAACTTCTTTAATAAAGGATCAAAGTTCTTGCTGCTTAGGTAGGGTGGATTCACAACCACCGCATCAAACTGCAACCCTAAAATCTGTGCCTGCCGCACCAACGGCAACATATTCAATGCCGCTTCTTGAACAATAAGGTCGCCAGTCTCGACAGCTAATTGCAAACTGGCGTCCAGCGCAGGCAGTTGTGCATTCAACTCGGGTGTAATTTGAATCAGCGAGCCGAAAGTTTTGGCGTGGGCAAAGGTGCTGATGAGTTGGCGGATTTGAGGTGCTTCGACAGGCTCGGCACGAACGGTATTGAGTGATTGCACGATTTCATCGGCATCTAGGCCTTTGCTTTCCTGTAAGGCCAACACGTTGAGTATGAGCGAGTTGTCGAACAAGCGCCGATCGTCGGCACGCGCTTTCATCAATAAAGCAAAGCCTGCCAGTTGTGCAGCACGGTCGTCAATGTCTATGCCAAAGAGATTTTTTTCTAAAATCAATCTCGGAATGTTACGTGGCTGGTAGCCGCGTTCCAGATAAATCGCTTTTAATACTTCGTAGGCTTCCACCAGGATATGGCCGGAACCGCATGCGGGGTCCAGGACGGTGATGGTTTCCGGATTTAAGCTGCCGGCGTCTTCCGCCATACGTGTTTGAATCAAGGCATCCAGCTGGGCTTGTACTTCCGGCGTTTGTTCGGCGGGTTCGATGTAATACGGCCATTGCGTTTTTAATGTCGAAGCCGGATTAGCCATCAGCCACAAGCGGCCAATGCTGTTTTGCACTAGGTATTGCACGATCCAGTTGGGGGTAAACAACTGGGTGGCGGCGGGAATGTCTTCGGATTTAACGACTTTGCCGATGACCTGGTCTTTTTTCTCGCTGATGTAAAACTGATATAACCAGCCGATGATTTCGACCTGTTGCCAGTCTTCTTCCGGGATGGCGGTCACCAGTTTGGCGATGACAGAATCGGTGAGTAATAAGTTGTCGGGCAGCAGCAGTTCGGTTTCATTGTCGATGCGCTCAAACAGAAACGGCATGACACTGGACAGGGCGTTGCATTGGGCAATCAGCGTTAAGCGATACAGCTCGCCGTCTTGATCACCGGCCAGTTTGAGTTCAACCACCTGTTGATGATTTAGATCTGGGAGCTCGCGGTTTTGTGCCAGTTCCGGTGCAGCGTTAAGGATTTCCGGCAAACCGCCTGCGCGGCTGGACAGCACCCGATAACCATGGCTGAGGTAATCGTGGATTTCCATGAAGCGCAACGCGGCAAAGCGGTTAAACCAGGTGTAAGCCACCGCTTCCATGGTTTGGCTAAAGCCGTCTTTTTCAATCAGGGCAACAAGGTGGTCGCGTTGACGACTGATTTTGGCAGGCCAGGATTGCCCGGCAATGATGACTAAATCGCCGCTTTTTTCGGCGGGGGCAATGGTGAGCTGGCCGTTGTGTTCTGCCAGACCCAGCCGATGCGCTCGGGCAGTGACAGCGGCGATGAAATCTTTACGGGCTTGCGGGGCGTAGGCTTTGAGTTTGGCTTTGTTCAATCGGTGTAATCCTTTAGTAGTAAAATCCGGCCATGTCCCTGGGCTTTGCGGTAGTAGGCTTCGTCGGCGGTGATAAATGTTGCGCCGGAAGTTTCCAGGGCAACGGCATGATATAGGGTATCGAAAAGATGATGCTTTAATTGAACACTGAGACGTATCGCAGTCCGGTAAACCTCCGAGCGATCAATAACGCTGATCTCCAATTTTCTTAACGCCAGGAATACTCGGTCGGCATAGTCCGGTTCAAGCCGGGCAACAACGGCCATTACTTCGGCGAAGAAATGCGGCGGTTGCAGCATTAAAACTTGTTGGGTTGCTATTTGGTCGAACAATAATAAAGCGTTACTTATATCGTTTTCTTCAGGACGATGAGGTAATAACCATTTGATCGCCACATTCGCGTCGATAACGATGGGTGTCATGATTGGCGGAGTTCATCCAACGCGGCTTGCACTTCTTCTGCGCTCACAGGGGGCATTTCCGCTCGCAAGGTTAAGATGTTGGAGATTGCTTCACGATGGCGCTTTTTTCGGGCGGCACGCTCAACAGCTTCCATCATCAATTCGGCGATGATGGCACTTTTGTTTTGACCTTGGCAGGCGATATTAAATGCTTCTTTTACATCGTCTGGGACGCTGAAATTAACGGTAGCCATAGCACTCTCTTTATTTGTTGAAAATTTCAACAAATTATTGCGCGTTGATGTTGAAAGCGCAATTATTTGTCGTCGTTAGTTTCAATCAATCCGCGCTCTTTTGCCTTCTTTTAACACGGCTAATAAGGCCTGCTTTAACTTGGCAAGGTAGGCATCAACTTCGGCTTCGGTTTCAAGATAGGATTTTATACCGAGTGTTTGAGCACGGATCACGGTAATCGGCTTTTGTTGTGGGGTAACTATTGGGTTATAAGGTGTTTCTGCGCCTGGTGTTCCGGGTGGTAGATCTTTAATGCCTGGAGCCGGTTGTTTTTGGGCAGCAGCAATGGTATCCATGGCGTTATCTAATTGATGACCTGCCTGTTCCGCCAAATAACGAATCTTGGGGATGCTGTTCAACCCTGAGACACTGATTTTAAGCTTTTGGGTCGGCAGGAGCGCTTTATTGCGCAAATGGTCATCAGCTTTAATTTGATCCAGTGCGGTGCCAATTTCAGTGAGCTTTTGATCAATGGCTAATAAGGCGGCTTCTCTTTCGACGGCAGCCAGTCGTTCATTGACGGCCTCTACGGTGCTGAGTAAGGCATCAATACGGTTAATCTGACTATACGGTGTGGGGTTATCCCGTATAGCGAGCAATTCTTTGATGGCATTGGCGGCACTTGCATCTTGCTGGAGTGCTTCCTTGTTGTCTTCAAAGGCCGTCATGGCTTCTAGCAGGCGTTGCCAGTTAGCAATCTGGGTTTTATAAAAGCTCAGTACATCATGAATTTCATCGGCCAGATCCAGCCAGTCGTTTTTACCGGTGAGCAAGGTGTCGATGAATTCGTAACTGTCGCGGATGGCGAGTTGTTTGCCTATTTTTGTAACGGCATGTTCAATGACCGATTTGCCGGGGTAATATTTGCTGGCAGCGCTATGGACGTAGCTTTTAAGCTCGGTTTGCCAGGACATTAAACTGTCGCGGGTATCGGAGACCAAGCCGTCTTCATCTTCTCTGGGTAATTTAGAAAATAACTCGCGGTGCAAATCACGCGCACGTTTGAGCGAGACGCTATCGGCAGATTTGCGTTTGAGGATGGAGACCTGTCTGAAACGAACGGATTTGGTTAAGGGGTCGATGGTCGCACGCGGATCAATATCAGCGCCTTCCAGCATCAATTTAATTTCACCGGCCATATAAAGCCGGGAAACCAGCAAGACGATTTCCCACTCCGGTTTCCAGCCCCAGGGTATACCGCTAAACCGATCCACAACATCCGACAGCAAAACGCGATTTTCCGAAGCCGCCAGTAACAGGTATTGGCGTAATTCGTTAAGCGCCAGGGGATTGATTTCTTCGTTATTGGTATCCAATGAAGTTTGGGCAACATCATCTGTGGTGAGCACGGCTTTAATTTCAGCAACGGGGTCAGCACAGCGGTATTTAAGGTAAGGCAGTTTGCTGTAGGTGTTGGCGATCAGGTAATTGATCAGCTCATCTAACAATGTGGTTGGATGTAGACCGGCTTTGATGTCGGGCTTTTGCCCTAAGACATAGAAATCACCCGTGGCCATGAGCGTACTGAGTTGATCCACGAGTCGGGTTTTACGCTCACGGTTTTCATCCTTACGATCAGTCAGGATGCGCTTTAAGGACGGTGTGGCCTGACCGGCTTTGGGACTGATGATGTATTTTTCTATTTGCAGATACAGGGTGAGCTCCTGGAACAGCCGTTGGCCTTCTGCCATCCGGAGTATGGCACGGCCGGTGCCTTCAGCACTGCGCATAATGCAGGTGGCTTCCTGCATTCTTTCATAGTCATCGCCCAAGGGGCTGAGCACTTCCAGCGTTAAGGCATGTGCAGCGGTTTTCCAGGGGGCACCATCAATGAGGCGATTAAACTCGTAGTCGCCTTTGGTGTCACGGTGCCGCACTTTAACAATGCTTTTGAGGATGTCTTCGAAGATTAACTCGGACAGCAAACGGGTTCTTTCTGACGATGAGACTTCGACATGGCCCAGTTCGCGGGCGACATCACGCTCTTCATTGGTGAGGAAAAACCATAAGTCGCCATTACGGCTGATTAACTGTTGTTGTTCTAATCTAGCTAAAGACTCTTGAAGTTTACGCTTGAGATTAAGTTTGTCGGCATCGACTTCATCAACACACAGCGTTGCCAGATTGTCGATGGTGGGCTTGACAGTTTCGGAGATATAGCGAATCAGGAACAAGGCCTTAAGCAACTTGGTGTCGTAAGGCTCTAAGGCATCATTATAAGGCGCTTGGTCAATGGAGCGTTTGGCGATGCTATCAATAAAGCTTTCGATGGACGGATAAAAATCATAAAGCGGTATCAGGGCATCAAGGGGTTTGTTGGCATTTTGCACAGCTGCCGACTGGAAGGCATCTAATAAAGAACGCTCGCCACGGGAAAGATGTTTGCCGGTAGCACCGACTTTACGAATCGACTCGAAGATTTTTTGCAGTAATTGGAATTGATACGGGGCAAATGGATAGTAAGCCACAAATTCAGCCGCATCCCGGTAACCCGGTAAGTTAACGGCATTGCCGACAAAGGACAGCTGGTTGTTGATAATGTCGCCTTTTTGGGCAAAGGTATCGCGCAAAGACACATGGGCTTGTTCAGTTTTGGCCAGCAGGCGCTCGCCGATGACTTCGTCAGTATTGGAGCTTGCCAATGAGAGTCGGGTATGGAAACGGGCTTGAATCTTGGAAAAGTCTTGCGACTTAGCTTTATTGGCTTCGCCGATCGCAGCATCAATATCTTCTTGGCTGGTAACAATTACCCAAGCCCGTCCTTGGCAGAGAGTACCCAATTGCTCAATGATGGTTTGCAGGCTGAGCATCAGTTGGGTGTTGTCGCCGATAAACTGCCCGACTTCATCGACCAGAAAAATCACCCGATGATCGGCAGGTTTGGTTTCTAAATAATCACGAATCAGTTTTGCAAAACTTTCGATATTGATACGGTAATCATCACGCGCGTTATCAAACCAACGACCGGCGGACTCAATGCTCATGTTGAGGGATTGAGCCAGGGCGGTAATGACGTCATCACGCAGGAAGTCTACGGCATCACGCTCTTGTTGCCAGGCGGTACCATTTTGAGCCTGAAAAGCGGTTTTAAAGGTCTCGTAAGCGCCTTTTGAAATCAGGTAACGTTCCATTTCGGCAATGTGCGGCGCATCCCCACATAGCCCGAGTTTTTCATTAAATACGCGCAGGAACACCTGGACGATGGCGTCACGATCGGTTTTGGTATCGGCCTTGGCATCAATGTTAAAGAGCATGACATCCGCTGTGCCTTTTATCGCCCGGTGGATGTCTGCCAACAGCATCGCGTCCTTGATTTTGTGCTCGTCAAAAAAATCAGCGGCTTTTTTGTGCGTGCCGGTTTTGGGATCGATGGCTTCAATGTTTTCCAGTAAATAGGACAAGATTTTGATGTAGTGCGATTTACCCGAACCGAAGAAGCCGGACACCCATACGCCCATGCGTGCCGTAATAGTGGAGTCTTTGGGCTGTTCTGCGGCAGCTAGATAAGCATCGAAAAACTTACGAAAGTATTCGGTGAGCTGTTTAGTGACGACGTATTCTTCTAATTCCTGCCAGACGCTTTCAGCGTCTAATTGGTCAGCTTTGATGACGCCGTTGATCGGGCGATCAATCGGCTTGGTGAATAAATCCCTTATTTCCATGGAGTTCTCTTGTTAATCAGCTGTGTTATTGCACTTCAGGAACCAACCGGAAGGCACGATAATAATGATCTTCGGATAATTTGTTGAACAAACGTAATGAATAGCCGTCATATCGGCCAGGGTAAAACATTAATAAAGGTGTTCTGCCGACCAAGGGGTGGAGTGCTGAAAGCAGCGTGTGCGTTCTGAGCATAGGATAAGCACTGCCCACGCCGGAGAGAATTAAGACATCGATGCTCTCAAGATCAACTAAGGACACGACTTTTTTCGCCAATTTATCTTCTTTGAGCACCGGACGCAAAGCCGCCATGACTGCTTCATCACCTCTGCTGCGCTGCATTTCGATGGCTTTATCGAGTAGGTTACGCTCCTGAAGCAATTGAATGACCAGTTCAAATAAATTAATCACTCCGGCTCGAACAGCTGGCTGGGACTTATTCAGGCTGGTGAGAATGGTTCTGGATAGAAAGTCACGCATCTCCATTTCCCGCTCGGGCGGGTAATCAAAAATCCAAAAACCGATTTCATTACCCAATCCGGTACTGTTTAGGAAATCATCAGAACTAATTTTGGGCAGAATTTGATTAAGACGTTCCTCGAAAGTCAGAGCCATTAAGCGCGCTCCAGGCGTTCCAATAGCGTGGAATCTCCATGTGACGATAGGTAACGCCGAACATCAGGGTGAAGAGATTGCGGAGTGAGTTTCATACTGCGTGTGCTTTCAAGATATTTGGCCTCTACTAAGATGCGACGGATAACCTCGAATAGTTTAGCCTGTGTTGAGGCTGACCACTTACTGATTGACGAATCTCTGTGTGCGCATTCAATCAGAAACCCTTCCCAATCACCGGGTGTGATTGCCAGATTTAAACGGCGCTGGTGGTCGATGTAGACATCGGAGATAAAATCCGCCAACAGCTGGCTATGTTTAACGGCTGCAATCAGTAATAATTGAACAGACACTTCTTGCTCACGATTGGCAATCATGTCCCAAGCGGCATCATCCAAAGTACTTAGCCGTTTCCGGATCAATTGAGCTTGGCGTAAAGATGTGGCAGGCGCTTTTTTTTGCAAAAGATTATCTTCGACCAACGCCCGTCTCCAGGTAATATCATCTGGATGAGTCAATAAAAAAGCCGCGATGCGTCTGCTCTCTAAGGGCATAAGCGAACCTGCGGAGATTTCTGCGTTGTAAGTCGTCACGGGTTATATCAATAGCAGGTTGTTAAAAAAGGCCAGTCGGTAGCGTTAGCTATCAATCTATAGTGGTATATTTGAATTATAAGAGCAATATAAAGTATCTAAAATGGATATGAATCGAGTCATTGATTTTGGAGTGTTTGCCAATATGCATTTGAAATATAAATCTCCTTATCTGCTATGAACGAAGCGTTTCGAATTGAACTACAAGCTTGCGATGCATCACGTAACCGTTTGCGTTTCTACCGCATTGAGGCGCAAAGAGATTTATTCGGTGATTTGATCGTAAAATTTAATTATGGCCGCATTGGCACGCGTGGCCAGACAAAAGTCCATATTGTGACGGATGCAACCGAAGGCATTCGGTTAGTGCATGACTGTCTTAAAAGGCGAAAATCAGCCCCCAAACGAATCGGCATCGCCTACGAAGTACGTTCAAAATTTGACCCCGATAATTGGATAGACTATTGAAACATTGGCCGTTCGGAGAGTGGTTACTTCAAGCTATCGATCGCTACTTTTACAAAGCAGTCTAAGAATTAGATTCAAAAAACCATATAACTCATTTACCCTAACTGTTTTAACTTACGGAGCAACCTTACATGAATAAATCAGATCTCATCACTGCTATCGCTGAACACTCTAATTTAACCAAAGCTGACGCAGGTCGTGCCGTAGATGGCATCATAAAATCCATTGAAGCGGCTTTAGTGGCCGGTGATTCCGTGGCCTTGGTAGGTTTTGGCAGTTTTGAAGTCAAAGAACGTGCAGAGCGTAAAGGTCGCAATCCGCAAACCGGCGAAGAAATCACCATCGCTGCCGCAAGACTGCCGAGTTTTAAAGCCGGTAAATCCTTAAAAGACGCTGTTAATATCTAATCCCTTGGCGTTGATTGGCTGGTCGTGTCCAATCGGCATGATTTTAGCCGCTAAAATTTAAAGACGGTTGTTTACGGTTGCCCGTTAATGATGAGTTTTCGTGGGACATACCCCGAGGTATTCCACGATGCTGTGTTGACGGGTTGCGGGCTTGGCGCAGTAACAAAAGCTTCCGTTATTTCAGTTGTCGCTGGTGTTGCTTTCTGTATATCGTATTTAGTCACGTCATAAGTCACAAACCGAGCCTCCAGCCAATCGGCCCATTTGACGGCTTTTGCCATCAAGTCAGCCCTGTAGATGGCGTTGTAATGCCGGGTCTTCGAATGGTAGTTAGCCGCTCGCGTCCACAGATCGCCTTTGTCATGCTTAATATGTTGTCGAAGCCGCCAGGCGGCCAGATCGAATGAGTAGCAGCCTGCCGCCGCGACATCGTTTGCCGAAATGCCATACTTGGCCAAATCGCTTAAATACCCCGTGTTGAATTGCATCGCCCCCACATCATGGGTGCCGTTAGCATTAAGTACCCATTGCCCAGGCTTGCCCGCTTCCTTTTCAGCTACCGCAAGGACAATGTTCGCGGGGACTTCATATTTCATCGCCGCAGACAGAGAGCACACCACACGCTCTTGAAGTCGTGGCGACAGATCGGCAAAGGGCTGGGCCTTAGCTTGCGGCAGGATTGTCTGGGTTTCATTGGCTTGGGCCGATAGGGTGAAAGCCGTTGCGACTAAGGCGACCGTTGCGTAATAGAGTTTTCGTTGCATGGTTGCTGCTCTTATTGTCGTTACGAGGCTTTTAAATCGCGGTCACGAAAGGACGCCACTTCTGATGCCGCATCCGAAGATTGATTTGAACCAGCCGACGTTGACCCGGACGAGAGACTGTTATTAGCAAACGTTGAGGATTGGCTGGACCCCGAGCCGGGCGCTGCATCACGGGCTTCAATAGCCGATGCAATCTTTCCGCCTGTGGTTTCACTGACACGATCCATTGCCGCATCCCGCATATCGCTGGCCTTGGCTTTAGCCACATCCCAAGTGCCTTGTGCCAGGTTCGCAACGGTATTCGCCGCAACTCTGCTCATCGAACCATCCATTGCCGAAGCAAGGGCACTGCCAGAACCGCTGTTGTTACCAGAGCTACCCCGCATGGCGGCCATCATGTCACCGGGACCACTGCCTGCGCTTTCCGAGGCGGACGCTTTCGAGAAGGCCGTCATGATGGCTTGAGCGCCGCCTGCCATATTGGTTGCCCCCGCTGCCATGGCAGCTCCTGCAGTTGCGGCCGCCGCTGCCCCCATTGCCGCAGCACCCATCGCAGTCCCCGCACCGAAGCCATTACCCAGTGAACCGGTACTGCCACCGGCAAGACTGCCGATAAGCGGCGGCACCTTATTGACCAGGGCAAGTAGGACCACCGAGACGATCATCATCACCCCTAATTCTTTCAGGCTGAGTCCGGCGCTCATGTGAGTGTAATACTGGTCAATAAAGGACTTACCAATCCCAACCAGCAACACCATGGTGAACAGCTGGGCGGCAACGCCTAATACGGTTTTAAAATAGATGATGGCCATCTCGGACGTCCAGCGTGACCCCCCGAAACCCAGAAAGAAAATACCCGCATAAGCCAGGACCCAGCCACTGACAAGAAGCAACAGCATGTTCACGCCGATTAACGCCAGGATGACCAGCACAATCGCCCCCATGATAATCCCTACAGCACTATCAACCGGTGACCATACCGAGGATTGATCCAGCACCTTAAAGAAAATGTCGAAACCTATATCGACAATGCTGGACGGTGTCAGCAAAGACCCAGTGCCCGTGGCATTGCCGCCAATGGTGCGAAGAGATGTCATGATGGAAGTGGCAAAGTTCGGGCCGTTGACCAGCAGCCACCAGAAAAAGCCGGTAAACATCGTGAAACGAATAAACTCCGCGAAGAATTCACCAATGTCCGCCTTACGCAAGGCCATTAAGCCGAAGGTCCAGACCATACTAATTAGTGCTAAGCTCCAAAATAACCAGCTGGCATGCGCCGTGATGGTCGACGCCCAGGTATTAGCCTTCGTTGAGTAACTGTTGAGGGCATTATCCAAAATCCCCGCGTTATCGATAGCCGCTTGCGCATTCACGGAAAACAGCATCAACACCAAGATTAGCGGGAGCAGGGTGCCTCTAACTAAATGAGCTGGCGTTGTCATCGCTACCACCTAATAGCTTATCTTTGGACTGGGTTTGAAACCTGAGCCGCTGCGTGGACAGGTCTTGAGCAGTTCCTCCTTTTTTACCGGGTCGGTGATCGTATCAAAATCGGCACAAGTCGGGCTTGCCACTTCAGGTGCTTTTTCGCAGCCAACGAGCAAGACAGCAAACGTGCCGGCCACGATCATCATTAACAGTCGTTGTAGTTTCATCACACCTCTCCTTACCAGCTTTTCACTGAACTTTTGACGAACTTACCGGTACGCAGTTGAGCGGCGGAGGCGGCTTCCTTGGCTTCACGATCTGCCAAGGCCTGATTGCGGGTGGCAATGGCATTTTGTTGCGAGATCAACAGACCGCGAATTTGTAACAACTGATTGGCTTGATGACTGGCCAGTTGGTTGGCATAAGAAATAGCCTCCATTTGCCCGGTCGCAGTTTGTGCTGCCTTTTGCAGGCTCTCTAATTGACTGGCATCGGATTGCATGGCGTTCTGCTGTTCATCTAAACCTTTGAACAGCGCATCCGTGGCTTTTTTCTGTGATTCAGAGCCTAAACGTTCTGAATCCTTCATCGCCGCCCATTCTTCTTCAGTACAGCCACTGATGGAGTAACAAGGCGAGTCGCGATAGGCGGCCGTGTCTTTGAACTTGCTCAAGTAAGAGTCCACGCCACCCAGTGTTGTTTTGTAATAGTTCAGGGTATCGATAGAACTACGCAGTTTATTCATCGTAGTCGTTGCCTGATCCCACACATAAGCCGCCGGTGCTACGGTGTTCTTGAGCATGTTTTCGTACTGTAAGAGTTGGGTCTTGTACTGGTCAATTTGCTTGGCCGTCTGTGCCGAGGCATTGAGTGAGGTTGCCAAGGTGCTGACATTGTTAATGGGATCAAAGACGATATCGCCAACGCCGAAGATGGCAAGGACAGGGGTTGCAACACCCAGACCAGCAAGCCCGGCAATAAGAGTTAACCTGAGGGAAATTTTAGCGGCTAAAGTTTTTGGTGGTTTTTTCATTAGATTCTCCTTGGCGTTAAACACTTAATAATCAAATGCCTGGTAAGGCTTGGAAAAGGTCATGTCCTTGGTGACGATGACGTTGAAACGGTAGCCCGGCCTGATTTCAAGCGTGGGAGCCACGTTCAGGTTTTTGGCGATCATTTGCGCAGTGACTTGTCCCAACTGTTGACCCAGCGCCTGGCTCATTGCACTATTCGCGGTGGGCTGTTGAAAGGCGCTGCTCGATTGGTTTTGTTGTTGGCTATAGGAGATACCGGCAGTGACCGCTGACATCAGGAAGGCAGAACCATAAAGCCGCAGGTAATGGTTATTCACCTGGTCATTGAAACCGGCATACCCGGCACTATCTGCCCCCGGCATGGCACCAATGTCCATGGCTTTGCCGTCAGGGAAGACAATGCGTTGCCAGGCGACTAGCACTCGCGCTTGACCATAAGACACGTCACTGGAATACGAGCCTACCAGCCGAGAGCCTTGTGGGAGCAACAGGTGTTTGCCGGTCGGTGTGTCGTAGACGTTTTGCGCGACTTGGGCCATGATTTGGCCCGGTAATTCCGAGTTGATGCCCGAAATCAGCGTACCCGGTACCACGAAGCCTGCACGCAGTTCATACGGTGTACGCGGGGCTTCCGGCTGAGAGTCCAATTTCCAACGATCGCCGTGTCCTGAATCGGTAAACTGCCCCAGGTCTTTGCTTTTAGTGTTTTCGGTGGATGTTTGCAGCAACCTGGGTGCGGTGTTTCCCCCGGATGTTTCTGACCAGGCCGCTTGCAGCTGTTGCATGTGGGCTTTATAGCTTGCGGTCGGGTCGTCGTGGGTCTGTGCATCAATCTGCTGACGAACGGCGGCAAGTTGGGTAATGGCTTCGTCGCGAGTGGTTGGCGGGCTTCGATCGGTTTTACCGCCTGGAGTTGAGCCCACGCTGCGCGGGGCCGTCATTGGTACTTCGGTTTTAGCCTTGATAGCCGCCTCAAGCTGTTGCATTTTTGCCATGCGAATCCGTTCCAGCTCATCATTGCGGTGAGGATTTGTGTCGGAGAGCGGCGGTGTAGGCGGCGCATCCAGATTTTCCGGGCGAGCGACAATAATATGTGGCTGTTCCGGCACCATCAGGGGCTGGGCGGGTTCGGCCTGAATGATGCCTTCTTGCTGGATTCCGGCGATTTCGTTGGCAAACATACTGGTGTTGCCGGTCTTTTCATCCTTGGCATCAGATTGCCGGTGCTGTTGGTCGGCACGATCGGCGGCAACTAAGACCATGACGATAAGAAATACCGTCATCAAGCCACCGATGATATACACCGGTAAATTGTTGACGCGGCGAACGCCTGCATTGGGAGATACTTCACCAGGGGAGGCCTCTGGCGACATTTGATCTTCGGTCATGATGCTCATCGTCGACTTACTCCTTACGAACCCAATAGCCTGCCGGGGACATCGTACCTTCTTGCAGCTGATAAGCACGATTAAGTGATTGCTCATGGTTAATGACCAGGCTGACCCGGTAGAGGTCGGAGCCTTTGGCTTGATCCATGAGGTAAGACAGGGGCAAGCCAGGGGATGACGATGCGGCCAGTGCCACAGTCAGTTCATGACCCGCGCTATCCGCATTGTCGACACTGCCTATCTTGGGTTCCGGTTTGAACTCCAGGACGGCATAGCCCTTGGCCCGCAGGGACTCGACCAAGGTAGTGCCAAAGAAATCCGGCGTGGCTTGTTGCAGGTCAAAGCGGGTACTGGCCGGTGGATACAGCGTCACCAGTTTTTTAACCACGTCATCGGCAATCTTCTTATCGTTGGCGGCCGTGGTGTTTTCAATGAAATTGCCATAGGGCGATGTTGCTACGCACCCGGTCAAGACGATGAGGAGTAGAGAGAGTAAAGAAAACTGTCGCATGACTAATTCCCCTTGGTAATGGTGACGCGGTCTTGGCTGCTACCAACACCGGCAATCAAAATGGCTTTCTCGAAAATCGTGTCCACGATGTAACGATCACCTTGGACGCGGTAGTTCACAATGACGGTTTCATCATCGGTGAACAGGTCGCCATCTTTCCGCACCACCAGCAAGGTCGGGGCTTCGGTCTGGGCCATGGTGCTTGGCATCTGAATGATGGTTTTAACGCCATCGTTATAGACCCGTACCGGTTTCCAAGGGGCTGCTCCGTCCACGTCATAGGCAAAGTTCAAATCTCCCAGGTACTCGCCGGTTTGCGGAATCGTGCGCTCATGCTTTTCCTTCACCTCATGGCTTTTGAGGGCATCCCATTTTGCCACCGCATCTTCGGTGTAAGTGAAGGCTACGCGCGGCATGAACTCGGTCCGATGTGAACGTAGCCGGAAGTGATAAGTCCGGCGGTTGGTGGTGACAATGAGCGAGGTTTCAAGGCCCACATCCATCGGCTTGATGATCAGGTGCTGCACTTCGGCAGGGCCGCTGCCCGTGATGGCAGGTTCCACCGTCCAGCGGGCCGTGTCGCCCAGGTGAATCGAGTTGACTTGTTCGCCCGCTTGCAGCTCAACATCACACACTTGCAAGACAGCACAAACGATGCTGGGTTGCTGCGCACCAAATAAGAATTTAATCGTTCCATCAGCACCGGGTACCGGCTTGATGCCTCTGGCACTTGCCGCTTGCCATTTATGGGCAATGGCAATGGCGGCCTTTTCTTGTGGCGTCAAATCCGGATTCTGGTTCGAGAAATACAGATCGGCCAGGTTGTCACCGCCGCTAACACCAGGCGCCGCCAGTGTGAGAACCGGCACAGCACCCAGGATCATTAATGCTAAGAGAGTCTTTTTCATGAGAGTGTGACCTTATAGTTGTGTCGACCAGGAGAAATCACGAACATAGATACCCAGCGGGTTATTACGCACTTGTTCTTCGGTGGTTTGTGGTGTTGCCGGCACGGTATAGACAGTCACCAGCGCACGCATGCGGAAAGGCTTATTCTTGATGACGCCTTGCCGGTCGCGCAGCGTTTCCATCCAGTCCACTTGCCAGGTATCAGGGGTTTGTGGGATGACAGAGAGAATATCGATACTGACGGTTTCCTTGACTGCACGCTTAAACGGGCTGCTTTCTTCGGTACCGTTCAGCCATTCGTTGGCTTTGACCGTGGCTGGATCGTTTGACGACAGCATCGAATACACCCGAAATACCGCCTTTCGCTGTAAGGCAATATCAGGCGTCACCAGGCGGGCATCGTTAATGAACGAGGCTACCGCGGCATGGACGACACGAGGATCGGCAATGGCTGCACGCTGGGCCGGAGCCACGGCGGCGGCCTGTCCTAACTTGTCAACTTCGACCACATAGGGCACGAACTTGGATTGACTACCGATGTAGATCATGCCGCCTACGCCGGATAAGGCAATCATCATCGACAGGATGCCAAGCAGTTGCCACATTTGCCGGTTGGCGACGTTGGCAGCACTCTGATCGTTCCAGGTGCGGCGGGCTGAGAGGTAAGGGTTCTCGTTTTCCCCTTGGCGTCTTCCCCCAACCAAGGGCTGCGTGTGGCGGCGTTGGTCACCGCTGGTGGGCTTTTTAAAGAGTAAGCCTTTAATCGTTGCGCCGATGCTCATGCTGGGACTCCGTAGTCGTTGAGATTTAATCCTCTGCTGGCCAACCATTCATGCACCCAATGATCGCCAAACTTGGCTTCCAGGTTTTTGATAGTGGCAACAGATTCCTTGTCCGATGCGCCGACAAAGGCCAGCGTCAGTGGGCCAATGGCTAGGTCATAAAGCCGCCGTCCGTTTTCTGAAACGTAGTAGTACTGACGCTTTGGAATGGCCGTTGCCAGAATTTCAATTTGGCGGGCGTTGAGACCCATGCGGCGATACAGTGCCGCCGTGTCTTCATCGCGGGCGTAGAGATTGGGTAAGAAAATCTTGGTGGCGGTGGATTCCACGATGACATCCAAAATGCCGCTGTTGGCTGCATCTGAGAGGCTTTGTGTTGCCATCAGCACCAGGCAGTTTGCTTTCCGTAAGACTTTTAGCCATTCTCTGATTTTGGCTCTGAAGGCGGGGTGCCCGAGCATCAACCAAGCTTCATCCAGGATGATGACGGCAGGCTGGCCTTTCAGCGCTCGCTCGATACGACGGAACAGATAGAGCAATGTGGGGAGCGCGTATTTTTCGCCCAGATTCATCAGTTCTTCGATTTCAAACACGGTAAAGTCAGACAGCGATAAACCATCTTCTTCCGCATCGAGCAAATGACCCATGGTGCCGTCTACGGTGTATTGCTTGATGGCTTCACGAATCGTTTCATCCTGAATGGTCACCGAGAATTCAGACAAGGTGCGGGCACCGCTGGCGTTCATGCTCATGATGGCGTTGCCGATTTCGTTGCGCTGCCCTGGTGTAGTGTCTACTTTATTGAGAGCCAGGATTGTGTCGATCCACTCCATTGCCCAAGCACGGTCGCCCTTGGTTTCCAGGAACTGCAAGGGACAAAATGCCAGGTTTTCGTCGTCAGCGGCCACCGTGAAATGCTTGCCCCCGGTCGCTTTAGCTAGCGGGTAAATCGACATGCCTTTATCAAAGACAAAAATGGACATACCCTTGTAGCGCCGAAGTTGAGCGGCTATTAGCGCTAAATGCGTCGATTTTCCAGCACCCGTCGGACCGAACATGAAGGTGTGCCCCAAATCGCGTACATGCAAATTCAAACGAAACGGCGTCGCACCGTGGGTTACACCTTGCATGAGTGCTGGTGACTGCGGCGGGTACATCGGACAAGGGGCATCCGATAAACCCGTCCAGATGGTGCTGGTCGGTAACAGATCGGCCAGATTCATCGTGTTGATCAGTGGACGACGCACATTCTCAACACCATGACCGGGCAACGAACCCAGGAAGGCATCCAGGGTGTTGATGGACTCAATGCGGGCAGCGAAGCCAAGGCGATTGATAGCCTTTTCCACTGAGCGTGCAGAGGCTTCCAGTTTGTCCCGGTTTTCGTCCATCAGGATGACGACACTGGTGTAATAGCCTTGAGCAACCAGACCGCTATTCACCTCGGCAATGGCCGATTCAGCATCAGCCACCATCGAGATAGCATCCTGGTCAATAGTGCCGGTGTTGGTGTTGAATACCTGGTCGAAAAAACCGCGAATTTTCTGTTTCCATTTCTTACGATACTTGTCCAGATGCGCAACGGCTTCATGGGTGTCCATGAAAATGAACCGCGACGACCAGCGGTATTCGCAAGGTTGCTCACCCAGTGCCGTCAAAATACCGGGTGTAGACTCCAAGGGGAAACCTTCTATAGCAACAGCCATGACGAACTTGCGGCCAATTTTGGGTACAACACCGCCCCACATTTCTTGCCCGCCAATGAGCGCATCCAGATACATCGGATTGCTGGGCAGAATGACGGGATGGTTAAGTCCGGTGACGCAGAATTGCAGCCAACGCAAGAAATCATCATGAGTAACGGTTGAACCATCTTCGTTGACCATCTTCTGCCCCCGCAAGCGGGAAAGGTTGATGGCTGACGACAGACGCGATTCAATGTTGAGGCATTCTCGATTGAAGTAGTCGATCAGCCCTTGTGTTTGCGCTTTGTGGTCCGGGGCTACGGCATCATCATCGAACATCAGTTCGACAAACTTGCGTTGGGCCAGTAACGGCGGGAAATAGGTGACAGTCAGTACGAAATACCCTTCATACATGGTGCCCAGACCTTCAAACAGTCGACGCCGTTCTTCATCAATGGCCGCAGACACTGGGTCTGGAAAATGTGAAACACCTTTATTCGAGTAATTCGGCGCTGGCCGACGTACTGCGTCAGCATGCACCATCCACCCATTGCCGAGGCCGGACAGGGCTTGGTTGATGCGGAACGACACCATTTCTCGCTGTTCATCGGTGCTGCTCGCATTGTCGTCGCCTTGATATAGCCAGCCTGCCATAAATGACCCGTTCTTGCCGACGATGACGCCGTCATCAACAACGGCGGCGTAATTGAGAAGATCGGCAAATCCGGCAGCATTTGAACGGTGCTTTTTCAGCTCGATTTCATCATTCACGGCACGGATACGCGAGTACAGAACGAGCAACATCAACACGCCAAGGCCAGCAATGGCAATTGCAATTGATTCGATCATTGATATTGTTTCCCTTGGCTGTTTGGATTCAATCGAAAGGGCGTGCTGCGAGCTGGGTAGTACGGCTCATATTTCCGGTGCCGTAGGTACACAAACCGCAGCTTGGGATCGGACTTCGCCATAAGACGGCACGCGAAGAGCGCACCGAACCACAACAGAAGTCCAATCACCGTAGCCCTTAGTTCTTGTGCGCTGAAAATCAGCGCAAACGCCACTAGGCCTGAGAACATCACCAGTTCACGATCCCCACCCATGAACAAGTTCTCTCGATTACCGGCCCGGCGAATTGGGATCGTGCGAAGTGCCATGGTTATGCACTCCGTCCAGAATCAGTGGCTATAGCCTGAGCCTGGTGAATAAAGCTTTCACCCAGGGAAGCGATTTCAGCGCCATGGCCAAAGAATGTACTCATCATGTTTTGGGCACCAACCAGTAGAGCCATGACCAGCGTCAGGAAGATCAAGGTACGGAAGAAGCCATTAAGGTCGCCTCCGAAGATCAAGATGCCGCCTGCAATGACGATGCCGATGATTGACAGCGCGAACGCTACCGGGCCGGTGACGGAATTACGCAGATTGGTTAACCAAGATTCATAAGGCAGCGAGCCACCAGTACCTTCTGACGCGAAAGCGTATTGAGGCGCAAAGAGAATGAACACCAGTAGCAGAGACATGCCAATGTAGAACATCGTCGGACGGTTGAAGGCAAAGGTTTTGGATAAGGTTGCTTGCATTTGGAACTACTCCTAGAGAGTTTTAGTGATGTAGCGGCCGTCCTCATAACCGGAAATTTCAAGAATTTCCTGTATGCGGCGACCATCTGGGGTACGAGTGATATGAACAACAACATGAACCACTTCACCTATCAGCGGTTCAATATCCGATGGAGCCGACGCATTGCGGGTAATAAGCGACTTCAAACGAACCAGGCCAGCGGCGGCATTATTTGCATGAAGAGTGGCCGCCCCTCCTTCATGCCCTGTATTCCAGGCATCAAGCAAATCCAATGCTTCCGCTCCACGCACTTCGCCCACCAGAATTCGGTCTGGGCGCATACGCAGAATGACTTTGAGTAGTGCCGTCATCGGCACATCAAGTGAGGTGTGATATTGGACGAAATTTTCAGCAGCACACTGGATTTCCCCAGTGTCTTCAATTATGCATACGCGTTCGGTGGGGTTGCATGCCACCATTTCATTGATGATGGCGTTGACCAGCGTGGTCTTCCCAGAGCCGGTGCCACCTATTACCAGAATATTTCGGTGATTTTTGACGGCTGCTTTCAATGCGTCATGTTGTGCGGTTGTCATTATTCCGCTGGCAACATATTGCTCAAGGGTGAATATGGCGATGGCTTTCTTACGAATGGCAAAAGTTGGTGCGGGGACAATGGGCGGAAGCTGACCAGCGAAGCGTGAACCATCCAGTGGCAACTCTCCTTCGATGATCGGCTTTACCCTGGTGACTTCTTTGCCGTGATAGCCAGCAACGGTTTTAATAATCGCCTCGGCTTGTGCAGTGCGCAGGGTTCCGATGCATTTCATTCCTTCACCTAGCCGTTCTTGCCACAATTTGCCATCGGCATTGAGCATTATTTCAACGGTCTTTGGATCATTCAGAGCGGCCATAAGCATCGGGCCCATGTCCCGTTCGAGCTTCTTCTTAGCTCTTTCTTTTACGCTTGAAAAATAGTCGTCTTGCTCGTTCATTATTTTGTTCCGCTATATCCATTGGCATCCATTCTACACAAATGCGGATATAACGAAACAAATATTAAAAAATATATAAAATAAGCGTGAAGATTAACTGGAAATTCGAAATATCTTCCTTGGAGTTAACGCTTGTCCGGCTTTTTAGCTTGGAGGTGTTTGCGGTTTTCCTGATCCCATTGCTGCACTTTGTACGCCTGGAATTCGGTCAAGATTGCAGAGACACGCACAAAACCATCAGGGAGACTTCGTGTAGTCTTTCCACCTGCCAGTTCGGCCAATGCGTCCTTATCTAAGTCTGTTAATTCAAGCAGTGTCGGTAGCGAGGTTTCAAGAGCATCCGCAATGGATTCCATAATCTTGAGGGATGGATTTGCTTTGCCATTGGTTAGATCTGACAAAAACGAAATTGAAATACCTGCCTTAATAGCCAGGTCATTTTTGGTCATGCCCAGCTCATCGAGTAGGCGTAAAATATTAGTAAAGAGAATCTGGTTGTACACGGTTAGTTTTATGTCCTATTGAGTTGTTCAAAATTTTAGCCGCTAAAGTTCTAAAACACGCTACAAGTTCACATTATAAAGCCTATTATGAGGATAGACTGGCAGATGGCCATTATTAATGGCGGTAGTGCTTAGTATGTAATTTTCTGAATCAGTATTTTATAGGCCATCCGTGATGCTCTCCTGATGTTTGGTCTCAAGCCTAGAGAGCGGAAGATAATCTTATGTCAAAAGTACAGAAGACCTGTTTCTTGGTTGTTATTTCAGTTACATTTATTGGGTGTGCAAATACGGCCGCTAATCTGCAGATGGAAACTGCTAGATATATCGGCGGTAACCTCTCTGCTGAACAAGTCGCAGTTTCTGACATTGATCGTGGTGCCATCGATGTAAAATGGAAAGCTTCAGCTCCAAACGGCAACTATGACTGTAGTGCAGATGACATGGTACGCCATGTACTTTGTACTAAGAGGTAGCTTTTAGATATGCGTATTAATACGCATATTTCGAAATTGAAAAAATATGCTTCAAGTGATTCGCAACTCATTTTGGAGACTAACGTACACTTTGGCCACGTAGGCATAATCGTATAAATTAGGCTTCAAAAATTCAGAGAGTTTTGGCTTACAGCTACAAAAATTAAAATATTTAGTAATGGTTCCCATTTTATTATTATTCGGTTATAGTTATGCACAACGAATAACCCCGAAAGGTGAAAATATGGCAACTACTTCTCACACTATCGACCACATTACCCTTGAACGCCTCGTTGAAGCGGGTGCTGTGCATGGGGCAAGTATTGTTGGCCAGCCCGGTGGCTGGGGCGTAATTATTAAATATGGCATGACCGAAGGCATGACTGAGCGTGTATTAGCGGCTAAGCGCGGCGCTGTTCGTGTGTTTCGTAAATTTGAAACGTTAGTTGGCTACCTTAAGGGTGTTGGTATTACTTGTTATGATGTTGATGCGAGTAAATTCGATCCTGTGGCGCTTAAGACCGAACGCAAACGTGTTGATGCCTCCGAACGAATGAAGGATGCCCACGATGCTGCTTCTTATAAAGGCTGGCTTACCCAGCAGGTTCAAGAGGCCATCGATGACCCTAGGCCGAGTGTGCCGCATGGGCAAGTTTTAGATGATTGGAAGATTGAGCGTACAGGGCTTCTCAATAAATTAGAGAACGCTAGAGTCTGATTTTGCTGTACTGGAAACCAGCCGCTATTGCCGATCTAAAGAGCATTACAGCTTATATTGGTCAGGACAACCATGGGGCGGCAATAGAAACGGGTGATATGCTAATCGAGAAGGCCGGACAACTGGATCAAAATCAGGCGTTAGGTCGTATCGGACGAGTTAAAGGGACACGCGAACTTGTGGCTCACCCTAATTATATTTTGATATACAGAATTGTTGGCAAAGACGTCGAGGTGTTGCGCGTCAAACACTCGGCTCAGAAATGGCCTTAAAATGACGAATTAGATAGTAAAAAAAATGTGCAGTATGTAGAAAAGAGAAACCCCTGGCACCGATAAAGTTGCAATAGTCTTGGCGGACACAACTTTATAAACACCAGGGGTCACGAAATACGAATTGAGTATAGCATGATAAAAATAAAAATACAACGACACAACCGCCAAGAAGACAGGCTATGTGTCTTCTAATGTAAATTCTATTGGCAATAAATGTGGGCATCAGACAGATGCACCTCGTTTCTTCGCACCCCCTGAGAAACACGCAAAGCGTCCAGAAATTTTACGCCGTATTCAACTGGCGATTCAGAACTATTACCGGAAACCAGGTACATTGCCGTTGCTGAATGCCGTCAATGGTTCAAACAGACAACAGCGCAGTGAAAGAAGAGAAGCGTGCATCGATATGCTCGGCTGTATCCTCCACTACACCGATCTAATAACGCTGCGCGTCGCTATTCCACAAGCCAATGGCTCGACTGCCGGTTTAACTATGCCATACCTGGCTAATTTATCTGGCTTGGGTGAACGCAGAGCTGAAAGAGCTATCCACGATCTTAAGGCTGCTGGCATCATTACAGTGCATCCAATATGCGTAAAACTTCCTGATGCCACTTATAAAGGCATGGCAGCCATAAGAGCAGTAAGTAACCATTTATTTACCGCTCTTGGTTTCGCCGACTGGCTGGCTCACGAACGACGAAAAGCAAAAGAGCGTAAAATTCAAAAAGAAGAAAAGAAGCGCCGGAAAGAATTAGCACATATTCAGATGGCCATTAATGCCGCAAAACCGCGCACTACAGCCAATGAGAACCGCACTGGTAAAATGTCGTCAGTCGCGGATCATATTGCCGCTATGAAGGCTATTTTTAAGCCACCCCCAGATTAATCACTCGTTTCAGACCGAATACATTCAATCAGCCATTCTAAATGGCACAGCCCCCTATTGCTTGTCATAAAGAAAAACGAATAAATCTGCCATTTAGAGCTCAGCAACAGGCATAAAAAGGACTTAAAAGGCTAAAAAGCACCACTAAAAATGAACGTTACCGCCAGGTTGTGAGAACGATTTGCCGCAATGCAATTTAAGTGTCGGTAAGTTAAAAGGACATTAAAGTTAAGTGTCGTAGAGTCTCGACTTTAGTGTCGGAACTTAATCAAATTCTTATTACAGATCACAATAAGGAGCTTCGCCTTCTTTTTTAAGACAAAAGCATAAGGAGCTTCGCACTAATTTTATTAAAAGCCCCGATATTCTCACGCTGGCTGCTTCGCTGCCGACTACACACCATATTAAATACTTTCAAAAAGCGTTTTAACTCCAGGGGGGAAGACCGAATTTTCAAAGCAACTCATATTACCCAGAGAGACAGCGCAATAAGGTAAAGATCAATTGCGAATTTTTTGATGATAAACAGTTATTAATTAACTTTTATGACAAAAAAATAATTTTAGCGGCTAAAAATTAGCAGGCCTTTAAGGAAACCACTTATCTTTTTAAAGGCATGAAGGGTTAAATGACAGCGCTTACTATTGAATCTTTTAGGGTCAATCGGCCAGATCTCTTGGATTAGGATCAAAAAAGGTTCTATATGGAAGGAAAATTGAAATTCCGTTTATGTAAAAGAGTTGTTTAGCTTAACTAATAGCCTATGTTTAGCTAAATACATTGACTAATAGAGCAAATAGTCCTACTCTCTATAAAAAATTAGTTATTTAAACGGATATAACGAATAATAAGTGAAATAGTCAGTCATGGATAGAATGAAGCACCCCATATTTCTATGGGGCGCTTGCCTCAGGTACTGACATACATGAAGCCAGGCGCGGACACCTGCAATTGGTATTGAATATGTAAAACAAGAATGGGTCAAGCGATGACGAATATTATTAATTTTCCGAGGCCAGGCTTTAATCCTATTAGAGCTGAGCAGAAAACCCAAAAAACAGGAATGGTGTCTGCATTGATAAAGGGCGTCTGGGTATTATTAGTTCTTTTCTGGCCATTCATACGATTTTTTTTATCAATTGACTGTGCTTTCCAGTTCTTCCGCATGATTTTTTTATGGAACACACTTGGCGTAGATGCATCATGGACGTTCATTATTCATTTTGCGGTGCTTACTTTGCTTACCTACTTTGTTTCTATTTATAAGCCAAATACAGAATAAATATTTTAGCGGCTAAAATGTTTATTGATTAATAATTGTTTAGCTAAATATATATTGCTGGCTGACACCGGCATTTTTCAACCTAGGCGCGGAGCATTGATTATGGGTGAGATTCATGAAAAAACAGCTTACCGAAGCTCAATTTCAAACGTGCATCAAAGGCTTGGATGTGGGACAACAGACCATAGAAATCGCTCATGCGGTACTGGTATTGGGTCAGCCGCAAGCGACGTTTGTTGCTTCTCTGGGACTGTCCAGAGGAGCGGTTTCACAAGCAGTGCATCGAGTTTGGGCGGCTTTCATGACAAATAATTTACCCGAAGGGTACGAGAGGGTTTCTGTGGTACTGCCAGAACACCAGGCATACATCGTAAAGAAGTGGGCCGAAGGAGCAGTAAAGAAACGGGAATCCAAAGTATGAAAACACTGGTAGTTGCACAACAAAAAGGCGGAGTTGGCAAGACATCGAGTCTGGTACATCTAGCCTTTGACTTTTTCGAGCGCGGCCTTCGTGTTGCAGTTATTGATCTGGATACTCAAGGAAATGCATCCTTTACGCTGCAAGACTTCCGTAGCGGCTATCTTGCAAGCCAGATGTTTGACCAAGATGGCGACACACTACGTGAATGGTTTAGCGACCTTCCAAATGAGCCCTTAATAAGCTTGATTGAGTCAGATGCGGTGCTGGCAAACATGGAAAAACGTAGTCTTACCGATACAGCTACTGTTTTCACAGAGAACATAAAAGCGTTGTCAGATAGTGGTTTTGACGTGGTTTTTGTCGACACTGCGCCTGCCCTGGGTGTTAGTCTGGTGGCTTCTCTTTACGCAGCGGATTGTGTTTTATCACCTATCGAGCTTGAGGCTTACAGTATTCAAGGCATCAAGAAAATGCTCACAACCATAGCAAACGTCAGAAAACGAAACACTAAGCTGAAATTTCTTGGCATGGTACCGAGCAAAGTTGACGCCAGAAACCCGCGTCATGTTCGCCACCTGGATGAGCTGCAAAAAGCTTATCCGCAACTAATGATTCCTGCCGGCATTGGTCTGCGCAGTAGTATTGCCGATGCGTTGGCATCGGGCGTACCTGTTTGGAAGATCAAAAAGACCGCAGCACGTAAGGCCACGACAGAAGTTCGCGAATTGGCCGCCTATGTTTTTGAAAAGATGGAGATTACAAAATGACTAACGCTACCAAGAAAACTCCAATGAAGGTAGTTCCAAAGACCTCAGCAAAGCCTCTTTTATCAGGACTTGGCCTAGAAAGCATGGGCGATCTATCAGCCCTCTTGGATGATCCTGGGTCAGCTATAAATACTGGCACCCCTCTGGCATTGGATATAGATCTGATTGATGAAGATCCCAAACAACCTCGTACCGAAGAAAACCCTGGTTTTTCAAATGAAAGCTTAAACGAACTAGCTGCATCAATTGCCCTTCGTGGCGTCAAAACTCCAATTTCAGTACGCGATAACCATGAGGCACCGGGCCGCTTCCTAATCAATCATGGCGCGCGCCGTTTTCGTGCATCTATAAGGGCTGGCAAGATGACTATTCCAAGTTTTATAGATAACGATTATAACGAGGCCGACCAGGTGGTTGAGAATCTGCAGCGCAACGAGTTGACTCCACGCGAGATTGCTAACTATATCGGCCGTGAGCTGGCCAAGGGCGTCAAAAAAGGTGAGATTGCTAAGGCTATCAGTAAGTCACCGGCTTTCGTTACCCAGCACGTCACCTTGCTTGATCTACCTGATCCTATTGCTGATGCTTTCAACTCGGGCCGAGCCAAGGATGTAACGGTTATTAATGAGCTGGTGACAGCCTTCAAGAAAATGCCAACGGAGGTCGATAATTGGTTGGGTGATGAGACTCAAGAAATTACTCGGAGTTCAGTCAAACTGTTGCGCGAGTTTCTGGACGACAAGCGAAAACACGAGGACGACCAGCAAAATCAAGATACCAGAACAGCTGATGATTTCAGTAGCAATACCGAACAAGAGGGTGAATATCAAGAATCGGATGTTAACGCCAAGGAGAATAAGCACGAAAAGCAGGTAGACCCAGACAAGCTGAAAAAGGCTATCGTCCAGGTATTGCATGATGGCCGCCAAGCTCGATTGATATTAAGTCGCCGTCCTCCAAATGAAGGCTTCGCTTGGCTGAAATACGACGATGACGGTCACGAGTTTGAGGCTAATCTTGCTCAAGTGCAGCTTGTGGCTGTGTTAGAAGGGTGACCCAAATACAAACAGTCATTATTTATTATTACGATAAATGGAGAAATAATGAAGTATTCAGGACAGCCCAAAAATGCTCCTAGCTGGTACAGAGATCGTGGTCAATCCTATATAGAAGCAGAGTTCAGCAAAGAACTTGATGATCTTGCAAATTTAATAGAAAGCGAGCAATGGTTTGGCGACAAGGAAAAGCATGGTAGATACAGAGTAGATTTTATATTAAGGGATGCTCGATTAATAATTGAGTTGGATGGGCATGCTTACCATTCTTCTCCTGAGCAGCTAGAAAAAGATGCTATTAGGCAAAGATATCTTTCTCGAGCTGGATATACTGTAATTAGATTTACCGGACGCGAAGTAAAAAGAGCCCCTAAAGCATGTGTAGATGAAGTAAGGACAATATACAAAGAACGCATGCAACGTGAGCCAGCCAAATATCGAGTGATGTATATAGATTATCCGTTTATATATCAGGAAATGGCAAAAGTATTAAGTTTTTATAGACAGTTATATCCTGATCGAGAGTTACTTCCACAGTCTTTAGAAAAAGTTATCTCTTCTGCTATTGAATGGCTACACGAAAAGTCATACATAACAGCATTTGTTTTTCACCCTCCAGAAGATGGATATCAAATAGAGCACTTGAATGGAACTGTTCACGAGTACGAAAAAGGGGAAATAAGAATAAACACCATATCCGAAGAATGGTACAGCCTTGAATTAGGCGAACACATGGTTAGTTTTTCTCACTTATTCGATGAATTTCTGGTTTTAGCTGATGATCCTGTTTATGTACAGCCCTTGCTTCAAGTGTTACCGAGTGAATTAAGTATCAAAAAAATTGGAGATTACGAACATAGTTACATTAGTAATGGCAAGCTGCTACGTAGGGGAGACCACGAAACTACCTATATCGGCACTAACTTAGTAAATGTAAGGTGGCAAAAGATTTGGTATGTTTTAGGTAGTTCAATGGGTTTAAGCTTATATGAAATGTAAGCCCTAACAATTTCATGGTAAATGACAAATGTGTTTTACTTAGCGAGCGGCGTATTTTAGACACATTAAACGACTAACAACCCAGTAAGACTTAATACAAAACAAATGAACCTCCGAAAGGAGGTTTTTTTTTGCCTTCTGTTTATAGTCAAAAGAGAAGTGGCAAATCGGTGATAAAGCAGAAGAAATATTTTAGCCGCTAAAAAAATAATGGGTTGACAGGTAATAATAATAAGAATAATATTACTACCATATTATTATTAACTGGAGTAACGAGTATGGAACTGGCCAAAGAAACCCGTGATCGCATCTTTGCAGCTGCTGACTTGCTTTACGAGCAGGCTGATCGCGCTGCTTTTCCGACCGTTGATGCTGTGCGTAAGACAGCTAAGGTTAATATGAACGATGCAAGTGCCGGCATGAAGGAATGGCGACGTGCGCAGACGGCCCAAGCTGCGCCGGTTGCTGTTCAAGTGCCGGATGTCGTTAGGCAGGCCAGTAGTGTTGCGCTGTCTTCGTTGTGGCAGGAGGCTCAGGAGTTAGCGAATGAGTCTTTGCGGGCCGCCCAATCTGCCTGGGATGCTGAGCGGCTAGAGGCTGATACTCTGAACAAACAAATGGCAGATGCTTACGAGGCTCAAGCATTAGAGTTGGAAGCTGTTCAGGCTAATGTTGAGCATTTGACCGCTGAAAATGCGCGACTTAATGCCGAGCTTGAAGATACTCGCCTCGATCTGGTTGCTGCAAAGGTTGCAACTGAACGTGCTGATACCAGAGTGATAGAAATTGAATTAAGAGCAACTGAACTGCGTACTGAGCTTGATTATTCCCACAAGGAGGCAGATCAGGCTCGTGCCGAGCTTACGAAGGTGCGACAAGCGCATGCGGCAGAGATTGAAGGATTGCGGGTCGAATTGGTAGCAATGCAAGCAAAAGCCGAAGAAGCGGCGCAGGCTGCGGACACAATGGTAAATTCTTTGCGAGACGAGCTGGTGTCTGTCAAAGCCAAGGCTGATGCAGCCCTGGAATCTTACCAGGAGCAACGTAAACAGGCGGCTAGTGAGGTAAATCGTTCTGCCGAGAGACTGGTTGCGGCGCAGGCAGAACGCGATTTGGCGCAAAAAGCCGCAAGTCAGGCCAGAGAAGAAACGGCTGAGCTACGCGGTCGGATTGATACTCTCAAAGAACAGAATGCCGAAATGCTTAAAATGTTCAAGCTTTTGGGAGAAAAGCAGGCTCCACAGGCTAAAAATGACTAAGTAGAAAGCTATACGCTAAAATGAACCAATGCTTTTAGTCATAAATTGAGTGTCGACTAAAAATTTGAATTTCTAAACACATACAAATCAATAGGAGAATCCCGATGAAGCAACGCCTTCTTGTAATGAACGGGCAGCGACTTGTTCAAAGCGAGCAGGGAGGGCAGTGGAATACCGACAAGGTGGAAAAGGCCGGGCTAATCAAGCCAGGCATTTACAACATCCATTTGTCAGCCCAGGCCGATAAAGCCAAAACCGAAGATGGTGTGATCTTACATGTTGACCGGGATTATATTTACCAGCAAGTCGGCAAGAATTTTGTTAAGCATGATAGAGTGGATTTCGATAAAGTACCTGAAATAGGAAGTAATTCCAGCATCAAGTACGAAAACGGTAAGGCGGTAGTATCGTCATCGTCAATAAAACTGAGCCGTGGATTATCCAGATAAATTTTAGCCGCTAAATTTTTCGAGGTATGTCGTGAGTCAATCCAGAGAGAAATCGATCAAGCTGGCCGAGCATGACAATGACGTTGATGTACATTTTGAAAGGATTTTTCGCGGTTTATAGGCTTAAAATTTTATGCCAACTGCCGTGTATCTAGCGTAAACATCGATACCATTCCACTCCGGTGGCATAGATGATTTGTACTTAGCGTTCAGTAATGAATCTTCATGTTTAGTAATAATCATTACAATGCAAAACTGGTGGAGTATCTCATCAACCTTTTCAGCGGTTAAGTTTTCCGTCGTTAAGAGTATTTGTATAAGCACTTTCATCGGAACTGCATGTTCAATATTAACGTCTTTCTTAGTTGCATCTTTAGCAGCAATGGAGCGTTTAACATTTTTATGGGTATAAACATCCTCATTCTTTACTGCTTTGAGCCAAGAATCAGTGATCATACGTATTAAGCGCTTATCCACGTTATGACCATCCATATTAATTGCAATGTGAATAAGGGTTGCAGCTGTTGAAGTCTTCATTGAATGTACGGTAAGGTGACAGTAGTCATATTAAAAATAAAAGGTTAGTGGTTAAGTTTGACCTTGGCAATTTTTTCAGAAGTTCTAATACGATGGCCAATACCGAGCAAAGTCGCTCTGTTTAATTCCCCCTTGGAGTCCAACACAGCGCCGCTTTTGCGGCGCAGCTTGAGGCTAGCACGATCAAACCTAATGAATTGTCACCCATAGTGAGACAGCCGCAGCAAGTAACGTAATGCATGACGCTAACACGTTGAGCATCGCAATTCGATGAGCGTCCCGGATTGGAGTGGTTACTCTGGCCAGGGAAGCATCGACTTCAGACCGCACGGATGCTGCCGTTGCCTTGGCCCCTTCTTGCATGATCTGCCCCATTGCCTCCTTACTTGCGATCAAGGAGACGTTCAGAATTCGTTCCGCCTTGCTTTTGGCGTCATTTCCCCACCGCAAAGTTATTTCTTCCAGCTCTTCCTTGTACCTGTCCAGTTGCGTTTGTTGTGCCTTTGAGCTGTCTTGCATCAGGCGGTTATTGATTGTCTGCAATACCAGAATTGGATCGTCACGCGAAACTGCAATGCTGTGTTTTACGGCAATTTCTTTTATAAGTTCTTCAATCTGATCTGTCATCACAGCACCGCTGCATTGTCGAGCTGCCCGAATAATTGACTCTTCACGATTTTCAGCCGCTGCCGAGTCATGATGGTAAGTGATTCCATAGCCAGGGCTTCATCGAATGTCAGGCGATCTTGCAGCATGTCACTTAGGTCGCGACCGTAGGTATCTTCCTTGAGGGTAGGAATTTTCACTATTGCTGACACCCGAGCTTTGTTTGTTGTATATGCCTTCATTTGTTCAAAGCTCTTGCCCTCGTGTTCAATTGGACCCCAAAACGGATTAAGCCAGACTACAAATAACGCTTCTGCTGGAAACTGGCTGGCAAGTTGAGCGAATCCGCTCACCGTGTCCAGAAGTGCCTGACTTCCTGTAATGACGGTATGTACAACCATTTCGTGCCCCATTTCTTTTAGAAGTGATGGGACATGGTTGCTGATGAGGTAGTGTGTGAGTGGCACGAATGAGCTGGCCCCGTTGTCGATAATTACATCGTTTTTCGATGGAGCAATTAATTCGACCAGAGTGTCGAAATTGCGAGACCGGATTTCGTCGCCCTCCATAATTTCCAGCAGTCGAACATTCAGTGCCTTGAAACCATGAAAAGTTGAGTTCACAGGATCAGTGTCGATGCACAGTGGTGATTGTCCTTTACTGATTTTGTATTGGGCAATCATTGCCGAAATGAAGGATTTTCCGACGCCGCCCTTTCCTTGTAAAACTATGTGAATTTTAGCCATTATAGTAAGTCCTCTTTTTTCGGTGTCTTGTTGAATTTGAAGCCATCTGCAACCAGCTCCTCCGCTTTCTTTTCGTTTGCAATTGCCGGCACATGATTTGTTTTTTCGCCCTGCGCGGCATAAGTCACCAAATTATCTGTGGCCGCTATAAGTTCTGCCGGTGTCAGGATTAAGCGATTTACATAGACGCGAAATGATTGATAGCTGAAGTCAATTTTCCCTTCTTCGTTTAGTGTTTCCCAAATGCTCTTTACGGGCCACCCATCATCTAGCGCCTGTTTTACGTCCACTCGTAAAGCAAGGAAAGTCGCCCGGTTTTTCGCCCTACGGGACGGCTTTTTCTTTATGGCCATTGCCGCTATACGCTCAGATAGGTTCTTTGCCATATATCACCTTTCGTTTTATTTCGGTTGTTTGAGCATTGTTTCTTCCACGTTTTATTGCCCATTCGTTGCTTGAACGTTGTTTTTGCTTTGTTGTCGTGTTTTTTACGTAAAACATAGTTTATATCGAAAAAAATGGTTTAGCAAAGCTCCGTGCCATGTTATTCTTTGTTTTAAAACGGATATAAACGATTGTAGAGCGGGCAGGATATGTGAAGTAGGCCCACCAGCAAGCTTGGTATTCCTTCTTCACTTGCCTTTATTCGCACTGCGTACTCAATAGGCATCCTGCTCTGCGAGGCAGACGCTACCGCGTCAACAGAAAGGAAAAAACGATGGTAAAAGACAGCAAAATTACGCGAAAAAGTAGTTCACCTATCAAGGTGTACTGCCTTCCAGAAGAGCGACGCCAGATTGAGGAAAACGGGAAGGACGTAGGCTTGAGTATGTCAACTTATCTGTTGAACGTTGGCATGGGCTACCAGGTGCGCGGCATATTGGATAACAAACGCGTTGAAGAATTGGCACGCATAAACGGCGATCTTGGTCGTCTTGGTGGACTGTTGAAGCTTTGGCTCACAAATGACCAGCGCACGGCTGCGTTTGGAGAGGACACTATTCGTGCTCTTCTATCTAAAATAGAAGACACACAAGGCAAAATGCATGAGGTTATGCGTGCTGTAGTTATGCCAAGGATGGATAGGTGAAATTTTTAGCCGCTAAAATTCCGAAGGCAGTTCGGTGATAGCAAAACATGTTTCTATGAAATCGGTAAAGAAGAGTGACTTCGCCGGTCTGGTGAAATACATAACTGACGAGCAGAGTAAAAATGAGCGTGTTGGCTGTGTGGTTGTTTCGAATTGTCAATCAGACAGACCAGACGTTGCGATAACGGAAGTATTGAATACACAGGCCCAAAATAAGCGGGCCACATCGGATAAGACCTATCACCTAATCGTCAGCTTTCGCATTGGCGAGCAACCAGACGATGACACGTTAAGGGCCATCGAAGCACGAATCTGCGATGGACTAGGTTATGGGGAACATCAGCGCATCAGTTCCGTGCATTACGATACTGATAACCTGCACATTCACATTGCCATCAATAAAATTCATCCAACTCGCTACACGATTCATGCTCCGTATAACGACCACAAATACACACTAGGCCAACTCTGTGAAAAGCTAGAACATGAATTCGGTCTTGAATCTGACAACCATCAGGCCAAGAAGCGCTGGGTGGAAAATCGGGCGGCTGATATGGAAAGCCATGCGGGTATTGAAAGCCTGTTGGGGTGGATCAAGCGCGAATGTCTTGAGCAGATTAAGGGCGCACAGTCATGGGCGGAGTTGCACCAAGTCATGCAAGACAGTGGACTTGAGTTGCGTGAGCGTGGCAATGGGTTTGTTGTAGTATCAGAGAATGGAACGATGGTTAAGGCCAGTTCCATCGATCGGGACTTATCTAAGGGAAAGCTTGAAACCCGTTTTGGCTCTTTTGAGTCATCGGGCGAGCAAGCAACTAAAACGACAGTTAAGCCGTTAAGACAGTATGAAAAGCGTCCTATGCAGTCTCGCATTAATACTGTTGAGCTGTACGCCAAGTACACGAGTGAACAGAAACAAATTGCAACATTGCGAACTTCAGAGTGGGCTAAAACCCGTGACCGAAAAAGCAAACAAATTGAAGACATCAAGCGGACTGAGCAGTTAAAAAGAACGGCTATCAAACTCATGGTGGACGGCAGTATGAGCAAGAAGGTTCTCTATGCCGCAACAAGCAAATCCCTGAAAGATGAAATCAAGAAAATCAATAAACGCTATTTGAATGAACGTCAGGATGTATATGACAAGTACCAGCGCTTAGCGTGGGTAGACTGGCTGCGCTCCAAGGCAACAGAAGGCGACGGTGAGGCACTTGGCGCATTACGAGCCCGCAATTCTTCTCATGGGCTCACGGGCAATACCGTTACAGGTAAGGGAAATCAAAAGCCCGCTCAAGTCAATTCAGTACAGGATGGCATTACCAAGAAGGGCACGATTATTTATCGCGTCGGCTCTACTGCTGTGCGCGATGACGGCGACAAGTTGAATGTTTCTCGTGGGGCAAATCAGGAAGGCTTGCAAGCTGTTTTGTGTATGGCAATAGAGCGATACGGCGAGAGGATCACCGTTAATGGCACTGCCGAATTCAAAGAACAAATTGTGCAGGCGGCCGCTGCCGCCAACTTATCCATTACTTTTGATGATGCCGGTTTAGAACGTCGCCGTCAGGAGTTATTAAGCCCCGTCACTACCAAGGAGAACATGAATGAGCATGCAAGAGCAGACAGAGGACGAGCTGATAGCAGCCGCAATGGCGGCTCTGGACTCGCCACTACCGGAGACAATTACAAACGAACCAGACCAAGCGTCGCAGGTTCAACACATCCCGGAAGTGTATTCGCGAACAAGCCCAACCTTGGCCGAATTGGAAGAAGGCCGCCGCCCCAAAGCAAAAACCGTTTGCGAAGACTGTCAGAACTCGGTGTGGTTCACATCGACAGCCGAAGTGAAGTGTTATTGTCGGGTTATGTTCCTAGTCACCTGGAGCAGCAAGGAGCCAAACCAGATAACAGGGTGCGACGGAATGTTTTTGGGCCAGGAACAATAACAGCCGGATATTCGGCTGCGGATAAATACATTGCAGAACGCGAAGAAAAGCGGTTAAAAATATTCGATATAAAGAAACACTCACGATATAATCATTATAACGATGGAATTGTCTCTTTCGCTGGCATCCGCCAGGTAGAGGGTCAGGCATTGGCTCTTCTCGGGCACGGCGATGAAGTCATGGTGTTACCCATTGACGATGCAACCGCTCGACGTCTTAAGCGCATTGCTGTTGGTGATGACGTCACTGTAATGCTGAATGGTTCTATCAAAACGAAAGGAAGAGGCAGATGAAAGATAGATTCAACAATGCGGTAGGGCCGCAGGTGCGGGCCAAAAAGGATGGGCCTGGAAAATTAATACCGGTCTTAGCGGTGTTATCTATCGGCGGTGGTCTGCAAGCGGCCACGCAATTCTTTGCCCACGATTTTAACCACCAATCAGCATTGGGATGGCATATCAACCAAATCTACCCACCTTGGGGAATCATTCAGTGGGCGGGAAAGTGGTATCACCAATATCCAGATGCTTTTATGCGTGCGGGCAGCATCGGTATCACAGTGGCCAGTGTGGGTTTGATTAGTCTTGTTGTCGTCAAGATGGTTTTGGCAAATTCATCCAAGGTTAACGAGTACCTGCATGGATCGGCTCGTTGGGCCAACATCAAGGATATTCGAGCGGCAGGTTTGATTCCGAGAGGCCGCGGTTTCTGGCAAATCATCACAGGGAAAGAACAAGCCATCAGTTCAGGGGTTTATGTGGGGGCCTGGCTGGACCCAAAAGGGAAGCTTCATTATTTGAGACACAATGGCCCGGAGCACATTTTGTGCTATGCACCGACTCGTTCCGGAAAGGGCGTTGGCTTGGTTGTTCCAACCCTTCTGTCATGGGGCCACAGCGCCGTCATTACCGACTTGAAGGGCGAGCTATGGGCGATGACTTCTGGTTGGCGTCAGAAGCATGCGAAAAACAAGGTGCTGCGCTTCGAGCCTGCCATTGCTAACGGCAGTGTTTGCTGGAATCCATTGGATGAAATCAGGGTCTGTACTGAAAACGAAGTAGGCGATGTGCAAAACCTTGCAACCCTGCTTGTTGACCCGGACGGTAAGGGCTTGGAAAGCCATTGGCAGAAAACCGGTCAGGCGCTCCTTGTTGGTGTGATATTACACGCGCTTTACAAGGCGAAAGCCGATGGCACGACGGCAAGCCTGCCGAGCGTTGATGCGATGCTGTCAGATCCCAACCGTGATATTGGCGAGCTTTGGATGGAAATGACTACATACGGTCATGTCGATGGTCAAAACCATCCTGTTGTTGGTTCTGCTGCACGCGACATGATGGACAGACCCGATGAGGAAGCGGGGTCGGTGCTTTCTACGGCTAAATCTTACTTAGCCCTGTACCGTGATCCTATCGTCGCTCGCAACGTCAGTAAATCCGAATTTGCCATCAAGGATTTGATGCATCATGACAATCCGGTAAGTCTTTATATTGTTACCCAGCCAAACGATAAGGCACGCTTGCGGCCTTTGGTCCGGGTCATGGTGAATATGGTGGTGCGACTGCTGACCGACAAAATGGGCTTCGAGAATGGCCGACCGGTTGCCCAATACAAGCATCGCATGTTGATGATGTTGGATGAATTCCCCAGTCTTGGAAAATTGGAAATCATGCAAGAGTCGCTGGCTTTCGTGGCCGGTTACGGTATCAAGTGCTACTTGATTTGCCAGGATCTTAATCAGCTCAAGAGCCGTGAAACAGGCTATGGTCACGACGAAAGTATTACGTCAAATTGCCATGTTCAGAATGCTTACCCTCCGAACCGCGTAGAAACTGCCGAGCATCTTTCAAAGTTAACTGGCCAGACCACCGTAGCGAAAGAGCAAATCACCACAAGCGGCAGACGTACCAGTGCACTGTTGGGTCAAGTGTCGCGCACCATCCAGGAAGTGCAGAGGCCATTGTTGACGCCTGATGAATGTTTGCGGATGCCAGGGCCGGTTAAAACAGAGAACGGTGACATTGCCGAAGCTGGAGACATGGTTGTTTATGTCGCTGGCTACCCAGCTATCTACGGCAAGCAACCGTTGTACTTCAAAGACCCGACTTTTCAGGCACGGGCATCTATCCCTGCACCGAAAAAAACCGACAAATTGCGACTTATTCAAGAAACCAAACATGGGGATGGCATCACGCTATGAATCAGATCTTGAACCGTTTTTCGGCAAACATTGCTATCGGCGGCGCAGGTTTGCTGTTACTGGGTTTTGGCTGTTATGCAGTCGGTGTCCGCATTAACACTACCAAAAGTATTCCGGTAGGTCTGTATTGGACGAGCAGCAAGCCTATAGAGAAGGGCGCTTATGTGCTGTTTTGTCCACCACATGTTGATGTGCTTATTGAAGCCAAGAAACGGGGATACATCGGTTCTGGTTTTTGCCCTGGTGAGTACGGCTATATGATGAAACGCATTTTAGCCGCTAAAAATGATGAGGTATCTATCGGCGATGAAGGTGTGCGCGTCAATGGCGAATTGTTGCCATTCAGTGCGCCTATTAAGGCCGATAAGTCAGGTCGACCACTAACACGCTATCACACCGCCCATTTTATCTTGGATGCTTCCGAAGTCCTGCTTATGTCGGACGTGAGCAGCACATCGTTCGATGCCCGCTACTTCGGCCCTGTCAATCGTTCCCAAATCAAGACCGTAATTTCCCCTGTCATAACTTGGTAAGAGGTAAACACATGCAATTACCCCACATACAAACAGACATACTCAGACATCAAAGGTCGACCCGATTATGGCAAGGGCAAAATTCTTTAATTTAACCACTAGAACCAGGATTACTACTATGACGCAAAACACTACTACAAATATCAATGGTGTCAGTGAGCACGATGTTTTACTGGAAAAGTTGAAGGATGTCGGCACGCCGGGCTTTCAAGCCGAGTTTGATCCCGATGAGGCCGAGAGAGCGGGAGCGTTTTACGAGGATGCTTTAAGCGAACAGGATGCGCTCGATAGTGATGTCGACTCGGTGGATCTTAGAAAGGTAGACAAGCATGAATAATCCTTCCGGGCAAAGCGACTTGTTTGATATTTGGAATGATGACGTGGTCGATAGCACTAAAGCCACTATTGAAAAAACAGAAACACAAGGGGAAAACACCAATGCAAGCACTGTACAAACCAAGCCTGTATCCCTCGGAGATACAGAACAAACTCAAGAGGGCAGCGCCACTGACAATAGAGATAGCGAACCGGTGGGCACTGGGCTGGCCGGAATCGGTGACGGCGCTAATACAAACGGGGCAGTATCTGGACGCGCTGATGAATCAGGAGCAGCAGGAACGCGAAGCGTTGAGTCAGCCGGGCAACAATCATCTGGCGAGACACGAGATAGTTCAGGAGTACGGTCTGAGTCTAGCGCCTCCGGCAGTGATTTCGTAATTGATGTCGACGACATCGGGAAAGGGGGACTGGCCAAGAAGTACAAGGATAATATAGCGGCTATTCGCATTATTAAGGCAATGGAGGCTGAAGGCCGCTTTGCCTCACCGGAAGAACGTAAGCAGATTGCCAAGTATGTTGGTTGGGGGGCAATCAAGGGCGTGTTTGATCCTGAAAATAAACAATGGAGTAAACAGCACGCCGAGCTAAAAGAATTACTGACAGACGCTGAATTTAAGGCAGCGCGTAAATCCACGCTCGATGCCCATTACACCGGCTCAATCGTGGTGGGTGCGATGTACGACGCACTGCAGCACCTGGGTTTTACCGGTGGACGTGTGTTGGAGTCTTCTGTCGGCATCGGTAATTTTTTCGGCATGATGCCGAGGGCAATGCGCAACGCTTCGCAGTTGCACGGCGTCGAACTCGACTCACTGACCAGCCGATTGGTTGCGGCGTTATACCCAGAAGCAAAGATTGCCCAAGCCACCGGATTTGAAGATTTCCAAATCCCCGCCGAATATTTTGATGCTGTCATTGGTAACACCCCGTTTGGCAATCAGCCCTTAGTAGATACAGAGCGCAGTCCTTATTCCGGTTTCAGCATTCACAATTACTTCTTGGCTAAATCAATCGATAAGTTGCGACCTGGTGGAATCATGCAAGTGGTGGTGTCGCATAATTTCCTGGATGCAAACGATGATCGGACTCGTCAGTGGATTGGGGATAGAGCGGCATTAATTGGTGCCGTGCGTCTACCTAACACAGCATTCAAAGAAAACGCCGGCACCGAGGTTGTTACCGACATTTTGATCTTCCAGAAACGAGATAAAAACGGGCTACCTAATGACATCAGCGCATGGCGTGATGTCGTCGATCAAAATAATACCAACCCCAAGACCGGTGATACTGTCACGCATAAGGTTAATCAATTCTTTACCGAGAACCCGCAGCTTGTCCTTGGCAGCCCATCGGCAGGCGGCAATATGTACACCGCCAACGAATACACCGTTGAGGCAACTGGCGAAATCAAAGCACAACTGGCTGGCTGGGTAACATCGTTACCACAAAATATTTACGACTACATCGATCGTCAGGCTGATTCTGCCATTGAAGATCTGGCCATGCCAGAGGCTATCAAAGTGGGTTCGTTTTATATGAATGCCACCGGTAAAGTCATGCAGCGTAGTGATGATGTCATGGGCAATAAGACGGCGAATGAGTGGGTACCGCCCAACGAAAAAGCTGTCGCACGTATGCAAGGCATGATTGCCTTGCGCGACTCGCTGCGCACTCAAATGCGGATTGAAAGGCTAGGACAGGACACAGAGACCGGTATTGAGGCCAATCGTGCAAAATTGAATCGCTTGTACGACACCTTCCTTAAACAACACGGACATATCAACAACCAGACCAATCGGCGACTTTTCCTGGACGATACCGAAGCCCAGTTATTGCAGGCTTTGGAATTCGACTACGACAAAGGCATCAGCAAAGCCGTCGCAGAGAAAGAAGGCATAGACTCGCGTGAGCCCAGTGCGGTTAAGGCTGACATTTTTAAGCGTCGGGTAGCCTTTCCGCCGCAGGACTTTATGACCGTCACCACCGCAAAGGATGCCTTACTGGCCTCCTTAAATTATCGGGGCAGGGTAGATGGCACCTACATGGCTGAGGTCTACGACAAATCGGTTGAGGACATTATAAAAGAGCTGGGTGATGTGGTGTTCGACGATCCGCAAACCGGAATCGTCACGGCTGATGATTACCTCTCTGGCGATGTAAAAACGAAACTGGCCGTCGCAATTGCCGCTGCACAAGACAACGCTAACTATAAGCGCAACGTGGCAGCTCTGGAAAAGATCATTCCGCTGGACAAGAAACCCAGTGAAATCTCGGTGAGCATCGGTGCGGCGTTTATTCCGGACGAAATGTATTGTCAGTTCATCAAACATATTTCCGGTGGTGATTCCACGCTCACCTATATCAAAACAACCGGTCAATGGCTGATCAATTTCTCAGGCCAAGCCGACCCAGCTTTGAATACCGGCAAGTTCGGAACCTCAGACCTGAGCGCACAAGAGCTGCTGCACTTGTCTATGCTGGGCCGTGGTGCCGTCGTCAAAAAGACCACACGTAACGCAGATGGCTCAACCACGACGGTGCTCCTGGAAAAAGAAACGGAGGCGGCCCGCGAGAAGCAAAACGCCATTAAGGACGAGTGGAAGAAGTGGCTGTGGAGTGATGCAGAGCGTGCCGACAAAATCGCCACGATTTACAACGACAAAATGAATCGCATTGTGGCTCGACAATTCGATGGCTCACATCTGACTTTTCCGGGCATGAATCCAGCCATCAACCTGTTGGAACACCAAAAAAACGGCGTCTGGCGTGGCTTGCAATCCTATCAAGTGCTGTATGACCACGTTGTGGGGGCAGGTAAGACTTTTGAAATGGCGACCTTGGCGATGGAAATGCGTCGCCTGGGTATCGCCCGTAAACCGCTATTCGTCGTCCCCAACCACTTAACGCTGCAATGGCGCAGTGAGTTTACCCGCCTTTATCCGGGATCAAACATTCTGGCCGCGACGCCGGAAGATTTCAGCAAAGACAATCGAGAGCGTCTGTTCTCAAAGATTATCACCGGCGACTGGGATGCCGTGGTAGTGGGGCATTCGTCGCTCAAACGAATCGGCCTGCCGGAAGCAACAGAAAAAGCGGTATTGCAAGAACAGCTGGATGAAATTGGCGATGCCATTGAGCTGATGAAGCGCGAGCGCGGCGACCGCAATATCATCCGCGACATGGAGGGTATTCGCTCCCGGCTTGAAGCCAAGATGAAAGACAAGCTGGCGTCCATCGGCAAGCGCAGCAAGGTTGTTACCTTCGACGAACTGGGCATTGATGCCCTGTTCGTGGATGAAATGCACGAGTTCAAAAACCTGAGTTACAACTCGACCATGGATCGGAATCCAGGCATGGGTAATCCCAATGGCTCTGCCAAAGCCTTTGATATGTTCGTCAAAACGCGCTGGCTGTTTGATACCTTCGGTGACAAAACCCCCTTCATTACCGCCACCGGTACGCCAGTTTCCAACTCATTAGTTGAGATGTACAACATGCAGCGCTATATGCAATACCCCTTGCTGAAACAAGAAGGACTGCATGTGTTTGATGCCTGGGCCAAACAGTTCGGCAGCGTAGAAAATGTTTACGAGGTTGCACCCTCCGGCAGCGGTTATCGTCAGTCCACTCGCTTTGCCAAGTTCACCAACTTGCCGGCATTGATGGGCCTGTATAACTTGTTTGCCGATACGATCACCCTGGATGATTTAAAAGCCCAAGAAGAAAGTCAAGGCAAACGCTTCCCAGTACCTAAGCTGGTGGGCGGCAAGCCGGTGTTGGTGGTGGCCAAACGTTCGCCACAGGTATCAAGTCGGATGGGTGTGCCCACGGCGGATACGGATGCGGACGGAAACATCAAATTTTTGGCTGATCTGTCTAACGACGTATCAATCAGTAAAAACGAGGAGTCTGGCAAGTTTGTCACCAAAGTAGGCGACCACGTACTTGGGCACCTCGACACCGAGGAAGATGCCAGGCTAAAGATTGTCGAAATGGCGTTGACGCCCAGTGTTAACGTCCATCCGGAATCCATCCTTGGCCGCTTTGGCCGTCTGCGTGAATTGACCCGAGCCACCAAGGGTAAGGTCAATGCCCTGTCACTGACCGGCGAGGCCAACAAAGTCGGTTTGGATTACCGCTTGATCGAGCCGGATGCTCCCGACTTTGCAGGCTCCAAGATCAATATGGCCGTGGCGAATATGGTCAACGTCTATCACCAGTGGGGAGCTGACAAAGGCACGCAGTTGGTGTTCTGCGATATGTCTATTCCCTTGTCTGCCCGGAACAGTTACTCATCTAAAGACCGACGTATTTACATTCGTGACGATGCAGGCGATATCGACATGAAGCGCGGCACGCTGCACATCTTAGACGGCCATGAAGATTTGCCTTACTTCATTGTGCAACGCGGCGAGAAGGACGCCAAACGCTTTGATGTCTATGACGCTGCATCTGGCGTAGGTGTGGTTAAAGATTCTCGTACCCGACAAGATGCCCAGGATGCCGCCAACCGCCTATTGATAGACGATGACCCGCGTCAAGACTGGATAGACAAACGCGAAATCGCTAGAGAGATTGAGCAAGCGCACATTGACGAATACAACAACGAGCACGATGTCGACACCGAAGGGCTTGAGTTCTATACCCGCGAAGATATTGCGGGCGTGTCCGGCTCAACCAAATTCTCGGTGTATGACGACATCAAAGCCAAGCTGATGGGTAAGGGAATACCGGAGCGAGAGATTGCCTTTATTCATGACTATTCGACGCCCACCGCCAAGGACAAACTGTTTAAGGCCATCAACGCAGGAGAAGTCCGCTTCACATTAGGTTCCACCCAAAAAATGGGAGCCGGGACTAACGTTCAAAAATTATTGGTAGGTTTGCATCACATTGATGCCCCTTGGCGTCCAAGTGATTTAGAGCAACGCGAGGGGCGGATTATTCGACGCGGCAATGCACTTTATGCCCGTGATCCAGAGAACTTTGCGGTGTTTATCGGTCGTTACGCGACCGAACAAACCTACGATACCCGCCGCTGGCAGATTCTGGAACACAAAGCCCGAGGAATAGAGCAACTACGTAAATACGACGGCACCCTCAACGAGATCGACGACATAGAGGGCGAGGCTGCTAATGCCGCCGATATGAAAGCCGCCGCCTCGGGTGACCCGTTGATGTTGGAAGAAACCAAATGTCGCAACAATGTCCGCCGTTTGGAACAGTTGCAAGCCGGTCATGCGGATGAAGTGTTAGCCATGACCCGCAAGGCGCGTGACGCTCAAGACTATGCCGATGGCTACGGCCCGCGTTATCTGGCAACGATTAAAGCGCTGATCGCTACCGCCAACCAGTATCCCCTGGACAAGCGAGGCTTCTCGTCTGTCACCGTAGACGGACAACCCTTTGTCGAAAGGGATAAAGCCCAGGAGGGCATTGCGGGTGCTGTGGGTCGTTTGAGAGCCAATAAAGCCGAGTCAACAACACTTTTATATCGTGGCTTGGAATTTACTATTGAGCGTCACATCGGATATATCTCAGTAGATTCACTCACCGGCGACACCACTAGCTGGAGTGATAACGAGGCGTTTTCTGCCAGTGGTTTTATGCAACGCCTGGCCAACGGCATCGGCCGCCTTCCTGACATTGTCGATAACACTCAGGCCCGCATTGAGAAATCAATAAGGGATGCGGTAGCGATGCGTGAACAGGCCAAACAACCCTTTCAGCAAGCCGATGAACTGGACGCAACCCGCGAAAAATACAAAGAGATTCAACGGGTATTGCTGGTCAAAGGCCCGACCGTGCCAGAAAGCCAGAAGGCGGCAGTGGCTAAAGGCATTGCTGCACAGAAAGTAAAACTGGCAGCGCTGGGCTTTGGCGACGCGTTGCAGGAGTTTTTCGGCGACAGCAACAGCCATCAATTAAACGAGAGTGACACGCTTATCTCTCCTATAGCTGACAACTCGCACAGCGAATTCAGAGAACCCTCACAGCAGGCAGGCGTCGCTAAGTCTGGCGGCCAGGTGATTAGTGTTAACTTCCAGGAGAGGCCAATGACGCAAAAAAAACCATTCCATGAAACCGTTGCCGAAAAACTCATCGAGCAACTTAAAAGTGGCACTGCACCCTGGCAAAGACCTTGGCTACCAGGGGAAGCGGGGGCTTTTGTGCCCACCAACCCGATGACCGGCAAACGCTATCGAGGCATTAATGCGATCCATCTGATGAGTCAGGACTATAGGGATCAACGCTGGCTAACCTATAAGCAGGCAGTTTCCGTTGAGGCCCAGGTACGAAAGGGGGAGAAAGGCACGTCGATTCAATACTGGAAATTCAGCGAAGAGCACATCAAGAGGGATGCGGACGGTAAGCCCATTCTGGACGCCCAAGGCGAGCCGCTTAAGTTTGTCGTCAAACTGGAACGCCCCAGGGTATTTTTTGCCACGGTATTTAATGCCGAGCAGGTTGAGGGCATGCCGCCGATTCAGCCACGCAAAGAACAGGAATGGAACGCTGTGGAACGAGCCGAACACATCTTGCAGGCCTCCGGTGCGGTCATCCGAAATGGCGAGCAGAACAGAGCGTTCTACAGGCCATCAACAGACAGCATTCACTTGCCAGACAAAGGCCAGTTTCCGACCGCTGACAACTATTATGCGACCGCACTGCATGAGCTGGGTCACTGGACAGGTCACGAATCGCGACTGGCCCGCGATCTTGTGCATCCCTTCGGAAGCGAGGGTTACGCCAAGGAAGAATTGCGGGCAGAAATTGCCAGTATGATCTTGGGCGATGAGCTGGGTATCGGGCATAATCCGGAACAACACGCGGCGTATGTGGGTTCTTGGATTAACGCATTGCAGGACGATCCGCTGGAGATATTCAGAGCAGCGGCCGATGCAGAAAAGATTCAAGACTATGTCCTTGGCCTCGAACTGCAACAGGTTCAGGAACAGGCTCAGACACAGGGTCAGACTCAGGCTCAGCCCCAAGAACAGACGCCGACACCGCCACTTCAGGAGGCAGAAATGAACTCAGAAACGAATGAAAACGACCCGATCAATAAGAACGCTAAAATTTTAGCCGCTAAAAAATCCAACACGCAGACAAGCACGTTGGAAGTTGAGCCTCAGCCACAAGCGCAGCACAAGCAGCAAGAACAACAAGCGCCGACAGTGCTACCCAGGCCTGCAGCGCATTTGTTGACCCGTGATGAGTTTTCTAACATCGCCACGGCCACACCCCTTGAAAACCATGGTAGGCGTTGGGAAGTATTTATTGGCGAACAAAGTTTTGGTTTCTCCGATGCCGATACCGCTCTCGGTGCCGTTCAGGAGGCCCATAAGCGCGAGGTGAATAATGCACTGTACAGCCGCTCTACTGATAACACGGGCGTTATCGACATTAAAGAGCTGCCGCCCGCGCATGTATTGAGTGAGTACCCAGACTTACAAGCCCTGTTTGCTGACACGGTGAATTTCAATCAGCCAGACAGCCAAGCAGAGAGCCAGGCATTAACTACTGACGTAAACCCCGAGAAGACCTTTATCAACGTGCCCTTTAAAGAAAAGGACGAAGCCAAAGCCTTGGGTGCGCAATGGGATCGACAAGCACAATCCTGGGTTGTTCCCGCTGGCGTTGATCTTGTTGCCTTTGCCAAGTGGGCGAAGAGTACAGCGATAGCGTCAGTAGCAGCAGACGAGTCAAAAGACGACCAGGTGACTCCAAAGCCTTCACCCGATCGCCAATATCTTGCCGTACCTTATGGCGAGCATGTCGCCGCCAAGGCAGCCGGTGCTCTCTGGGATAAAGCGGCGAAATCCTGGTATATCGGCCCCAAGGCCGACAACGCAAAGCTGGAACGCTGGGCGGCAGATAAAGTGCTAAACCAGCAAGGACCAGCCATGACGCCAGAAGAAGAGTTTGCCGAAGCACTGCGTTCGCTGGGCTGTGTGGTTGAGGGTAAACACCCGGTCATGGACGGTACCAAACAGCGGATATCGGTTGAAGGTGATAAAAAAAGCGAACAAGCCGGCTTCTATGTCGGGCACTTAGATGGGCATCCGGCGGGCTACATCAAGAACAACAAAACCGGCATTGAAATGAAATGGAAGTCCAAAGGCTATGCCCTTGATCCGGCGCAGAAAGCACAACTCAATGCTGAGGCAGCGGCCAAGCTGCAAGCGCGTGACGCCGAGCAAGCCAGATTACACGAATACACTGCGCAACGTGTCAGTGCTCAAATGGCCGACCTGATTCCCGTAGAACAACCGACACCGTATATGCAGGCCAAAGGTATTGAACCACAAGCGGGTGTATTCACCGATAAAGAGAGCCAGAAAACTTACATCCCGGCCACGGATGTCGATGGCAAGCAATGGACAATGCAGTACATTAAAGAAGATGGCATCAAGCGATTCGCCAAGGACAGCCGTAAAGAAGGGTGCTTTCATGTCATCCGCGGTATGGCCGCATTGGCTAAGGCGCCTGTTCTGGTTATCAGTGAAGGCTACGCGACCGCCGCTAGCCTCTCGCAAGCATTAGGCTTTGCCACGGTCGCGGCTTTTGACTCGGGCAACCTGCCGCTCGTTGCCAAGGCATTGCACGAAAAGTTTCCGGACAAACCCATTGTCATTGCCGGTGACGACGATGAGCACCTGGAGGCTACCCAGGGCGTCAATCCAGGCCGCAGTAAAGCCGAGGAAGCCGCTAAGGCAGTCGGTGGAAAGGTCTTACTGCCGATCTTTGCACCCGGCGAGCAGGCGGCCAATCCCAAAGGCTTCACCGATTTCAACGACCTTGCCAATAACAGTGTACTGGGAAAAGAAGGTATCGAGCGGCAGGTGTGTTCTATCATCGATTCCGTAATTGAGAAACACCATGCACGGATCGAGCAGCAACAAGAGCATATTCAGAAGCAGGAACAGCGGCCACGCAGGGCATCCAAGAACGGATAACTTTGAAAACTAGATAAAAATGCCGGGTTAAACCGGCATTTTTCTTTGCGACAGCAAGGGTGCAAATTGGGTATGTCGACAGTGCGCGAACCGACCCTGAGCTGACGACCAAGCTGATACCCTCGTTTTCCTTAAAGCGGCCATTCAGTAACATGGTCCGTCAGACACATTGCTCTTTTGTAGACCAAGTAAAATTTTCCATTTGCTAAGCCGCTAA